>ENA-OQEB01000834-OQEB01000834.1-human-gut-metagenome-genome-assembly--contig:-NODE-834-length-12074-cov-4.692057_pt1 | contig 12074 bp, 18 predicted proteins | sample MGYA00242787_ERZ504619 | MGnify/ENA primary metagenome ERZ504619 (study PRJEB26092, sample SAMD00036317) | human gut metagenome | host: Homo sapiens | study: EMG produced TPA metagenomics assembly of... | reverse complement strand
AGCACCTGCTGGACCGCAAGCCCAAGGCTCTGTCCGGTGGTCAGCGTCAGCGTGTTGCTCTGGGCCGTGCAATGGTTCGTAACCCGGCAGTCTTCCTGCTGGACGAGCCCCTGTCCAACCTGGATGCAAAGCTGCGTACCAGCATGCGCACCGAGATCATCAAGCTGCACAAGAAGCTGGCTACCACCTTCATCTACGTTACCCATGACCAGACCGAGGCTATGACCATGGCGACCGCATCGTTGTTATGAAGGACGGCATCATCCAGCAGGTCGATACCCCGCAGAACCTGTACGACATGCCCTGCAACATGTTCGTTGCCGGCTTCATCGGCAGCCCCCAGATGAACTTCCTGGACGGCACCGTGACCAAGAACGGCGATCAGTACGCCATTGACCTGGGCGGCGACACCATCCCCCTGCCCAAGGAAAAGACCGCTGACGGCAAGCTGGATTCCTACGTTGGCAAGAAGGTCAAGATGGGCATCCGTCCTGAGGATATCGACGACGAGCCCGAGTTTATGGCAAAGCACCCCGACTGCCACCTGGAGGCTCAGGTCGATGTGTCTGAAATGATGGGCGCTGAGATCTACCTGTACCTGGAGTACAAGGGCAACAAGATGACCGCCCGTGTCGCTCCCACCTCCAAGGCACGCAACGGAGACACCGTCCGCGTTGCATTTGATCCGCACAAGGTCCACGTCTTTGATGTCGAGACCGAGCAGACCATCCTGAACTAAGTTCTCCAGGGATCATCTTTTGATCCTCCTAATAAGCAAAAGCCGCCGGGAAGCGATTTCCGGCGGCTTTTGTCTAAGAGAACACACATTGGAACATTATAAGGGAGATTTCACCATGGAACACATGATGCTTCTGGTCACCTACCGTATGCTCCCCGGCCAGCGGGACGCTTTTCTGCAGGAGGTCGCCGCTGCCGGCATTCTGGCAAAGGTCCAGCAGGAGGACGGTTTTGAGCGCTACGATTACTACCTGAGCGCCGCCGACCCGGACGAGCTGCTCATCGTTGAGGAGTGGGACTCCGAAGCCCAGCAGCAGGCCCACGTAAACACCGACCACATGGCCCAGCTCCGCGCCATCAAGGAGAAGCATGTCGCTTCCACCGCGATGCAGCGCATTGCCAAAGCCGACTGAGCACGAGAGGATAGAAAAGCACCCGCGGCCTGCAGGCTGCGGGTGCTTTTTCCGAAGGAGAGAACGGAATGCTCAGCCCTTGACACCGCCCAGTGCAACACCACGGACGATGAACTTGGACAGCAGCAGATAAACAATGATCACAGGCAGGATGGCAATGGCCACCAGCATATAGACCTTGCCCATATCGAACTTGAGGAAGTCGGCACTGCGGAGCTGTGCAATGAGGATGGGCAGGGTCTTTTTGTCTGCCGTATCCAGCACCAGTGCGGGGATGAAGTAGTTGTTCCAGCTGGACACAAAGGAGAAGATGGCCTGCACCGCCAGAGCGGGCTTCATAATGGGAAGCACGATATGGTTGAAGGTGTAGAACTCCCCTGCGCCATCGATGCGGGCGGCTTCCACGATCTCCATGGGCAGGCTGGCATCCAGATACTGCTTCATAAAGAAGAACACCGCCGGGGCCGCAATGCTGGGGATGATGAGGGGAATGAAGCTGTTCTTCAGGCCCATCTTCGTGATGAGCTGCAGGAAACCCAGCGCCGAGACCTGGGTCGGCATGGTCATAATGAGCAGGATGATGGCAAACGCCGCCTTTTTGAACCGGAAGTTATAGGCGTAGATGCCGTAGGCTGTCAGGGCCGAAAAATAGACACTGAGGGCAGCCGAGCAGCCGGACACGATCAGGCTGTTCCGCACACCGGTCAGCACCGGAATGTTGGCATCTGACAGCACGTTTTTCAGGTTGGTCATCAGCGATTTTCCCGGCAGAAAGGAAAAGCCCTTCTGGATCTCAAAATGGGTACGGGTGGAATTGATGACCAGCACATAGAAGAAGAACAGGCATAAAAAGCTCAGCAGCACCAGCGCCGCATAGCACACCGTGCGGCGGGCCGCAAGGGTCGCTTTTTCGGATCTTGTCTTGACTGCGTGTGACATTATGCTTTTCCTCCCTTCACCTGTTTGGCCGCCTGCCTGCGGGCCTTGCGCTCGGCCCTGCTCAGGCCGTCGTCCTCCTTGGTCAGGGCCATGTAAACGATCACGCAGAGCACTGCGCACACCAGGAACAGCACCACCGAGACCGCGCCGGCCATGCCGTAGTTCTTGCTGAACAGGTGGTTGTTCAGGTACATGATCATGGTGGTGGAGGTGCGGTCGGGGCCGCCCTTGCCGTTGGTCAGGATCTGCGGCACATCGAACATCTGCAGGCCGCCGATCATCGAAGTGATCATCACATAGACCAAAATCGGCCGGATGAGCGGGATGGTGATCTTCCAGAACATCTGGTTCGGGGTGCAGCCGTCCAGCTCCGCTGCCTCATACAGGGTAGGGTCCACGCCCATGATGCCGCCATCAGCATGATGGTCGTATTGCCGAACCACATCAGGAAGTTCATCAGCCGATGAGCCGCGGTTGCCCCAGACACTGTTCAGGAAGCTGAAGGGCTCCTTGAGGATGCCCATGCCCACCAGTGCAGCGTTCACGGGGCCGTTATCCGAGAACAGGGCAAAGAACAGCATGGCGAACGCCGAAGCCATGATGAGGTTGGGCATATAGATGACTGTCTTGAAGAAGGTCTGGCCCTTCAGCTTCAAGCGCAGGTCGGTGAACCAGGCCGCCAGCAGCAGCGAGATGGCGATCTGCGGGATGAAACCGATGATCCAGAGCAGCAGCGTGTTGCCAAAGTATTTGGGCAGGTCGGTTGCAAACAGGGTGATGTAGTTCTTCAGGCCCACAAAGGTGGGGCCGATGATCTTCAGGCCGCTGCGGTAATATTCAAAAAAGCTGTAATAGATCGTAGACCCCAGTGGGATGAGCTGGAACACCGCAAAGATGAGGAAGAACGGTGCAATGAAGATATAGCCCCACTTTGCATAGCTGATCGAGCCGTTCTTCTTTGGTTTTGCTCCCATAGTAACTGCCCTCCTGACGTACACTGCCCAAAGCAAAACGGGGCGGGCGGGATCAGCGTCCGGCCCGCCCCATTCAGATTCGGTTCAAAAGGTTTTCAGGTTCCGGCTGCGCTTATGCGGGCCAGACCACATCGGTCAGCTCGGGGTACTTTTCCTTGATGGCGGTCTCGAAGTTTGCCTTTGCGGTATCCTCGTCCACCGTGCCGGTAAAGTAATCCTTGAAGGCATTCTGGAAGCTCTCGTTCAGGCCTGATCGTACGGGCCTGCGTTGGACATATCGATCTTCTTTGCAGCTTCTGCAAACAGGGCGATATGGTTCTGGCCGCCTAGGAAGTCGGAGGCATAATCGCTGTTTGCGATCTCTTCCATGGCCTTCTCGTTGTTGGTGTAATCCTGCGTATCCAGGGTGATCTGCTTCATAATGGCTTCGTCGCAGGTCAGCTTCTGCATCACGTCGCGGATGATATCGGTATTATCGGTACCGGCTGCCGCGCAGATCCAGGTGCCGCCCCAGTAATAGGCTGAGGACCTTCGCAGACTGCGTAATCGCCGTAGATGCCGTTGCCCACTTCTTCCTTGCCGCCCTCGGCCACAGGGTCTCCAGAGAGTTGCCCAGCAGGGTGAAGTTGATGCCCCAGGTGGAGTAGAAGAAGCCAAACACCTTGCCGCTCGGGCCCTGATCGGCTGCCCACTGGCTGTCCCACAGGCTGGACTTATTGTTGTAGCCCTTATCGGTGTACTCCTTGGTCTGATCGACCACTTCATAATGTTGGGGTCTACCTTGACGGTCGTGCCGTCCACCCAGGGAGCGTCCACGTTGTTGGAGAAGGTGCGGTAAGCATCATCGAAGCCGGACAGCATCTTGTAGCCCTTTGCATAGGCCTGTGCAGCCACCTCGTTGAACTTATCCCAATCGGACAGATGGCTCTGCACCTCGGTGGGATCATCGGTACCAGCACTTCCTTGGCAATGCTGCGGCGATATGCGAACAGACCGGGGGTCGCCTGCCAGGTGGTGCCGCGCTGGCTGCCGTCCACGCTGACAATATCCTTGGTGTACTGGTACTGACCGGCCAGATCGGCATCGGTCAGGCCGATGTCTGCCTTGACATCCAGCGCGTAATCGGAATCCACATACTTCAGTGCGTAGTCAGCCTCGATCAGGAAGATATCTACCTTGTCATCATCGGCGGCGGAGTCCTGATTCAGCAGGGCCTCATCCAGCTTATTCTGGTAGTTGTTGTTCTCGTTGGCGTTGATGGTCCACTTGACAACGGTGCCATCTTTCAGGGTGGTGGTAGATTTATCCTCAGCGATGGAGGCGACCTCGGGGTAATAGTTATTGAAGCGGCCCTGGAACTCGTCGTTCCAGCACCAGATATTCAGCACCTTGCCCTGAGCTGCCGGAGCATCGGAAGCGGCGGAAGAAGCTGCGGCAGAGGATGCCGCGCCGGTAGAAGAAGAGGAGCCGCCGCATGCGCTCAGCGCTGCACTGATGGTAACTGCACCGGAAGCCAGCAGGAAATTACGACGCGAAATCTTTCTCATAATGAAAAACCTCCTTCAATGGTTTTCGTGAAAAAGCGTTTCAAATTCAAGCTCCGGTTCGCCCGGAACCAAATCCAACCCATTCATTCGATGCTGCGCACCGAGCCACCCTCCAGCAGTTTTCCTGTCACCGGGATCTGCTCGGCCAGCGTCACACGGGGGTGCTCGATCATCTGCACCAGCTTATCCGCTGCCATCCGGCCCAGCATTCTGGTGTTCTGCTGCCAGGTCACCAGCTGGGGTTTCATCACGCGGGAGAGGTAAATGCCGTCATATCCCATCACGGAAATATCCTCCGGGATGCTCAGGCCCGCTTCCTGCAGAGCGATGCAGCCGCCCATGGCCGAGAAATCATCGGGGAAGAGGATGCAGGTGGCCGCTGGGGCAGTGCCAGCAGGGCCCGGGTCTCCTCGGCACAGCGGTCGGGATCGTGATACACACCGCAGCGCACATATTCTTCGGGGACCTGCAGCCCCAGCTCCGCACAGCTCTTGTAGAAGCCCGCCAGCCGGTTCTCCGTCACCGCCGTGCGCTCGCCATGGATAAAGGCGATGCGGCGGTGGCCGTTGGCGTAGGCGTACCGCACCAGCGCCGAAAGCCCGTTGACATTATCGGAGAGGACCGCCATCCGGTTGTTGAACACATGTCGATGGTCACCACCGGCACATCACTGTTGACCAGCTCCACCACCTGCGGATCGTTGAAATCCACGCAGGCGATCACCGCTCCATCCACGCCCCGGTAGTGGCAGTGCTCCAGATAGGTCATTGTTCTGCCGCCGAGGTTCCGGTTGACAAAGGTGATATCATAGCCCAGCTTTTCCACCTGCACCTTGAAGCTGTCCAGCACCGCCGAGAAGTACTCGTGGGCCAGGCCGCTCTGCCGCTCGTCCACAAACAGAACGCCAAGGTTGTAGGTACGGTTGGTCTTCATTGCGCGGGCCGCCATATTGGGCACATAGCCCATCCGGCGGGCCGCCTCGCGGACACGGTCGCGGGTCGCAGCAGAGATGTCCGACTGGCCATTGAGCGCTTTGCTCACCGTTGCCACCGAGACACCGCATTCACGCGCCAGATCTTTTAAGGATGACATTTCGCCGCCCTCCCTCACAGGGACCCGCTCAGGGCTCCCGAACGAATCCTAAATCGTTTTCGCAATTTCAATATAGCGCACTTTGCATCAAAAATCAAGCAGAAGAAGAAAAGTTTTATCTCAAAAGACTACATTTCAGCAGGTTGCGAGATTTCATTTCCTCAGAATTATGCAGTCTGTATCGTTTTCGTTACATTTCGTTACCGTTCGATAATTTTTTCGTTCCCATACCGGTTTTCACCCCTGAACCAGCCCGCTGCACCCTTGTTGTATATTTCATGCCCGCTCTTGATTTTTCCCGCAGGATAGACTATTCTTAGGGTGACAAGTGCCTTTCCCACCCTTGGGCCGCAAATTCTAAATCGTTTTCGCTGTCAAATGATTTCAGCATTTCCGGTTTACCCTATAAGGAGGAACAAGGCTATGAGATTCGGACATTTTGATGATGCGCGCCGGGAATATGTGATCGACACGCCCCGCACTCCCCTGCCCTGGATCAACTATCTGGGCAGCGAGGACTTTTTCAGTCTGGTGTCCAACACCGGCGGCGGTTACAGCTTTTACCGGGATGCCCGGCTGCGGCGGCTGACCCGCTACCGCTACAACAATTCCCCGCTGGACATGGACGGCCACCGCATCTACATCAACGATGGCGGCACCATCTGGAACCCGGGCTGCAGCCCGCCAAGACGGAACTGGACCGTTACACCTGCCGCCACGGTCTGGGCTACACGATCCTGCAGGGCGAAAAAGACGGCATTGCGGCCGCTCAGGAACTTTTTGTGCCCCGGGGCGATGCCTGTGAGATCGACCGGCTGACGCTGGAAAACAAGACCGCTGCCCCCCGCACGCTGGACGTGTTCAGCTATGTGGAGTTCTGCCTGTGGGATGCCATGGACGACAGCTCCAATTTCCAGCGCAACTTTTCCACCGGCGAGGTGGAAGTGGTGGAAAGTGCCATCTATCATAAGACAGAGTACCGGGAGCGCCGGGATCACTACGCCGTGTTCTGGGCCAACGCCCCTGTTACCAGCTTCGACACCAGCCGGGATGCCTTCTGCGGCGTATACGGCGGCCCCGCCGCACCGGAAGCGGTCAAAGCCGGTCACTGCTCGAACAGCATTGCCCACGGCTGGGCTCCGGTGGGTGCCCACCATTTCCATCTCACGCTGGCACCGGGTGAGAGAAAGAGCATCATCTTCGGGTTGGGCTACATTGAAAACCCGGTCGGGGAAAAATTCAGCGCTCCCGGTATCATCAACAAAGCCCGGGCCGAGGCCATGATGGCCCGCTATGCCACCGACGCACAGGTGGATGCCGCCCGCAGGGCACTGGCCGACTACTGGCAGGAGCTGCTCTCGGGCTGGCAGCTGACCTCCGGCGAGGAAAAGCTGGACCGGATGGTGAGCCTTTGGAATCAGTATCAGTGCATGGTCACCTTCAACATGAGCCGCAGTGCCAGCTATTACGAGAGCGGCATCGGCCGCGGCATGGGGTTCCGGGATTCCTGTCAGGATCTGCTGGGCTTCGTCCACATGATCCCTTCCCGCGCACGGGAGCGCATTCTGGACATTGCTGCCACCCAGTTTGAGGACGGCAGTGCCTACCACCAGTACCAGCCCCTGACCAAAAAGGGCAACAGCGATGTGGGCAGCGGCTTCAACGATGACCCGCTCTGGCTCATTGCGTGCACCGCCGCCTATCTGCGGGAGACCGGTGACTGGTCGATCCTGGACGAGCCGGTTGCCTTTGACAACGACGTGACCAGAGCACAGCCCCTGATGGAGCATCTGCGCCGGAGCTTCCGCTACACCCATACCCATCTGCCCCCACGGCCTGCCGCTGATCGGCCGGGCCGACTGGAACGACTGCCTGAACCTGAACTGCTTCTCGGAGCACCCGGGCGAGAGCTTCCAGATCACCGGCCCCAGCGAGGGTCCCGTGGCTGAGAGCGTGTTCATTGCGGGCATGTTCGTGAAATATGGCCGCGAGTACGCCGAACTCTGTGACCACCTGCACCTCACCGAGGAGGCCGCCAGTGCCCGCACCGCCATTGACGCAGTAGAACAGGCCACCCTGACCGCCGGCTGGGATGGCGCATGGTTCCGCCGTGCCTACGATGCCTTTGGTGCCCCCGTAGGCAGCAGGGAATGCGACGAGGGGCAAATCTTCATCGAACCCCAGGGCATGTGCGTGATGGCCGGGATCGGCCGGGAGACCGGTCAGGCCGAAGCCGCACTGAAGAGCGTGGAGGAGCGGCTGGACACCCCGTACGGCGTGGTACTGCTCCAGCCCGCCTACACCACCTACCGGCTCAATCTGGGCGAGATCTCCAGCTATCCCCCGGGCTACAAGGAGAACGCCGGTATCTTCTGCCACAACAACCCCTGGATCAGCTGTGCTGAGACCGTGCTGGGCCACGGTGACCGGGCCTTTGCTGTCTACAAAAAGACCTGCCCGGCCTATATCGAGGACATCAGCGAGATCCACCGCACCGAACCCTACGTTTACAGCCAGATGGTGGCAGGCCGCGATGCCCCCACCTTCGGCGAGGCCAAGAACAGCTGGCTGACCGGCACGGCGGCATGGACCTTCGTGAACGTGAGCCAGTACATTCTGGCATCCAGCCCACTTTGGACGGCCTGCGCGTTGACCCCTGCATCCCCACACGCTGGCAGGCTACACCGTCACCCGCCGTTACCGGGGTGCCGTGTACCACATCCGGGTGGAGAACCCCCACGCCGTGCAGAAGGGCGTGCAGAGCGTCACCGTGAACGGCGCTCCTATTGCGGGCACCCTCCTGCCGCTGGCAAAGGCCGGTGAAAGTGTGGAGGTCTCTGTCATTCTTGGATAACCCCCCTCACAGCAAAAAGACCGCCAAAGCAAGTCGAAACGCTTGCTCTGGCGGTCTTTTCAATACAGTTTTTTCAGCTTCAATTACAGCATCTTGGAAAGGAAAGCTTTCAGACGAGGATGCTTGGGGTTCGAGAAGAGCTCCTGCGGAGGCTCATCCTCCTGGATCCTGCCCTCATCGATAAAGATGACGCGGTTGGACACCTCGCGGGCAAAGCCCATCTCGTGGGTGACCACCAGCATGGTGATGCCGGTGTGGGCCAGCTCCTTCATCAGTTCCAGCACCTCGCCGACCATCTCAGGGTCGAGGGCGGAGGTGGGCTCGTCGAACAGGATGACATCCGGGTCCATGGCCAGAGCGCGGGCAATGGCAATGCGCTGCTGCTGGCCGCCGGAAAGGCTCTTGGGGAACACATTGGCTTTATCGGACAGGCCGACACGGGCCAGCAGCTCCTCGGCGCGCTTGGAAGCTCCTCCTTGCTCTTGAGCTTGAGCAGCTCCGGGGCCAGGCAGAGGTTCTGCTTGACGGTCAGGTGGGGAAGAGGTTGAAGTGCTGGAACACCATGCCCATCTTCTGGCGCACGGCATCGATGTGGGCATCATCCACCTCGATGCCTTCAAACTTGATGGAGCCGCCGGTGGGGATCTCCAGCCGGTTCAGGCAGCGCAGGAAGGTGGACTTGCCGCAGCCGGAGGGGCCGATCAGGCAGACCACATCGCCGCGGTAGATGTCGATATCGATGCCCTTCAGGACATCCAGGGTGGGGGTGGGCTGCTTTGCGCCCTTTTTGACCTCACCGCCGTAGGTCTTGGTCAGACCACGGACTTCCAGGATCTTTTCAGCATGATTAGCGGTCACCTTGCGCCATCCTCCTCTCAAACTTCGACAGCAGCCATGTAAAGATCATGACTAAAATCAGATAGACCACTGCAACGCCCAACAGGGGGAACATGGCCTCGTAAGTACGGTTCATAATGCCCTGCGCCGCATACAGCAGCTCCTTGCCGCCGATGACGGTGATGAGCGAGGTATCCTTGAGCAGGATGATGAACTCGTTGCCCAGTGCAGGCAGCACCGCGCGGATGGCCTGCGGAATGACGATGACCACCATGGTGGTCATGTAGTTCAGGCCCAGGCTGCGGCCGGCTTCCATCTGGCCGGGGTCCACCGCCATCAGGCCGCCGCGGATGATCTCCGAAACGTAAGCGCCCGAGTTGATGCCCAGTGCCAGCGCGCCGACCATGGTAAAGTTGCGGCTGTTGGCAAAGATGACCATGCTCATGATGAGCAGCTGGACCATCATGGGGGTGCCGCGGATGATAGTGGTGTACACTGACAGACGGCGTTGAAGAAGCCAGCACCGGTTCCTGCGGCCGGGACGCTGCTGGTCGTGCGCAACACGCACCAGTGCCACCACGCTGCCCAGCACCACGCCCAGTGCCAGCGCAATGGCGGTGACCAGCAGCGTGGTGCCCACGCCCTGGATGTACTGCACCCAGCGGTCATTCAGGATGAACGCCTGATAGAATTTGAAGAACATTTCCTGCCCGAAGTCCAGCTTCGTGCCGCTGTTGAGCAGCTCTTTCAGCAGTTCGTATTGTGCGGCCATTCGCATCCTCGCTTTCTAAAATTGTTAGAATTTTGTAACCTGTTCTTTCCAAAAAAGGGGAGGTGCCCCAGATGGGGCCGCCTCCCCGTGATACAAAGTACAGCTGAATTATTCAGCGGTGATGTACTTGTCCACGATGGACTGCAGGGTGCCGTCAGCCTTCAGCTCTTCCAGAGCGGCATTGACAGCATCCTCCAGAGCGGAGCCCTTTGCCATGCCAATGGCGTAGTCCTCCTCGGCGTAGTTGGTGTCCAGAATGACCAGACCGGGGTTGGCGGCAACGTACTCCATAGCGGGTGCGTTGTCGATGACAACAGCATCCACCTGACCGTTGTTCAAAGCCTGCACAGCGGTCAGGCCGTCGTCGTATGCGACCACAGCGTCATCGCCGAAGTCATCAGAGCAGTAGATGTAGCCGGTGGTACCGCGCTGGGTGCCGATCTTCTTGCCAGCCAGATCATCGGGAGAAGCAATGTCAGAGCCGTTCGGCACAATGATGGACTGGATGCCGGTGGCGTAGCTGTCGGAGAAATCCATCACAGCCTTGCGCTCGTCGGTCACGGTAACGCCAGCCATAACGATATCGGCCTTGCCCTGCTGCACGCTCAGCAGTGCTGCGTCGAAGTCCATATCATCGATCTGCAGCTCCAGGCCCAGCTTCTCAGCGATCGCCTTGGCGGTGTCCACATCGATGCCCTCGATTTCACCGGAGTCGGTGGTCATCTCATACGGAGGGAAGGTGGCGTTGGTGGCCATGGTCAGCTTGCCAGCCTCAACGGTGGTCAGCTCAGCGGCAGCGCTGGTGGAAGCAGCCTCGGAAGAAGCTACACTGCTTGCAGTGGAAGAAGCGGTGCTGGAGCGGAACCGCCGCAGGCAGTCAGAGCCAGAGCGGCAGCGGTCAGACCAGCGGCAGCCAGAAAGCTGCGGCGATTGATCTTTTTCATATTCAAACACTCCTCTGTTGATTGTATATTTTTTCACTTTCCCGGCACGATGCGCTTCATCGTGTCATCAAGGAACAGGATTAGTATATGTTGTACAAATAAAAAAGTCAAGTGTTGTGCAAAAAATCGGAACAAATGAAACCTTTTTGAAAACATTTATACATGCAGCACCACATTCTTTGTGTATATATGCATTTCGCCCCGGTGTTTCTGCCTTCCCGCTGCATTCTGCCGGAAAATGTTCCCGCATAACCAACGAGACCGCCCGGTGGGCGGTCTCGTTTTTGTTTTATCGGCGTTTCTGCGGCAGGGGGATGCCCAGCACAAGCGCAATGCCCACGGCCAGCGCCACGGCGATCTTGAAGGTGGAGATGCCGTTTGCCAGCGCCAGCGCGTTGTCGCCCTGAATGAAGTAGTAGGCACTGTAATAGATGCCCGCACCGGGCACCAGCGGAAAGATGCCGGTGAGCAGGAATACCGTTACCGGTGTCCTGAGGGTTATCGCAAGGATGCGGGCCAGCAGCGTCAGCGGGATGACCGCCAGCAGCGAGGCTGCAAAGGCTTCCATCCCGAACAGCTCCGCGATCTCGTATACCAGCCAGCCACTGCGCCCACCAGCCCGCAATAAGGCAGGGTGCGTTTGGGGCAGGCAAAGAGGATGGCAAAGCTCAGGTGCCCGCCCCGGCCACCAGGAACTGCAGGGCCAGACGGCCCAGCTGCTCCCCGGTGAAAAGAAGCTCTGTCATACCACGGCCACCCCCTTCAAAAAGGCATAGAGGCTCAGCACAAGGCCGGTGCCGATGGCGATGCTGGCCGCAATGAGCAGCGCGTCGATCATCCGGATGGTGCCGGACAGGTAATCTCCCTGCACAAAGTCCCGGATGCCATGGTAAAGGCGATGCCGGGGGTCAGGATCATCAGGTGCCGATGATGGCGTGACTGGCTTCAGTGCCCAGCAGGCTGC
>ENA-OQEB01000833-OQEB01000833.1-human-gut-metagenome-genome-assembly--contig:-NODE-833-length-12084-cov-4.286778_pt1 | contig 12084 bp, 18 predicted proteins | sample MGYA00242787_ERZ504619 | MGnify/ENA primary metagenome ERZ504619 (study PRJEB26092, sample SAMD00036317) | human gut metagenome | host: Homo sapiens | study: EMG produced TPA metagenomics assembly of... | reverse complement strand
GTGTTCACGCCCATTCGATCTGAAGCTGGGCATGGAGCGGGGCTGGAATGAGCGCGCGGCGGCTGTGGAGCGTGGTGCTGGGCAGTGTGGGCAGTGCGGCCGGGCGGCTGTTGATGCCCCTGCTCAGCGATAAAATTGGCCGCCGCCCGACCGATCTGCTCCTGTTCGCGGCGTCATTCGTGCTGTCCGGCGTGTTTCTGTTTGCACAGGGGTGGGCCGTGGCGGCAGTGTATGCCAGCCTGACCTTCTGTTACTCGGCGCTGGCGGCGGTGCTGCCTGCCCTTTCCACCGACCTGTTCGGTCTGCCCCACGCGGGGGTGAACTACGGTTTTCTGGCCCTGGGGCAGAGCGTGGGCAGCCTGGCGTTCCCCTTTGCGGCCAACCTCTGGGGGCTGGAGACCGGGCGGCACTGGCTGGCCATCGGCGGGGCGGCGGCAGGCTTTGCAGCCATCTGGGCCTTGCAGCCGGTCCAGCAGCAAAAACCACCAAAGAAAAACTGAACCTTTTGGCAGACCTGACAAAAAAATATCAAACGAAACGGGAAAAGCATAAAATGTGGCGGTTAGCTGCGAATAACCGTCAAAAACTTTGTAGAAAAATTGTCGGAAACGTCTTGAAAATTGCGAAAAGGTCCTCTATAATGAAACTATGCGTGGTAGTACTGGGCGTACCGATGAGAGCGGCGGGCCCGGTCGAATGCAAACGGCAGGGGAGCCCCCCTGCTGCGTGGCATCAATTTGTCAAAAGGAGAGTATGATTATGACCTATTCGCAGCAAGTACAGAATATGTGCCCGATCACCAAAGGTCCTAAGCATGGTCCGGCTCCCATCCCCGAAGAGGGCGCATGGGTCAAGGCCTATGAGATCAAGGACATCAGCGGCTACACCCATGGTGTGGGCTGGTGTGCACCCCAGCAGGGCACCTGCAAGCTGTCTCTGAACATCAAGAACGGTGTCATCGAGGAGGCTCTGGTGGAGACCATCGGCTGCTCCGGCATGACCCATTCTGCCGCTATGGCTGGCGAGATCCTGCCCGGCAAGACCATTCTGGAAGCTCTGAACACCGACCTGGTGTGCGATGCCATCAACGTGGCAATGCGTGAGCTGTTCCTGCAGATCGTCTACGGCCGCAGCCAGACCGCTTTCTCTGAGGACGGTCTGCCCATCGGCGCAGGTCTGGATGACCTGGGCAAGGGCCTGCGCTCCATGACCGGCACCATCTTCTCCACCAAGGCCAAGGGTGTCCGTTACCTGGAGCTGACCGAGGGCTACATCAACAAGCTGGCTCTGGATGCCAACGATGAGGTCATCGGCTATCAGTTCGTCAAGCTGGGCAAGATGATGGAGGATATCCGTCACGGCAAGACCCCCAACGAGGCTTACGAGAAGAACGTGTACTTACGGCCGCTTCAGCAAGGAGCAGGGCGCTGTCAAGTACATTGACCCGCGTGAGGAATAAGAGAGGAGGAACAACTCATGGCAACTTTTGAATCTATGGATCGCCGCATGCCGAAAATCGAGGCATGCTGAAGGCCAACGGCTGGAGTCTCTGGACGCTTGCAACGAGATGCTCCTCGCCAAGGGCATCGACTGCGACAAGATCGTCCGCGGTGTGCAACCCATCTGCTTTGATAACGCTGTCTGGGCATACACCCTGGCACCGCTATCGCTGTGAAGCGCGGCCTGACCGACGCTGCCGAGTGCGCAGCTGCTATCGGTGAGGGTCTGGAAGCTTTCACCATTCCCGGTTCTGTCGCTGAGCAGCGTCAGGTCGGTCTGGGCCACGGCAACCTGGGCGCTCGTCTGCTGAGCGAGGACACCACCTGCTTCGCTTTCCTGGCAGGCCACGAGTCCTTTGCTGCTGCTGAGGGTGCCATTGGCATTGCCCGCACCGCAAACAAGGTCCGCAAGACCCCCCTGCGTGTTATCCTGAACGGCCTGGGCAAGGATGCAGCTTACATCATTTCCCGTATCAACGGCTTCACCTATGTGCAGACCGAGTACGATATCCCCACCCAGACCCTGACCGTCGTCAAGGAGATCCCCTTCTCCGAGGGTGAGCGCGCTGCTGTCAAGTGCTACGGCGCTAACGACGTTATGGAAGGCGTTGCCATTATGAAGAAGGAGGACGTTCAGTGCTCCATCACCGGCAACTCCACCAACCCGTCCGCTTCCAGCACCTGGTTGCAGGTACCTATAAGAAGTGGGCCATCGAGAACGGCAAGAAGTACTTCTCCGTTGCTTCCGGCGGCGGTACGGGCCGTACCCTGCACCCCGATAACGTGGCTGCAGGCCCCGCAAGCTATGGCCTGACCGACTCTCTGGGCCGCGTCCATGGTGATGCTCAGTTCGCAGGTTCCTCCTCCGTGCCCGCACACGTTGAGATGATGGGCCTGATCGGCATGGGCAACAACCCCATGGTCGGCGCTACCGTTGCCTGCGCTGTTGCTGCTGCACAGGCCAACGCCTGATCTTTTCCTAGTTCGGCAAAGGGGGCTGCCTTCCGAATGGGCAGCCCCCTTTTTATGCTGAAATATGTTCGCGCAGGCTAACTGCCTGCAACATTGGTTCAACTGAGAAGGAAAAAGAAGAAACCATGAAAAACACGAAGATGAAACAGAGCATTGCAGCGCTGGCCATGGCTGCTGTCGTTGCAGTGAGCCTGCTGGGCTACGGCTGCGGCAGCAAGCCCGCCTCCACCACCGGCGCGGGTGCTACCGGCGATTTTACCGGCACTGCCAAGGGCTTTGGCGGCGATGTACCGTTACCCTGACCCTGACCGACGGCAAGATCACCGGCTGCACCGCTGAGGGTGCCGATGAGACCGAGGGCGTGGGCTCCAAGCAATCGAGCAGTTGCCCGCTGCCATTGCCGAGAGTGGCAGCATTGCCGTGGACGGCGTGTCTACCGCAACCATTACCTCCAATGCCATCAAGGAGCAGCCGCTGCTGCCATCACCGCTGCTGGTCTGAAGCCTGAGGATTTCCAGACCGCTGTGGAGAACAACGCTGAGCCTGCTGAGGACTCTACCGTTGATACCGACATCGTCATCGTGGGCGCAGGCGGCGCAGGCATGACCGCTGCCCTGACTGCTACCAGCGAGGGCAAGAGTGTTGTCATCGTGGAGAGCCAGCCCGTGGTGGGCGGCAACTCCGTGCGCGCTACCGGCGGCATGAACGCCGGCAAGACCGTGTATCAGGATGAGAACGAGTTTGCCGAAGGCGCAGGTGTCGAAAAGACCCTGAAGGCTGCTGCTGAAAAGTATGCTGACAACGAGACCATCACCGCTCTGGCTGTTACCGTGGCCGAGCAGTGGGCTGCCTACCAGGCCAACCCCACCGGCTACTTTGACAGCGTTGAGCTGATGGAGCTGGATACCATGATCGGCGGCAAGGGTGTCAATGACCCTGCTCTGGTGGAGACCCTGTGCTCCAACAGCGCTGATGCCATCGACTGGCTGGGTGAGCAGGGCATCACCCTGCACAGCGTTTCCAGCTTCGGCGGCGCATCCGTCAAGCGAATCCACCGCCCTGTGAACGCAGAGGGCAAGACCGTTTCCGTCGGTTCCTACATGATCCCCCTGCTGGAGGAAAACTGTGAGAAGCTGGTGTCCAGATGATGCTGAACACCACCGCCACCGAGATCCTGACCGATGACAACGGCGCTGCTGTTGGCATCAAGCCACCGGTGCTTCCGGTGAGACCATCACCATCAATGCCAAGGCTGTAGTGCTGACCACCGGCGGTTTCGGCGCAAATCTCGATATGGTCGTTGAGTACAAACCCGAGCTGAAGGCTTTATGACCACCAACGCCCCCGGCATCCTGGGCCAGGGCATCAAGATGGCACAGGCCATCGGTGCTGACACCGTGGATATGGATCAGATCCAGATCCACCCCACCGTGGAGGCCAACACCGCTGCCCTGATCACCGAGGTCTGCGCGGCGACGGCGCTGTGCTGATCAATGCCGAGGGCAAGCGCTTCATTGATGAAGTCGGTACCGTGATGTGGTTTCCGCCGCTGAGATCGCTCAGACCGGCAGCTACAGCTGGCTGGTGGTGGATCAGGCTATGGTGGATGCCTCCAGCGTCATTCAGGGCTACATCAAGAAGGGCTACACCGTGACCGGTGAGACCTATGAGGAACTGGGCAAGGCAATGGGCGTTGATGAGGCTGCTTTTGCCGAGACCATGAACACCTGGAACGGCTATGTTGAGGCCAAGAACGACCCCGACTTCGGCCGCACCAGCTTTGCAAACAAGCTGGATACCGCTCCCTACTATGCCATCAAGGTCACCGCAGGCGTGCACCACACCATGGGCGGCCTGAAGATCAACACCAACACCGAAGTCCTGAACGAGAACGGCGAGGTCATCCCCGGCCTGTTCGCAGCAGGTGAGGTGACCGGTGGTGTCCACGGTGCAAACCGCCTGGGCGGCAACGCCGTGGCTGACTTCACTGTCTTTGGCCGCATTGCAGGCGCAGCTGCCAGCAAGTACGCTGCATGAAACGCCTGAAAAGCTGGCAGAAAAACCTGATCTTTGCGGCCGTGGTGCTGGCCGCGGCAGCACTCCTGTTCGTGCTGTACCGCGCCAACGCCCCCAAAGCGGAGCCGCTGGTGGCTGTGGTCGATTTCGGCGACGGCATCACCGAAACGATCCCGCTGGACGAGGACCACGATTATCTGTATGATGTGGGCGATTACATCGTGCATCTGCAGGTAAAGGATGGGGCCATCGCCTTCCTCGACAGTCAGTGCCCGGACATGTGTGCGAGCAATTCGGCTGGCTGAGCGAGCAGGATGCCTGGGCCGCCTGTGTCCCCGCCGGGGTCTATGTAACAGTGCAGGCCGCAGAAACAGAATAAAACAAAGAGGCCGCCGTGCAGGATCATCTCCTGCACGGCGGCCTGTTGTATAGGGGAAAATGTTATTTCACGTATTTGCCTTCGCAGATATTCTTGCAGCAGGCGCTGATGGGGAACCAGCAGCAGTCCCGGCAGATATCGGCCAGCATCTCGGGGGTGGCTTTGGCATCGATCTCCCGGATGAGGGCCTGGTAGTCGTATTCCTTTTCCTCCAGCCCGAAATACTTCACGGTCTTGCGGTCGTATCGCTTGACCTTTTCCTGTGTGTCGCACAGGTCGGTGCCCAGCTTGTTGGGGCAGCAGGAGCAGAGGGTGTCGGTGGAGAAGGTGAGCTGGATCTTCGTCCCGGGCACCTCCCGCAGCTGGTGAACGACATCGTTCATGTGCTCCACAAAGGCTTCGCTGTAGCCGTGGCCGGAGTAGCCTGGGTGCAGAGCAGGTGATGCGGGCGCAGTACGATGCTCATGCTTTTTTTACCCCCGGGATCCGCTTCCGGATGTTCAGGCCCAGCACGCAGGCCAGCACAGCCTTGATGATGGCGGTGGGGATGAAGGGAAGAACGCAGGCGGAAACAGCCACGGACACGGTGCTGTGGGCGACGATCACGAACAGGATAACACCCACGATATAGTTGACCACAGTGCCCACGACAACCGCCACGGGGAAAGCACCCTTGAAAGCATCCCTGTGCTCCACGCCCAGGCCGATGATGTAGGCCATGATGGGGAAGGAAATCAGGAAGCCGCCGGTGGGGCCGACAAACTTGTCGATGCCGCCGGAGAAGTTGGCCAGCACGGGCACGCCCACAGCGCCCAGCAGCAGATAAACGAGCGTGGCAATGGCGGACAGCTTGGAGCCCAGCACCACAGCCGCCAGCGTGATGGCGAAGGTCTGCATGGTCATGGGTACGCCCAGCGGCATGGGGATGGAGATCTGTGCCATCACGGCGATGACGGCGGCAAACAAGCCCGCGTAGCAGATATCGCGCACCGAGAACTTACTGGTCTGATTCATGGTAAAAAATCCTCCTCTGATTTGGTACAAACAACGTCCCGATTAAACCAGAAAGCGGCAGACAGGTCAACTTGCGATTTGTGCAAAGGTTTACAATCTGTGAAAATTTGCTGAAAAGCGTTCAAACGAAATTTGGACGCTTGTGTATCCGGGCAAAATGCGATACACTACACCTATACATAGGAAAGGAATCTGGCAGGCCGCCCTCCGGCGGGCCTGAATCTGATAGGAGGAACATGATGATCTGGAATAAGAAGAAGGACGGCGCGGAGAACCCGGGTGCGGAAACGCCTGCGGCACAGACAACCAAGGCCCCGGTGCTGTTTTTGCAGAAGAACTGGAAATGGCTCGTGCCGGTGGTCTGTGTGGTGATCGCGGGCGGTGTGTTTCTGCTCAAGCCCAAGAGCGCCAGCACCACAGCCGTGGACCCCAGCTATCTGGAAGCCAGCCCTGAAGTGCGGGATGTCTCCAACACCCTGAGCGGCACCGGCACCCTGAACCCTGCCAACACCTACACCGTGAAATCTCTGGTGGAGGGCAAGGTGCTCACCGGCGAGTTTGAGGAGGGCGACGTGCTGGATGAGGGGAGCATCCTCTACACGCTGGACAGCTCGGATGCTTCCACCAATTTTGAAAAGGCTGAGATCGCCATGCAGCAGGCACAGCGCAGCTATGACAAGGTGGTGGACCGCCAGTATGTGCGTGCCGAGGTGGATGGCACCGTGAGCACCCTGAAGGTCGCCAAGGGCGAGAGGTGACCAGCGGGCAGGAGGTCGCCATCATCCGCGACAGCTCCAAAATGCTGCTGACGCTGGAATTCCCCGCCGCTGATGCCGCCAATTTCAGCGTGGGCCAGACCGCCCAGGTGACGCTGGACGGCACCTTTGAGCAGCTGGACGGCACCGTGACCAGCGTGACCGGAACGGATGCCCTGAGCACCGGCAACCTGCTCACCCGCACCGTGACCATTGCCGTGCGGAACGCGGGCGGCCTGACCACCGCGCAGGCGGCCACCGCCTCCATCAACGGGGTCAGCTCCATCGGTTCTGCCACCTTTGGCTATCAGGCGGAGCGTACCCTGACCGCACAGGCTGCAGGTACTGTGACCTCCATCCATGTGCAGGAGGGCCAGACCGTTGCCAAGGACGATATCCTGATCGAGCTGAGCGGCGATGACCTGACCGAGAGCATCCAGTCGGCCTCTGAGACCCTGCGCAGCGCTGAGATCTCCCTGCAGAACCTGCAGGATACCATGGCCAACTATACCGTCACCTCTCCCATCAGCGGCACCATCATTGAAAAGGATGCCAAGGTGGGCGATGCGGTCAAATCCGGCGATACCCTCTGCGTCATCTATGACCTGAGCTATCTGGAAATGGTCATCAATGTGGACGAGCTGCAGATCAGCTCCCTGACTGTGGGCCAGAAGGTGCAGATCACAGCCGATGCCGTGCAGGATAAGAACTATGTGGGCACTGTGACCCGCGTCTCCATGAAGGGCACTTCCAACGGCGGCACCACCACCTACCCGGTGACCATCCGCATTGACGAGACCGACGGCCTGCGGCCCGGCATGAACGCCAACGCCGAGATCGTGGTGGCTGAGGCCGCCAATGCCCTGACCGTGCCCAATGCGGCCATCGTCCGGGGCGGATATGTGCTGGTGACCCAGGATTCCCCCAGCGCCTCCAAGGCGGATGCCACCATGGAGGCCCCCGAGGGCTTTGTCTATGTGGCCGTCAAGACCGGTGTCAGCGATGATGATTACACCCAGATCGTCAGCGGCATCCAGGAGGGGGACACCATTGGTTACGACCCCAACTCGGTCAGCAGCGACAGCTACTATGACGATGGCAGCGGCATGATGATCTTCTGATGGAGGATGGAATGAGTGCTCTGATCGAATTTGATGCGGTCTGCAAGTATTACCAGATGGGCGACACCACGGTAAAAGCTGCCGACCACATCACCATGAAAATAGAAAAAGGCGAGTTTGTTGCCATTGTGGGCCAGTCCGGCTCCGGCAAGTCCACCTGCATGAACATCATCGGCTGCCTGGATGTGCCCACGGCGGGCACCTACGGCTGAACGGCCGGGATGTGGCAAGATGAGCCGGAATGAGCTGGCCTCCATCCGCAACGAGATGCTGGGGTTCATCTTCCAGCAGTATAATCTTCTGCCCAAATTAAACCTGCTGGAAAACGTGGAGGTGCCGCTGGTCTATGCGGGCATCCCACGCGCCGAGCGCCACCGCCGGGCCCGCGAGGTGCTGGAGCAGGTGGGGCTGGGCGATAAGCTGAAAAACAAGCCCAACCAGCTTTCGGGCGGCCAGCAGCAGCGCGTATCCATCGCGCGGGCGCTGGTGCGCAACCCGGCGATCATTCTGGCTGATGAGCCTACCGGCGCGCTGGACAGCCACACCGGCCGCGAGGTGCTGGGAATGCTGCAGGACCTGCATGGGCAGGGCCATACGGTGGTGCTCATCACCCATGACAACTCCATTGCCGTGCAGGCCGACCGCATCATCCGGCTGGAGGATGGTCAGGTGGTCTACGATGCGACTCCCGCGCGCGGAAGCCATCGTCCAGCCGACGCTGAACTTTGAACCGGCAGAACAGGAGGGGAACAAATGATCATTGAGACCTTCCGTCAGGCCCTCCAGAACGTGTGGAGCAACAAGCTCCGCACCTTTTTGACCATGCTGGGCATCATCATCGGTGTCATGGCGGTCATCGTCATCGTGGGTCTGGGCAACGGCATGACCCAGAGCATGCGGGACAGCTTTTCGGCGCTGGGCACGAATGCCCTGTCCATTCAGGTCTGGGGCTACGGCTCCCGCACCGCCTCGGTGGAGGATGTGTATAAGATCGCGGATAAGAACAAGGAACTCATCTCCGCAGTTTCGCCCCAGATCGATTTCAGCAACAACACCCCCAAGGTGGGCACCACGACCTACCGCTACGGCACCAGGGTTTACGGTGTGGACGAGCACTACACCGAGATGAAAAACTATACCCTCGCCCAGGGGCGCGGCCTGCAGTACATGGACATCAAGGACAATAAGCAGGTCTGCATCATCGGCGATTACCTCAACCGGGCAGCCTACGGCGGCAACGCGGTGGGCCAGACCATCAAGCTGGGAGCTACAAGTTCCGGATCGTGGGCGTGCTGAACGCCAAGGTGACGGACAAGAACCTGCAGCAGGCTCCGACGATGACTGCATCTATCTGCCCTACACCACGGCCATGCGGCTCTCCAACCAGTCCAGCGCCAAGAACTTTGTTGCGATCATGAAGGACGAGAGCCGGGCCAACGAGGCCAAGGCGGTGATGGAAAGCGGCCTGTACGACCTGCTCAAGAGCGACAACGCTTATTACATCTACAGCGCCAGCGAGTGGCTGGAGGAGATGAACGAGATGATCAACATGGTCATCATTATCCTTACCGGCATTGCCAGCATCTCGCTGCTGGTGGGCGGCATCGGCATTATGAACATCATGCTGGTGTCGGTGACCGAGCGCACCCGGGAGATCGGCATCCGCAAGGCACTGGGTGCCAAGGAGCGGGTGATCCTGTCGCAGTTCGTGGTGGAAGCCGCCACCACCTCCGCACTGGGCGGCGTGCTGGGCATCGTCCTTGGCTATATCGTGTCCATGGCGGCAAACCGCATCCTGCCCATGATCTCCAGCGACATTGATGTGACCGTCAGCCCCTCGTTCAACTCCATCGTGGTGGCCTTTGGCATCTCGGTGGGCATCGGTGTGCTGTTCGGCTATCTGCCCGCCAAGCGCGCCGCAAGGCTGAACCCCATTGAAGCGCTGAGATACGATTAAAAATGAAACCTCTCAGCCAGGCAGTCGGCCTTTGGCCGGCTGCCGGCAGCTCCCCTGGCAGGGGAGCCCGGAATAGATGAAACACGATCTTAAGGAGGATTTTCCATGAAAAAGCGAATCCTTGCATTTCTGCTGGCGGTGAGCATTGCCGTGTCGATGCTGGTGCTGCCGGCATCGGCAGCGGGCAACGCCAACACGGCGGTCCAGCTGTCCGTCACGCTGAACGCGATGGACGGCAGCCAGCAGGCTGCTCTGAACGCTGTGGTCACCCGCGGTGCGCTGGCCCGGATGCTGGTGTCCTACTCCACCTACCGCGAGAGCGTGGGCTCTCAGGGCACAGTGGGCACCCTGTTCACTGACCTGCCCGGCACTTCGCCCTATGCCCCCTATGTCCGCATTGCGGTGCAGAACGGTTGGATGAACGGCTACACCGACGGCTCTTTCCGGCCCGACAATGCCGTGACGCTGGAAGAAGCGGTCACGGCCATCCTCAAGCTGATGGGCTATAAGATGACCGACCTGAGCGGCTCCTTCCCCAACGCACAGCTGAACAAGGCCAGTGAGCTGGGCCTGCGCAATCAGGTGGACCGCAGCCAGGGCGAGGTGCTCAACTACGAGGAGTGCGCCCTGCTGTTCTACAACGCCCTGACAGCCAACGCCGCCAGCGGCAGTGCCTACGGCAGCAGCCTGGGCTTCACGGTCTCCAACGGTCAGGTGGATACCTCCAGCGTCATGCTCAAGAGCCTGAAGGGCCCCTTTGTGGCGGGCGATACGGTTCAGCTGCCCTTTGTTCCCAAGATGGTCTACCGCAACGATAAAGCGTCGGAATCTGCGGAACTGAACAAATACGACGTGTATTATTACAGTGAGAGTTTACAGACATTGTGGGTCTACACCCGCCGGGCCGCTGGCCGCATCACGGCAGTTTCGCCCAGTGCAGTGCCCCCACCAGTGTAACGGTGGCAGGCACCAGCTATACGCTGGGTTCCTCTGCGGTGGCCTCCCAGGTGTCCTCCCTCAACGGCGGCGGCGTGGGCGAGGTCGTCACCCTGCTGCTGGGCATGAACAATGAGGCTGCCGGGATCGTGACCGGCGAGGAAGCCGACAGCGTGTTCTACGGTGTCGTGCAGACCGCCACCCGCAGTCTGGTGGAAGAGAACGGCGCGGATGTTTTGCAGAAAGTCTCCGTCATGTGCACCGACGGCATTGCCCGCACCGTGAACGTGGACAAGAGCCTGAACTTTCCGCAGGGGTGGCTGGTAGAGATCAAGGTCACCCCGGAGGGCGAGAGCGTGGAACACATCGATGACCGCCGTGTCAACGGCACCATCAATACCAATGCCACTGCGCTGGGCGCAGCCGCCCTGGCCGACGATGTAGAGATTCTGGATACGACTTCGGAGGGTGTGGCTGGGACGGTTCGTCCCAGCCGCCTATCGGGAGTAACACTGAGTGACCTCGATGTCCGCTACTATACCGTCAACGATGCCGGACAGATCGACCGGCTCATCCTGAACGATGTGACCGGCGACCTGTGGAGCTACGGCGTGCTGGACGATGTGAAAAATCTGGCCATGAATTATTCTGACCTGAAGAACCTTTTCACCGGCATTGCGGCGGGAGACTCCGCCTCCGGCACCACGACCACGACAGGCACCACCACCGGATCGACCACGGGCGGCACCGACAGCTCCGGCTCTACCTCGGGTACCACCACCACTGTGACCGGTACCACGGCGGCAGACCGCCTGTCCAACCTGCTGGTGCCCACCACCAGCGAGATCCTGTGGGGCATCGTCTCGGGCGATATCCTGAGCACGGCCTGGCAGAAGCTGACCAGCAATACCGGCTCCCTGATGAGCATTGGCTTCCAGCAGATCGCGGAGATCACGGGCACCCCTTTCAAGCAGATCTTCAACTACATCGGCGGCGGTGCAACCTATGTCTGCTACGTCAACGGCGCGGCGGCCAGCTACACCACGGCCATCAAGTATCCGGTGCTGGCGGGCGGCATTGCCGTGCGGCGGGAGACCACCGGCTCTGTCAAGGCCATGATGCAGCTGATGCCCCTGAAGATCGACAAGGTCGGCGCGGCCTCGGTGCTCTCGGGCAGTGAACGCTATGAGATGGCAGACAATGTGCAGGTCTACCTGTGGTACAAGGGCCAGTATTACCCCACAAAGCTGGCTCAGGTGGATGCGGACGGCTACCAGCTGACCGGCTGGTACGATAATTTCGCTGCGCTGCCGGAAAAAAGGTCCGCGTCATCATTGCGGTCAAGAACGACTGATGCTTTATTACAGCGGCCTGAGCCGCACACTGCGGCAGCTGCGCTGGGTGCTTTACCCGCGCCGCTGCCCTTTTTGTGACC
>ENA-OQEB01000832-OQEB01000832.1-human-gut-metagenome-genome-assembly--contig:-NODE-832-length-12088-cov-1.891063_pt1 | contig 12088 bp, 16 predicted proteins | sample MGYA00242787_ERZ504619 | MGnify/ENA primary metagenome ERZ504619 (study PRJEB26092, sample SAMD00036317) | human gut metagenome | host: Homo sapiens | study: EMG produced TPA metagenomics assembly of... | reverse complement strand
TTTGAGACCAATAAAACAGATAGCCTTATGGAGAATCTAATAAAGATCGATACCGTCGATCAATACAACAAGATGTTTGGCTTGGAGACGTTGCACCCATTGGTGAGCGTGGTAGATTTATCCAAGTCCGAGACATGGCCTACTAATTTCCGGGTTAATTATGGTATATACGGACTTTTCCTGAAAGATACGAAATGCGGGGATATTCGGTATGGGAGGCAATATTATGATTATCAAGAAGGAACCGTAGTAGGATTCGCTCCCGGGCAGGTGACGGGTATTGAGCTTAAGGATGGGACCGGCCTTTGGCGCATGGGTTGCTTTTCCATCCGGACTTGATCCGTGGTACGGCTTTGGGACGGGACATCAAGCGTTATTCTTTCTTCTCCTATGAATCAAACGAGGCGTTACATCTCTCTGAGGAAGAGAAGGGGATCTTCGTGGATTGCCTGAGGAAAATCCAGATCGAGTTGGAGCACTCCATCGACAAGCATAGCAAACGGCTGATCGCGATGAATATCGAGTTGCTGCTCGATTATTGCCTGCGTTTTTATGACCGTCAGTTTACGACCCGTGCGGAGACGAATAAGGATGTGTTGGTGAGGTTCGAACGATTACTGGATGAATACCTGCAAAGCGATCTGTTAAGACAGGAGGGGCTACCTACTGTACGGTATTTCGCCGAGAAGATTTGTTTGTCCCCGAACTATTTCGGTGATCTGATCAAGAAAGAGACAGGGAAAACTGCCCAAGAAAATATACAAGACCGGATTATTTCCTTAGCGAAAGAATGGATATTAGGGACAAACAAGACCGTCAGCCAAATCGCTTACGACCTAGGATTCCAATACTCCCAGCACTTCAGCCGCATATTCAAGAAGACCGTGGGGTGTACCCCGAATGAATATCGGAAATCCCAGATGTCGTAATCGGTGTTACGGGTTATTGGATGTATTTTATGACCTTGGCGGGAACACCTCCCACGATGGCATTGTCCGGTACATCTTTAGTAACTACCGAGCCGGCTCCGACTATAGCGTTCTCGCCAATGGTTACGCCGGATAGGATCGTTGCGTTCGAGCCTACCCAGACATTCTTTTTCAGAACGATCGGGGCAGGGTAGGTAGTGCTCCGGTCTTCGGGGCGAAGCCGTGGTTGAGGGTGGCAAAGACCACGTTATGCCCGATCTGGCAACCGTCGTCCAGTGTCACCCCGCCATGATCTTGAAAATGACAGCAAGCGTTGATGAAAACGTTCTTGCCTACCGTGATATTCTTCCAAAATCCGTATAGAACGGGGGGGAATACACGAAAAGACGGATCGACCGGCTTATTAAACAAGCGGGATAACAGCTCACGGATTTCCTCGGGATCGTGATATGAGCCGTTTAACTCGAATGTCATGCGTCTGGCTCATCGCTCATCTTGTTCATAAACTGATGGATCTCGTCTCCTTTAAGAGGCTTTCTTGTCTCTACATACTTCAAGAATTCGTTTAGTGTCATAATTGCTATTTTAATAAGTTCTACTTCTTGGTTTGTTTATCCCTTTTCGATTGCAACGGCAAAGATCGATGAAATCCGGAGAAACTTTTGTAGATGGATTACAGGTATTATGACCTAAATTACATTCACTGATTCTCCAAAGCCTTATATTTCTCGATTAGTTTCTTGACCGTGACAGCGTCTGAGACCTCTTGCTTATAGGTCGTCGGGTTATAATAGGCCTCGAGGAAACTGTCTGCACCGGACCAGACTGTCTCGATAATTCCTTGGAAATGGCGAGACATTTCCGGATTTGAATGCTGGCGGAAATGGATCATATCATCTACCTGTTGAAGCGCTATCTGAGGTTTACGCCAAGGGCATGTAGCAACGTCGAAGCCTTTCATGGCAAAGTAAACAGCGGTTTGCTCGGCACGCTCATAATGCCAGTCGCAGATAAAAACATCTTTCGGGATCAAGTCGATCGCACGGTAGGTATTGTTCATGCTGGCTTCCCAAGCGCCGATCCCGGTAGTTTTGCCATCGATCAGGCGGTCTCCCCATATCATCAATCGTTTGCCTTGTGAGGCTAAGTGGTTTTGTATTTTAGTGACCTCACCGGCATATAACTCAGCCTTGTCATGTCCGCCGCAACAGACGCAACTATCATGTCCGATATAAAAGACCTCGTCCATTCCGGCATGGAATAATTGAGTTTCGAAAACATCCGTCAACTCGTCTACTAAAGCGAATACGATTTTATGTACTTCCGGATGAAGCGGGCAGTAACTTTTACAATAAAGTCCGTCTGAGTTGGGCCAACCCGTATAGTTCTTGGTATCCACGTGTGGCGTCTCGTCGAACTCCGGATACTCACCGTAATAAAGCGTAGGTAGTCTCAGCCCATGATTGATGACCCAAGAGATTGATCTGGGGAGCGATACGTATTCCGTTATCCCGGCAAACCTTTACGATCTTTTTCACATCCTCTCGTGTGAGTGGGGTCGGATCCCTCAGTTCTGGATGGGACTCATAGGCATAATTCCAGTCTACCCGTAGAATCAACAAGTTGAAATGACTGGGAGCCAGTTCCTCTTGGACGAACTTCAAGAATAGATCCAACTTCTGTGCGGATGGAGCGGCGATGGCCAAGCCTCGTACGGGCATGATACTATCTAAACGGTTTGTCTCTGATTGGGCGGAAACTTGGGCTGAACCTATAGCCCATATAAGCAAGAATAGTCCGATAATCTTTTTCATATAGCGATATGTTTTAATGTTTAAATTTTTAATTTGATGTACGCTTTCGAAGATCATCACGCACATCGTGACGGCCCGGAGGATGTCGATGGCTATGTTACGTTGCGTAAAATCTATTGGTTGATCGCTCATAATATATTTAGACTAAAGGTGAATTTAATACAAGACAAATATAATCAATAAGAGACATATCATTACATTTGTGCCTTATAAATATGAATAATAATTAAAAATGATAGACATGATAAGACGATTGATTTATTGGGTTCTCCTACTTTTCGTTTGTATGGGCGCCCATGCCCAATTCCGGGTGACAGCCCATCAAGAGGGTTGGGACCGGATTCCTCCGCAAGCGCAAAAAGACGGCTTTTGGTTTCAACAATCCGTTTTAGCGAATATGGATGATGATGCCGCTATGGAAGAGGTCATGCTTTTCGGGCGGGATAATGGGCATTACCTACTTTCGACCTGTTTAAGTTTTATTACGTGATCGTGGATAATTATACGAAAGAGATCCAATATATATCGGATGAGATCTATGTGACGGATAAATATGCGCTTACGGTGGAGGATCGCAATAATGACGGGATCTCCGAGTTATATATCGATTATTTTAAGGATGGGAAGTTTACGGTTGATGAGCGAGGATATAATTTGCGAACCACCCGTTGCTATGACCGTATCGAATGGAGCCCCGAGAGTAAAAACATTAAACCCCAACAACCATGAGAAAGTATATCTATTTTATAGCGCTTATCTGTTGCGCCTTATCAGCCTCAACCTCTTACGCCCAGAAAAAGGTGATAAAAACGATGATGATCGCCGGGCAAGATGGCAGTCATTATTGGCGAGGTGCTTGCGAGGCCATGAAGCAGATTTTAGAGAACAGTGGAATGTTTAAGGTGGATTTCGTCTTTACCCCGGATTTCGGAGGAGATATAAATACCTTTAAGCCCGATTTCGCTAAATATAACTTGGTTGTTGTTAATTACGGAGGTGAAGTCTGGCCCGAGCTTGTCCAAAAAGCTTTCGAGAACTATGTAGCGGATGGTGGTGGGGTCGTGATTATCCATTCCTCCGTGGTACCTATGGCCGGTTGGAAAGCGTACAACGAGATAATCGGCATGGGAGCTTGGGAGGGGCGAAACGAGAAAGACGGTCCTTACCTGTATTGGAAAGAGGGCAAATATGTATACGATTATACACCCGGTTATGCGGGTTATCATGGCTTGCAGCATGAGACGATCCTAGAGCATCGTGCGCCGGAGCACCCTATTTTGAAAGGTCTGCCTATAAGATGGAAACATTTCAAGGACGAGATTTATACCCGCTTGCGTGGTCCGGTACGGAATGTGGAGATATTGCTACCGCTTATGAGCGTGGACGCCATGAACCGTTGATGTGGACGGTGAAGTGGGGGAAGGGGCGTGTCTTTGTCGATCTGTTGGGGCATTGCGGCAATGACCCGAATATGATTTACTCGATGGAGTGTACGGGTTTTCAGGTAACCTTACTAAGAGGGGCTGAATGGGCAGCCACCGGGGAAGTGACGCAAGAGGCCCCTCGGGATTTCCCATTGGAAGATACCTGTAACGCTCGTCCGGAATTCAAGGCTCCTTTCCATGCGACGAATTAAATGCCTTAATAAGATGGTGTCTTTCGACAGAATAATCAAATTGACAAATTGTAAAGTTAAGTCCCGGAGAATCGATTTTTCCGGGACAAAGTACGGCTCGCTCCTAAATACGCAAGAAAAAATCAGTAATCGTTTGTTAAATAGATAGATGTCAAAAAACAGCCTTTCATTCTAGCGAAATTAGTTCATCGTAATTCATATCTTATGGGTTGTTTGGGCTATCTCATAGGGTTACGATGGGGAAATGATAGGGTTATGATGCCTATTCATGACAGTTCATAACCCTATTCATGACTGCTTTCGATGCCCAACGTGACTATTGCGTTGCCTAACACGACTAGTTGCGTAGCTTTCATGACCTATCGTGTATAAAAAGCGGCCTTTTTGAGTAAAAAGCGCCATATATAGCTATCCTCTTTCCTCTACTTGGTAACCTCTCTCAAAAGGTAGTGTTACAAGATACGCTTTATATCTATTAAAAAGACAGGATTAGATCGTATCTTTGTCATTCGTTCATTAAAGTCATTGGTTATGTCAAATCAAGAATATATCAAGATCGAGGGAGCTTATGAGAATAACTTGAAACATATCTCTCTGGATATTCCGAAGAAGCAAATCACTATATTCACCGGGGTCTCGGGTTCCGGGAAATCGTCGTTGGTATTGGATACCATTGCCGCCAGTTCACGTCGGGAGTTGAATGAGACGTTCCCCAGTTTCGTGCAGCAATACCTGCCCAAATATGGCCGTCCGCATGTAGACCGGATCGGGAATCTGCCGGTCGCTATCGTGATAGACCAGCGGAAGCCCGCTCCCAACGCCCGTTCTACGGTGGGGACTTATACGGATATCTATTCATTGCTCCGTCTCTTGTTCTCACGGGTGGGCAAACCCTTTGTCGGATATTCGGATACATTCTCCTTTAATCATCCGCAAGGCCGTTGTACCCGTTGTGACGGATTGGGGGAGATTCGTGAGCTGGACGTGCATAAGCTGGTTGATTTTGATAAATGCCTGAACGATGAGGACGTGATCCATTACGTCACCTTCCAGCCCGGCCAATGGCGATGGATACGTTATGCTTGCAGCGGCCTTTTCGATCTGGATAAGAAGATCCGGGATTATACGCCGGAGGAGTTGCGCTTATTCCTTTATTCCCCGCAAATCCGTTTGAAGAATCCTCCTGCCGACTGGCCGAAGACGGCGAAATATGAGGGCTTGGTAACCCGTATGTATCGCAGCATCATCAATTCCGAGGAAGGGAAGATCCATCAAAAGGTCTTGGAACCGATGGTTACGATGGGAATCTGCCCGGATTGCGGTGGGACCCGCTTGAACGATAAGGTACTTTCTTGCCGGATCAACGGGAGAAATATAGCCGAAGTAACTCATATGGCGATCCCCGAGATAATCGCTTGGCTTCGGGAGATTGATGACCCGTTGGCGAAAGACATGAAGCAGGCGATCGGAGGCCGGTTATCCGCCTTATTGGAGATCGGTTTGGGGTATTTGACGCTGGATCGCTCCATGGAAACCTTTCCGGCGGGGAGGCGCAACGCTGTAAGATCGCTAAATATATCAACTCATCTCTTTCCGATATGCTTTATGTGTTGGATGAGCCGAGCGTGGGCTTGCATAGCCACGATATCCATTTATTGAAAGCCTCGGTCCGAAAGTTGCGGGATCATGGGAATACGGTCTTGCTGGTGGAACATCATAAGGAAATGATACAGATCGCCGATCATATCGTGGATATGGGGCCGGGTTCGGGTATGGAGGGCGGCCGTATCTTGTACGAGGGAGATTATGCGGGCTTACTCCGTAGCGATACCTTGACCGGCCGTATGCTAGGAGAAAATACCCCTCTGAAGGAAAGCCTCCGGATCCCGTCCGGTTGGTTTACGGTAAAGCATGCCCGTCTTCATAACTTGAAGGACGTGACGGTAGATCTTCCTATGGGAGTACTGGCGGTGATCGCCGGTGTAGCCGGTTCAGGGAAAAGCTCGTTGATGGAATGCTTCCGCCGGGATTTCCCCGAGGAGGTGATTTATATCAGCCAAAAGAATATCGGGATCAGCTTGCGTTCCACTCCGGCCACTTATCTGGGAGTTGCGGATGATATTCGTAAACTTTTCGCTAAGGAAAGTAAGGCTGGGCTTAGTATGTTCACGTTTAACGGAAAAGGCGGTTGCCCGGTTTGTGGGGGAAAAGGCGTGATCGTGTCTGATATGGCTTTTATGGATTCGATCGAGACCGTTTGTGAGGCTTGTGGAGGATTGCGTTATTCCCCGGAAGCCTTGCGGTATACAGTGGATGGTCTTACGATCGCCGAGGTGATGGACTTGACAGTCCGCAAGGCTTCCCTTCGTTTTGCGGGAACGGTGATAGCGGAGAAACTCCGTCCGCTTATGCTGGTTGGTCTGGGGTATTTGCATTTGAACCAAGCCTTATCCACATTATCGGGAGGTGAGTTGCAACGGGTGAAACTGGCGTCTTATCTAGGAACCCAAAGCAAGGTCTTTGTCTTGGATGAGCGACGGATGGCTTGCACGTGAAAGATATCAGGCATATTATCTCCTTATTCGATTCTATGGTAGATCAAGGCAATAGTGTCTTCTTGATCGAACATAATCTGGATGTCTTGAAAGCGGCGGACTATGTGATCGAGATAGGTCCTGGAGGCGGACTAATGGGGGGTGAGATCTTGTTTAGTGGTACTCCCAAGGAGTTACTATCCTGCGAGCGTTCCGTTACGAAAGACTATCTTGTTTGATGATTATGAATATTATAGGGAAAGAGACGCAGCACGCTGCGTCTCTATGTGAATATACGTCAAAAGTGAGGTCGCTTACTCATCATACGAGATATTCCCTAATTCCTTAATCTTCGAATCTCCGACTTGATGCGTGAATAACTCAATCAATTGAGCGGGCGTTAATGTCATCTGAGGCGAGAACTCGGAGGAATCCATATAACTTAATAAGCTACGGTATAATTGGCGGGCTTCCGGGTATTCTTGTTGGGTTTCCAAGTCTGTCATACAGATTAATAACTTGCCCGGGCCGACATTGAATTCTTGGATCATCCCTAATTTATGATTACGCTCCACGTTATCGATCACCTGTACGATTGGCCTGTAATTATCCGGAAGCTGGTCCAGTATCAACGGATGGCTATTCTTTATCATCGTGAACCATTGCCAGTTTGTATGGAAATCCGTCGGGAAATGAGCGAAAACCGGATGAGAGGGATTCATTAATAATCCGAGGGTACCCGGAGAGACCGGTTTCTTTACCCATTCGCAGATGGACTTAAACATCCGGTAATTCCAGTAATCTGTCTGGAATAATCTTCTACCGTCACGTTCTTGTAAGTCTTGGCATCCGGGAACCACAATACTTTCGCCCCGTTCGCCAATAAGTTCTCGGCCTGTTTATCCCATTTCTTAATAACATTGATATCCGTAGGGATTTGCACGTTATTATGTTCCGGATAAATCCATAACGGATAATGATTGTGATAATCCGTGCCCTCGATCGCCAGCCGTAAAGTATAGGTCTCAGCCTCTTGAATGGCAGGTAAAGCGATATTTAATGGGCCTACCTCGGCCAACGTACCTTGATTGATTTGCAGCGGTATGTTGTTTTGGGCGATTACTTGATCTTGACTATTCGTCAAGGTCCAAGTTAGATGTTTCCCTTTTAAAGTGGTAGGTGTATAGTTCGCTACCTTGATGGAGCCTTTGAGCGCCTCATTCCCAGAGTAACAGAATTTAGGTAGGAGAGCCAGTAATATGACATCATCGCAAGACTCTTTCCATTCCTTGGCGGTTATCAAGCCCTTATTATCCATAAAAGCGTCCAAGATACCGACTAACGCCGTGCCCTGTCCCGGATAATCCTGTAAATCCAATAATTGGAAGCCGGCCATTCCCGGAGTACGGAACGCCATTTCCATCTCGCCCGGTAAAGTTGCGCCATCCATTTACCGGAAGCCTTGAAGAAATCATCCGCTTGTCCGGCCATACAGGACTCGCCCAGTCGTTTGCGGAATATCTCCAGATTCCAAGGTTTTAGTGCCCCGGTATATTTCTTGATTTCCTCATAATTCGGATAACATTGGAATTGCCCGGTCTCATGTCCGATGATAGGCAATGAACATTGTTCGATAGCGGATTCGAAATTCATGACCGAGTTTGGATAGGTATGGTTGATATAACCGCCATCCTCCGCATCTGCGAAAGAGAAGGAACCCCGGGTATGGTTGCTGAATACGTTAGCGCCGGGGACTCGACAGGTCGTGAAGTAATCGTCACCCGCCGCAGGGCCGTTGAAGCTAGATAGTCATTCGATCCAGATGCGTATAAATGCCGTCCGTCCTCACTACGGAAACGGGCGATCATGTCTACCATCGCTTCTTGATCCCCGGAAAGCTCGTTGCCGATCGCCATCATGACGAAAGAGGCGTGATTCCCGTAAGCCTCCTGTATTTGTAATCCTTCTTTGGTGAGGAAATGGATCAAAGTGGTATCGCCCTTTTCCATCTTTCCCCAGAAAGGTAGTTCCGGTTGGAGGTAAAAACCTTCGATATCGGCCGCCTCGAAACAAGCTTTAGGAGGACACCATGAATGGAAACGGCAATGATTGATACCGTATTCCTTGGCGATGCGGAAATAGCGTCTCCATGCTGCGGTATCCATCGGTACATGGCCTGTAAGCGGAAATACGCAAGCATCGTGTTTTCCACGAAGGAAGGTGGTCAATCCGTTGATGTTGAATTGTGTTCCTTCTGCTTTGAAATCTCTTAATCCGAAAGTAGTACTTTGGCTATCTTGGATATTCTCTCCTTGGATGTTCGCGGTCAAGCGATACAGGGTAGGGGAGAACTCGCTCCATTCCAAGGCGTCATCACCCATCGGTATTTGGAATATGATCTCGTCTTGTTGAACTACGATATTCTTATTGAATTTGATATGGTGCTCTAAGCCTGTGTTGAAGCTCCATCTCTATTTGAACGGCGGCTACGATCATTTGCTCGAATGGATTTGAAAGCTTTATTTTTACGTCCACCGTTTTTTGATCCGCATGTGGATATACTTGTATCCGGCGGATATGGAATTGTGGACGGGCTTCCAATTTCAGGTCTCCGATAATACCGTTCCAGTTTGTCTGCGTGGATTCCGTATAAGCGTGTGAATTGTCCAATAATTGGGGCGGAACGCTCAAACCGTTATCGACTAGAATAGTCAAGTGATGCTTCCCAGCCCGGAGATATGTGGACAGATCGTATTCTTGAGGGGTGGAAATATGGTCGGATGAACCGACATATATGCTATCTACCCATATTTGGTCGGTTTTGTTCGCTCCAAGATTAACCAAATGCTCTTGCCTTCCCAGTTCTCCGGAATCGTGATCTCTTTCTGATACCAAGCCTTACCTTGATAGCGGAAGGGCCTAGACAAATGAGTTGTCTCCTCCTTATCATTGTTAGGGTATCCTTTTTGGTTGGTGTCCGTGGTACCCGGGTAATTGAACTTGCTCGGTGACATCTGTTGAATCCAATCGTAATTCCCAGCAACCGGCAAGCGATAATTCCTCTCTACTCTCTTTGGGAGTTTGGCATGCGAATAGCATGAGCATAAGTGGAATACTCCAAAATCTCTTCATGGTAATGTTTTTACTCTAAATATGGTTTACTTAATTAATAGTGTACAAAGGTAGTATTTTTGGCCTTTTTATTAAGGAGAAGATATGAAAAAAGAAGAAGATTTTGTTATGGGCCTGTCCATCTACATGGCTTGTCTGCGTGAGAAAAAACGGTATTCCACGGCGAAGAGTTATCAAGATGCCTTGAACTCGTTCAAGTGCTTTTGCGGTATGGAGGCGATTCCTTATGCCTATATTAATAGGAACAGGCTTTTGTGCTATCAGTCATGGTTGTTGGACAAGGGCCGTTCGTTGAATACGGTGTCTACCTATATGCGTCGGATTCGTCACATTTATAACTTGGCCGTGGAGGCGAACGAGGCTCCCTTTGTACCCAACCTGTTCAAAGATGTCTTCACGGGCGTTGAAAGCAAGCGGAAGAAGGCGTTGCCGCGAGAGATGCTGGAGCGTATGTTTAACGCCCCGTTGGGGGATCCGTCCTTGCGGCGTGTACAGTTGACCGTTCGGTTGATGTTCGCGTTCAGCGGGATAGCGTTTGTGGATCTCACGCATTTGAAATGGGAGAATATCCGGGATGGGATATTGCAGTATCACCGACAAAAGAGCGGGTCTCTCATACAGCTGGAGATTCCCTCCGGGGCGTTGCGGCTGTTGGATGAGTTGTCCGCTTGTACGGCAAAGGAATCCCTTTATTTATTTCCTTTTTTGAGTGGAAGGAGAACCGGTGAGGCGGCCTACAAAGAATATAACAGGACCCTGTCCCGCTTTAACCGTGACTTGAAGTTGTTGGCGAGATCGACAGGCGTTACGCTTCCGGTCACCTCATATACGATCCGTCATTCATTCGCCTCGTTCTTGAAGGAACAAGATGTATCGATCGAGGTTATCAGTGAGTTGTTGGGGCATAAGTCTATTAAGACAACACAGATCTATTTGAAGAGCTTCTCGTTGGAACGTTTGTCGACAGTGAACCGGAATTGTTTTGAGAGCGTGTGTAAACCGATACCAAAGTGGGGTAAGAGGCTTGCTACTTGGGAAGTAGCGTATTCTTTCACGGCGCAAATGTAATAAAAAATAACAAGACACAAGCAAACATTAGACTTTATTTGTGCTCTGTTCTTTATGTTCCGACTTTGATTCTCCTTATATCTTCGTTCCTATTCTTGGGTTATGGACACAACGATAGAGACGGAATGATCTCATATTTCCTATATCATCCCGTTACCTCACAAAAATTGCATCTACATTCACGTAGAGATGAGGCGTGCCCCGTCTCTACAACTGTGTGGTGACCATTTTCCCATCTTTTAAGCTACTTCCCAAGTAGCTTAAAAATCGCAAGTGATGGTAATTTTCAGAAATACCATAATTGAATACTTAAAGCGTTGTTTGTCAAGAAGAAACGATAGGGTCTTGGCAGGGCTTTGAATTGTCGTTAGGCTTGGTGGATATCTTGAAATACTCCAAGGAAAAAAGAATCATGTCGATGAATGTTTTGAGGAACGATTGCCCGGATAGGGGTATGGAGCGGGTCTGTAAGCGCCAAGACCTGAAGACCGTTCGCTGGTACGTGCTGACGCTCCCTACCGCCGCGGGTGGCAGGCGCGATAGGATCAGTCCCTCAAGAGGGTTGGATGCCGAGCTTTCCCGTCGCGAGCGTCGCGGGGAGACGTTGTTCGAGTATTTCGCCCCCTCGTACGTGGAGGTGAGGAAGGTGGACGGCAAGCTGGTCAACACGAGGCGTCCCCTGCTGTTCAACTACGTGTTTATCCGGTCCTCGGTGGAGGAGATCTTCCGGATGAAGCAGACGCTCCCCTTATATAATTTCCTTCCCCGTGTCTCTTCCGGGGGCACGCCCCATTTCCCTTACCTGTCGGATAGCGAGATGGGAAACTTACGTTGGGTAGCGGAGTCTTACTCCAACGAGCTTCCGGTGTACGTTCCGGACAGTGGCCGCCTGCTGAAGGGTGACCGTGTACGTATCACGTCCGGCTATTTCGCCGGGATGGAGGCTGAGGTGGTGATCCAGCCGGGCGGCGGTCA
>ENA-OQEB01000831-OQEB01000831.1-human-gut-metagenome-genome-assembly--contig:-NODE-831-length-12091-cov-1.844952_pt1 | contig 12091 bp, 11 predicted proteins | sample MGYA00242787_ERZ504619 | MGnify/ENA primary metagenome ERZ504619 (study PRJEB26092, sample SAMD00036317) | human gut metagenome | host: Homo sapiens | study: EMG produced TPA metagenomics assembly of... | reverse complement strand
ATTATTTTACCGCATCGAAGGAGCTATACGATATTCCGTATTTCACGCCTCGCTTGCTGGAAATATATAATGAACGTAACATACCTATTAACTTGAATGTACGTGTAAAAGGTGTAGACACATCCGCAAAACAAGTGCATTTTGAGAAAATAGAGACAAAAGGCGAAGAAAAGATCGTAACGCCGTTCGTAGAGGATTACGATTTCTTACACTTCACCCCGCCTATGTCCGCTCCCGATTTCGTTCGTGATGCCGGATTAGGTTGGACAGAAGGTAAATTGGCCGCGGACGCATGGGTAATGGTCGATAAAGAGACCTTGGTACATAAGAAATACCAGAACATCGTTTCTCTGGGTGATGTAGCCGGTATCCCGACCAGTAAAACATCTGCCGCTATCCGTAAGCAAGTACCTATCGCCGCCAAGAACCTGATCGCGCTCATGGAAGGTAAAGAGCCGACCGAGAAATACAACGGTTATGCCGCTTGCCCGATCGTTACGGATTATGGACACGTGTTGCTTTGTGAGTTTGACTACGAAAAGAAACCCGACGTTTCATTCCCATTCTCGATGATCGATACATCAAAAGAGCAATGGCTTGCTTGGATCTTAAAGGTATATATTTTAAAACCGATGTATTTCAACGGAATGCTTAACGGTTATCGCATAATATGAATAAAGAATCTATGAAATAAAACTCCCTATAATTTCGAATGCCAAACTACAAAGCCCCGGGTTTCAGTTGTACGAAACCGGGGTTTTTGATTTTTAACGGGTAGCCTTTTCCACTAAATATACGATCGACTTATAGGATATCCCACTATTCATCGTCAAACCAATCTCGCACGTACGGCTATTGCTATATCCTTCCGTCGCCCCATGCAAGTTCGGTTTCAAGTAATGAAGACCGGAAGCGTTTAGTTCCGGATAGAAGAAACCACGATCGCCCGCCCAACCGCAACAAGTAACTTGAGCGGGAGAGACCACCCGGTTCGCGCATAAGCCTGCCAGTTCCACCAGCTTGTCTTGTACTCCCATCTTCGTTGTACTACAAGTAGAGTGTACCGCTACCGTAACCGGCAACTTAGTAAAGTTCAGACGATCACGCATAAAGTCATAGATAAACTCCACTGGTTCATATAATCGTAAACGTTTATCCAAGGTTTCCCTCATATGCAGCAAGCAAGGCTCATGTCGCACAAAATAGGCAATCGGCCGTTATCGCTCGCCCGCAAAAGAGCCTCATTCAATTCCTCCGCCTTCTGCGCCGCTTGCTTCCGGAACCCCTTACTGCTAAAAGCCATACCGCAACAAAGCTTGCTTAGATTCTCCGGATAACGAATCGTAAAGCCGGCTCTTGTCAACAAAACGATTGTTTGTTCCGTTACACTCACGAAATCCACATCTTCATAATCAGCCGAAGTCCCCATCATACGGGTAATACAAGAGGGGAAATAGACCATTTCCATCCCATTCTCTACACCCGTCAGTTCCTTGAACTTTGACGCGCCAGAAGGTGTATGCCGAGTCCAAAGCGGGAATTTACGAGCGGAAGCCTTAAACAAGAAAGAGGCAAATCTCTCGAATGCATTATACCCCACCAGCTTTGAAAGCACATGGGGCAACTTAAGCAAAGGACGAAGCATACCCGTTACGACTCCCATATTCCCGGCGATGCCCGAAGCGATAGCATTCGCCAAGGTACCATTCTCTTCCCACCGTAACTCTTTGATCAATAAACCGGTATTAATGCCAACCGGACATGCCGTAGCACATAGGCCATCGGTAGCGCAGGTAGCGTTACCTTTATAGTTAAAGGCATTCTTGAGTTCTTTATATCGCTTAGAGTTTGTTTCCCCCTGTTCCGCCAAAGCCGATAATTCCCTATAGATCACGATACGTTGCCGGGGTGTCAATGTCACATGCCTTGACGGACATTGTATCTCACAAAAACCACACTCGATGCATTTATCGATCAGCTCATTCGCCAACGGTATTTGCTTTAAGTTCTTTATAAACACATCCGGGTCCCGATTTAAAAGGACACCCGGATTTAATATATTTTCCGGGTCAAAGAGCCTTTTGATCTTCCACATCAACTCATAAATCTCCTCACCCCATTCATCTTTAACAAATGGAGCCATATTTCGTCCCGTGCCATGCTCCGCTTTCAAGCTACCGTCGTAGTAAAGTACCACATCTACAAGGCTACGCATAAAAGAAGCGTAATGATCAATACCTTCCTGTGCGTTTATATCCGGAAAAATCGTGAAATGAACGTTTCCATCCAATAAATGTCCCCACATCACCGCATTCCGTATCCATAATCCGACAAGACCCCACGCACTTGTTCCAAAGCCTCTCCTAAAACCTCTTCCCGGAAAGCAATATCTTCAATAATAGATACCGTCCCCCGTGGCCGTCTTCCCGCAGCGGAAGTAAATAAACCGTTTCGTACCCGCCAATAAGTAGCGTAAAGCTCGGATCGGTCGTAAATGATACCGGATATAAGGTCTGTATATCTGCTAGCCGCTCCTCTATATCTCGGAATTGGATTTGAAGTTCTTCTTCCGAATTAGAAGACGTGTCGATCAGCAACGCTACCGCATCCTCGGGTAAAGAATGTAATATCTCCGGCATCCCCGGTTCATCCTCTACCGCATGTAAGGCGTTTCTATCCATCAACTCGGCGGCGGACACTTTGCATTGGCGTAACGGGGCTATGGCTCTGCACGCCTCCATCAAAGAGGGAAAATAAATCAAGGCGGAAGCTTTTAAAGCCTCATCGGGGACTGTCTCGAAAGTAACAGAAGAAATAAACCCTAAGGTTCCTTCCGAGCCAACCATTAAATGCATGAGTATATCGTATGGATCGGTATAATCCAAGAAAGAGTTCATTCCATAACCGCAGGTATTCTTCAACTCATATTTAGATAGAATCCGGTCTTCCATGTCTGGATTCAACAAAATCTCCAAACGGAAATTCATCAACTTCTCCAATAAGCCTATATGCGTTTGCATGAAATCCCTGCGACTCGCTAACGAAGAGGTATCCAAAAAGGCTCCATCCGCAAAGATAATCTCCATATCCCGGACCGTATTATAGGAGTTATGGATAATACCATAGCTAGAACCACTTGAGTTATTCGCTACGATCCCGCCGATACGTGCGGATTTGATGGAGGCAGGGCTAGGCCCTAGCTTACGGCCATAAGGTTTCAACCAGCGGTTCGCCTCTTCTCCAGTTATACCACAAGGGAATTTAGCCAAACTCCCATCTCCTGAAATCTTAACCTTTCCATAGTCAGGACTGATTTCCATCAATACAGAATCTGTAATAGTCTGGCCGGATAAAGAGGTCCCCCCAGCTTTAAAGGTTACAGATTTACCAGTCTTCTCACATTCAGCAAGAACACGTTTTACATCCTGCTCACAACTCACGATTTCAACTCGTTTGGGATTCAACCTGTAAATCCCGGCATCTGTTCCCTTCGCTAATGCAGTTAAAACATCAACATATACCTTTTTTATCTTCATAGTCTAATACCTTTATTTGTCTAGTAACGACATTTCAACAAAGATATGAAACCTTTAAGACAATCAGGGCATTTTACTAAAATAACGGGGAGAATATCCGGGTACTAGCTCCGGATGGAAAATCCAGATTAAATCTTTCAATAGATATTCCGGATGTAATGGGAATTCCTCGTAATAAGGAACTATCCCTGTATTACAGGTATAAATCCGTTGTTTTTTAAAAGCGTCGAAATTCTCGTAGGGAGTATATTCGGAGCGTAAATCGTTATAGGTCATCTCGGAAGACTGATTATATTTAACAAGCCAAATATCCGCATGGATCGCTTTATCAAACACGGTCTCAAACGCTAAGGGGGTACTTCCGGCACCCGGTAAATCCTTAAACATATAATCGGCTCCTGCATCCTCAAAAAGATGGGCCATATAACTATCTCCAGCCGGTATATACCATGAGGAACCGAACTTTTTCTCCGACAAAACAGTAGGACGCTTATCTATATTCACGGTTAAGTTCTTTAGGGACAGATAGGCTTGCTCTGTTTCTTTAAATATAGAATCGGCCATCTCTTCCTTTCCGAATAGCAAACCATAAAAGCGAATCCACTCCGTGCGCCCCAAAGGAAATGCCTCCATATAGTCGGCTCCTTCGATAATGGGTATCCCTATCTTCTCGACAGGCCCATAACTACTGTTCTGAAACGGGGAAGCTATCACGAGTTCCGCACCGATCTCTATCATTTTCTCTATATTCGGAGAGGTAGCCTCACCTAAATCAGCGATTCTTCCGGCCTGTATACCCTCTTGTATGGCAGGAGTATCCATATAACGAGGCTCACAAACACCTATAACCTTATTGATTTCGTGCAATTGATCAATAATAGCCGCATGAACAGAAGTATAAACCACAATATCTTTTACCGGGACCTTCACGATCGTCCCTTTGGGTAATCCGCCAGGAACCGACTTTGTCCGGTCTACCAATAAATAGCGTTGAAGCAGACGAGTACTATCCCACGGATCACGAACTTCCACCATTGTATAGGTATCAAAGCGCTGAACCGTGAAACCTTGGGCATATTGAATTCTATCAGAGGAAAGAGCTTCCTTGGAAGAAGTTTGCTTTCCGGATGGCGTACATGCCACCATCCAGAAAGCGAACCCTAAGAGAATCAGTAATCGCATTAGATATTATCTTTTTGAGCGAGGACTACTTTCATGGGATTTAAACCAGCCTCAAACTTCTTGAACAATTTACCGTCACCTCCGAAACAATAAATATCGCCATTATTCTTATAATCAGACTCTGCGACATAGACATTTCCACCCACGGCACTGATTGAATAAGGGGACTGTATTGAGGTTCCATCTGTAATAAAGCTCGTTCCCGCAGATTGACTCTTTGTATCAAATGTTAAAAATGCAGGGCTAGACATTCCCCATTGCGCATAGAACAGAAATAGCTTGCCATCCTCATAGGCCATCTCCGTTGCGTTTGGACAATTCGTAAGGGAAGTAACCTCATAAGTCTCCGTATTTATCTTTTGTACCGTATTGGGTATATCCGCATAGTTACCCATAGAAACCACATATACATTTCCTTGCTCATCCGCCTGTATCCGTGTGGGATTCAATACTACATCCAACTTCTTTATCTCTGTAAAAGTAGACAGATCAACCACTGATACCGTTTTGATCATACCCAACCTCGGTACTGTAATCCATACCTCCGGAGTTTGAGACAAACAATTTATTAGAAGATACCGCCAATTGTTCCGGATTCCGTCCGACCTTTACCTTCGCCTCAACCTCCAAGGATGCGGTATCCAAACGAGCGACATATCCATTATAATAGCTAATATAGACTTTTCCACCCTCTGATATCATATAACGGGGCTGCCCCTCTGTCTTGACTTGCTTAATGGATTTTGCCTTCAGATCCGTCACTTCTATCGTAGACTCTCCATATACCGCAATATACATCTTATCGCCATACACGATCATATCCCTGTGCCGTATCTCCCAGCCCCCTGCCATTTTGAGCCAAGAAATAATCGGGAACAACCTCATCCTTTTCTATGTCGTACATATATAAAGAAGAGTTGTTATTTCCCATATTGCCCGAATTCAAGAAATATAAAGCCATGAAAGAACTATCCTTCACAAAATCAATAACTCTTACGGAAGCATAAACAGAAGACTCACCTTCCGCATTCGCGGCTATAACTAATAAATAACCTATATTTACGACATCCGTAATAGCATATGAATGTGTTCCAACTTCTACCTCCGCAATTTTCATATCTTTAACGGTTCCATCAGAGGAACCATAAATCACGTACTTTGTTACATTGTCAACAGAAGACGGAGCTGTCCAATTTAAGGTTCCACTAACTTTTAAAGCTTCCGGATTCTCATCCGTAAAACTGACATTAGTTACAGATACATTTGGTATATTCAGTGAAGGCTCATTGTCATCATCACAGCTGACAAACGAGAAAGACATCAATGCACACAAGGCAGAGACACAAAATAAATTCCTCTTTTTCATTACTTTACTTTTATAGTTTACTAATAGGATAAACAAACACTTAAACGCCAAGAACGGCCCGGCATGGGATAATACTGAATAACATCATAATTCACGTTCGTAAGATTTAACAATTCACCTTGCAAACGCAAACCGAAATATCGAAAACGAAAATCTCGATTTATAGAAATACTCTGTTCTATATAAGAATCAATCCTGTTCCGATCTATATTTTGCGGCAATGCATAACGATCACCAACCGCAGTCAGTATATAAGAGACATTTACCCATGGATTTTCCAAGGTTACGGAAACCGTGCCTGAATGACGAGGTGTATAAGGAATCTGATCCTTATAATTCTTAGCTTCCGGATCTGTCACATCAACCGCATATTGAAAAGAATAAGTGGAAGCCAAAAACAAGCTCATTCGTAAGGCAATCGGAATTGTGTAGATAAATTTACATCTACCCCTTTAATATCCACTTCGCCCATATTCATCATCTTCCAAACATACATGGTAGGTAAAGCCACGATCTTATCTTTCACCGTATTATAATATCCATCCGCCGAAATACTGAAATGCCGCAGCCAATCCCCACAGGAAGAACTCCATGTTACCCCTACATTATATTGGGAAGTTTCTTCCGGTTTCAAATTTGTATTTCCCATACGGAGGTAATACAAGTCCGTAAATGTAGGAACCCGGAATATATCTTTGTAAGAGGCACGTATCCGCAATGTACTTTCCGAGAATGGCCGCCAAGACAAACTTACAGCCGGGGATAAACGCCTTTTATCATCCGGTTTTTCCCCTTGCTCCACTTTATCAGTGATATATGTTCCCAATAAACTACCGGTAGCCGTGAATCGGCTGTTCTTATATTGCACCGCTAGTACCGATTGAGAGGCCATTCGCTTTGGATTAGGTCCGTTTACAAAATTATTGTCCAGCATAGAGCGAGTTAAATCCGTTGTTAACGTCGCCGATACATACTTTATAGGAGTATACAGCAAACCTACAGAGCCATAATACTCATTCTGTGTATTCAAGTCGACTTGTTCGCCTGCGGCATATTTATCATTTACATCTAAATAACGAGTAAAAGCATAATTATACTTAGCCATGGCCCGTAGCGTAAATTTCTCATTAAGAACATTCTTATACCCCGATTGCACGAAAAAAGTTATTATCCCATAATCGTTCAGAAGTGTTCTTGTTATATAAATTAACAGAACCGGGAAGTCCCCGCTCCGAATCAAAATAGTACGCCTTAAAGGAAAGTTCGCCTCCCCTTCCAAAATCGCCGAATAGATTACCTTCCAAATGGTAAGCATGGATATCGCTATTTCTACGCTTCTCTTTCGTCTCCAATTCCCCATTAATCAATGTATAGGGATATTGCCCATCCGCACGCACGAAATCACCATGTAAGGATGCGCTCCAACGCTTTCCTAATTTTTGATCATAATGCAGCACGGGATTAAAAAGTCCGAAGGAACCTCCCTTAACCTTAAGATAAGTATGAAACGATTTGTCTTTAAACGTGGGCTTTCCGGTTTGTATATTCAAGGCTCCTGCCGAGGCATACACCCTTGCCGTTTGGAAGATGTCATCCGATTGTCCGATCGATAAGGAAACCATCTCCACGTTATCCAACGAGAAACGGCTGATATCGACTTGCCCGCTTTGCGCATCCGTAATCGTCACCCCATCGTAACTGACGGCGGTATGCTTCGCTCCCAAGCTACGTACCGAGACCGTTTTCAATCCTCCGATCCCCCCATAATCCTGTACTGTAACTCCCGAGAAGCGTTTCACGGCCTCGGATAGGTCTTGTACTCCCAAGCGATCGATTCCCGCCCGGTCCATAATTTGCAAAGGCGTACCTTCACGGGTAACCGACGGACGTACCTTCTCACTACTTCCACCCCGGAAGCTCGTGATAGGCCGTCGTATCGATCTGTTGACCGAAAGCGACACCCAAAGAAAATAACCATACGCTAAAAACGCACAGACATCTTATAAGATATAAATCTCGCATAATAATTCTTAGGTTTACCAACGTCTTCACCCGAAACGTCGCATAACAAGATCATGGCAGGTTTTCTGGCTCGTCCACCCTCTGTCGGCTACCTTCCCACCTATCCGATAGGCAGTGGCAACAAGATTTGCCGGGGCTACAAGGACTTACAGCTACGGGTACAGCTCCGGATTCACACCGGATTCCCTTTTACTAGCCACTACCGGAACGGATAGCGGTTACACCTTGATCGGTGGCAAAGATAGGAAATGTTTTCTGTATTCTTGTGGCGTTACCTCTTTCAACTTTTAAAAAATCCGATTAAAATGTGGAATATCATTGTCCCTTTCTTATTTCCACTTGAAACAATGTATATCCGTTAAGTTGATTCTCATGATATACTCATCCTCGCCAATATAGTCATCCAGCAATCTTTGCGAGAAGCCGCATCCACCGCAAGACTCCGCTTTCTTCAAAACTTCTACAAGCGGATAGAACGTATGCTCGTACTCCCCCGGCCGATAAACTTCCTCCTCACACATAAGCGTTTCTTTTGTATCACATATAATTAGGAATTCACTATTATCTTTGGCGAATCTTCTTGCGCATTCCAATCGTGCGGTAAAACTTGCTATTTTGCCGTCCTTACCGATTTCTGCGCACGTGCGGAATAGAACAGGTCTGGTTGTCGGCAGATAGTTTCTCAAGACGATGTCCCACACATCGAAAAAAGCTTTTCCCTTTTCGGCGGGACCGGTACGAATCCAGTTATCAATAAACGTAATGGTCTGCTCGGTTATCCCCGAGCCTTTTTCCATGATATCAATCAGGTTTTGAGCTATCTCAATCTTCTGATTCCCGGATACCTGTATCGGAACTTGTCGTCCATCAACTCCAAGGAATAACCGTACAAGCTTACCTGTCGAAGGGTAGGCCAAGTCAAAATTAACACGTATCGTTTGTATCTCATCGATTTCTCCGGGAGCGATGCGGATGTTCTCTATCACATAACAGCCGGCGCCTCACACATCTTATCCCGCTCAATGTGATGCTGCCCGTGAGTGCCGAAATGTCCTTTCGCACCGATCTTGTCGGCCTGCCTTTCAAGCCATTCGTATGCCGGATGGCTCGTATCTAATTCAATATGTAGATTCATCTTTTTCCGCATTCAGAAGTCTATCTGGAACAAAGTTAATATAAAAAGTGAGATTGAGAAAAACGGATCTCCATCTGTTCGTCTTCTTCTCGATTTTTAATAACTTTGTACCTTCAAGCTGTAAAAATTGGCTCAAACAAGAATATGGCTCTGCAATGACATGAATTGAAAGCATGAAAACTGAATATCAAAAATGTATGGATGAGGAGCCTTTCGACGGCTCATCGCCCGAAATAACGGAAATGACTGTCCGTAACAAAAGGCTACTACACCAACTCAGAGAAACGGATTATGCCGACAATGAGGCAAAGCAGCGCATCTATCGGCAGATGTTCGGAAGTATCGGCAAGGATGTTTACATCGACATAGACTTCCGATGCGAGTATGGGAAAAACATCTATTTCGGGAACAAGGTGATCGTGAACATGAACTGCACGTTCCTCGATAATAACAATATCATTATCGGTAACAACGTGATGATAGCCCCCGATGTAAAAATATATACCGCTACTCATTCCGTTCACCTTGCGGAAAGGATGCCGGAAAGGACATGTCCCGGAGCGTCCATCTGCGACACAATTGCCCGCCCCGTCCTTATAGAAGATGGTGTATGGATAGGAGGCGGCTCTACAATCCTTCCGGGTGTGACCATCGGTAAAACTCTGTCATCGGAGCAGGCAGTGTTGTCGTGAAACATATTCCTGCCAATTCCATAGCTGTCGGCAATCCTTGCCGTGTAATTAAAAATATCGAAGATAATGATTAAAAACCTCATTTTTGATTTTGGCAAGGTCCTTGTAAATCACGATTTGCAACCCTTGCTTGAACGACATTTCGGGGATGATGAAGTGTCGCTAATCGGTTTTCACAAGATTCTATCAGATCCGGAATTTATAAACATGTGCGACCGTGGAATAATCCCGTTTGAGAAAATGATTGACGGAGCGATAAAAAGGTATCCTGAATATAGCGATGCCTTCATGTTTTTCAAGGATAATTATCTTGAAGAGATAACAGGAGAGATTGAAGGTATGCGTGTACTTCTAAAAAAGTTAAAGCAATCTGGATTCAAACTATATGGGTTGACGAACTGGAGCGACACAATCTACCGGGTCATGGAGAAATTCGACATATTCCAGTTGCTTGACGGTGTGGTAATATCGTGTGAGGAACACTTCATCAAGCCTGAAAAGGAAATTTATCTTCGCCTTTGTGACAAATATGGCCTTAAACCGTCGGAATGTTTGTTTACGGATGACAGAATGGTGAATGTATTGGGTGCAAAGGCGATTGGAATGGAAGCCGTATTGTTCACAACACCCAAAGAATATATTTTTGAAATAGAGCGAATTTTCGGGATCAAAATTGAACAATAATAGCTACAGCCAGTGATGGTGATCGCACTCAATGGAAAGATTGTACGCTACCAAAAGCAAATAGGCTTACAGGGCTACAAGGGATTACCCTTCGGTACGTATGTCATCCAGATAAATGAGAAAACATTCAAGATCCAACTCTCCAAATAACCGCAAGGCGGGTATGCTTCACGCACCCGCCTTTCACATTTGCATATCTCCCGTTTTTTTACGAATATTGCATATCGGTAATCAACAAATAAGATAAACAGGAATATGGGTATCGGGAAATGGATAGGTGGCGTCTTGGGATTTATGGCGTTCGGACCGCTAGGCGCTCTAGCCGGCATTATATTAGGCTCTTTCTTCGAGGAAGGGGCAAATATGACGGGGCAGTCTTTCGGTGGCGGCACCAATTACGATGATGAATATACACGAAGAGACCCATACGCCGGGGAACGTAACAGTTTCCTTTTTTCCATGTTGGTTATGGCATCCTATATCATCCGTGCCGACGGGAAGATCATGCATAGCGAGATGGAATACGTCCGTCAATTCCTTCGGAGAAACTTCGGCGAGATTGCCGTAAGCCAAGGTGAGGAGATATTGCTAAAGCTTTTCGACCAAGCCAAACGCATGGATCAAGAGAACAACATGGGATTCAAGAATACCATCCGGGAATGCGGAACCCAGATCGCATACAACCTAAGTTATGAGGAGCGGCTGCAATTGCTCGCGTTCCTCGCCGAGATCGCTAAGAGTGACGGGAATGTGTGCGCGGCTGAGATCAATGCTTGAAAGAGGTAGCGATGGCGATGGGAATGTCTGATAGAGAAGTCGAATCCATGTTGAACCTAAAAGGAAGTTCCTTGGACGATGCCTACAAGGTGCTAGAGATAGAACCGACCGCCACGGACGAGGAAGTCCGTGCCGCCTATCGCCGGATGGCCGTCAAGCATCATCCGGACAAAGTAGCCAGTTTGGGAGAAGACATCCGCAAGGCCGCCAACGAGAAGTTCCAGAAAATAAATGAGGCCAAGGAAAGAATCTATCAATCGAGAGGCTTGAAGTAAGATTCGACAAACAGTATTACTTACGAATTGTCAGCCAATTACATTTACCGATATCTTCTTTATGATGTAAATATTCTTTCTCCTAAATAGAAGTGGACAGACATATCATACCTTACAAAAACGCAATCGGCTGTTTATAGAAAAACTTTTTCATATATATTTTCTAAATATTAGAAAACATTCATATCTTTGCCTCCGATTTTAGTAATCAAGCTATCACATAGTTTGGTGAGAGGGAATCCGGTGTGAATCCGGAGCTGTTCCTGCAGCTGTAATCCTCATGAAGTTGGTTAGAAGTTCAAAAGCCACTGTTCCTAAGTCGGAATGGGAAGGTTTCTAACCAGAGGAGAGCCAGAATACCTGCTAAAGTCTTACAATAACATCAAGCTTCCAGGATAGAAGTATGTGTCATACAAAAAACG
>ENA-OQEB01000830-OQEB01000830.1-human-gut-metagenome-genome-assembly--contig:-NODE-830-length-12099-cov-1.680003_pt1 | contig 12099 bp, 15 predicted proteins | sample MGYA00242787_ERZ504619 | MGnify/ENA primary metagenome ERZ504619 (study PRJEB26092, sample SAMD00036317) | human gut metagenome | host: Homo sapiens | study: EMG produced TPA metagenomics assembly of... | reverse complement strand
CCCGGGCCACCACTTCCAAAGGGTTGAATGGTTTACCAGATAATCGTCGGCACCGATGTTCAGCCCACAATCCGGTCCGCATCTTCTCGCTTCGCCGATAAAACGATAATCGGGACAGCCGAAAACTCCCGCACCCGCCGAATGAGCTCGTAGCCATCCATCCGAGGCATCATGATATCAAAGATACAAAGGTCCGCCGGCTGCTGCGCCATGATTTCCAGTGCCTCCGCCCCATTGGGAGCGTGGAGAACCTCATATCCCTCATTATTCAAATACAGCTTCAACACCTGAACGATGTCCCCATCGTCCTCGGCAACCAGTATTCTGTAAGCCATTCTTTATGCGTCCTCTTGCAGTCTTTCCACCATCTTCCACAGATTGGCCGCAGAGTTGAAATTCTCCGGCGTCATCTCCGCCGCATCGATGGAGATGTCAAAGGCATCCTCCAGCTCGCTCACCAGGGAGATAATCGCAAAAGAATCCAGCAGATGGTCGTCGATCAGGCCGGTTTCCGTTTCATAATCAATGGTATCGTCGATTTCATTCAAAATTTCCAGTAATTCGTTCATCGTATTCCTTCTTTCTCGCGTAACGCGTCATTCGTTAAATTAATTGCTTCGCATCGGGGTGTTCAGCGGGTGGGTCTGCAGTTGCTTCCGCACCTCTGCCAAACCTTCTTTCTCGCTGTAGAGCACCACGCCCGGCAGCTCGTGGGTCAAGAACAGACTCATGCCCTCGTACACGGAATAGGCACCGGTTCGGGTAAAAACAATCAGGTCGCCCTCCGAAGCGGCCGGCAGGCATAGTCTCCAATTAAGATATCGTTGGTGGTGCACAGGGATCCGCAGATGGAATAGTGCACCGTCTCGGCACATTCGGCCGCCTCCGGCTTGCCCGAAAGTACTTTTACCTCCGGCACGTACATGCTCGAATCTGCCCGTCGTAGTGGAGCTGATGAATTCCGCCATCGGTGACGGCATAATTCTTTCCGGAATTGGTCTTCACGTCGCACACCTTGGTAATGTAATAACCGGTATCGTATGCCAGCGCGCGCCCCATCTCCAGGGTCACCGCCCCTTTCCAGCTCATCTGTGCTATTATATCACGAAATTCCGAAAGCTGCTCCGGCGATGTCACATCTTCTTCCTGACCCTCGAAATACGGCACGCCGAAACCGGTTCCGTACTCCAGCATAGGCACATGGAAATTCGCTTCCTCTTCCAGTCTTCGGAAGAATTCATCCAGCTTCTTCAGCTCCTTCCGATGCTTTGCCAGGCGGTGTTTCTGGGTTCCGGAGAAGAAATGAATTCCGTGGAATTCCACGCCCTTGTATTCCGCCCTTCTTTGGATTAAGGAAAGTACGGTCTCCTCATCCATTCCGAATTGGCTGCCGTTTGTGAGCCGCGGGAGAACGTTCAACACCAGATTCCCTTCGATTCCCATTCGGTTCAGCAATTCCAGCTGACTCGGGGACTCCGCGGTGTACAGCGCCCGGTCCCCGCAGTAATCCAGAATTTCTTCCAGATCCTCTGCTCGTTTCAGCACCCCGGAAATCAAGAGCTTTTCCGGGGGAATTTCCAGGCTTCGGCATACCCGAAACTCCCCGTCGGAGCACACCTCAATTCGCTGGGTTTCCGGAAGGGATGCAGCGGTGAGAAACGGATTGGTTTTCATGCAGTAGGTCAAACCGATTTCATCCCCCAGGTGTTTCTAAAATATTGAAACCGCTCTAACAGGGCATCCGTATTGAAAATATACAGAGGGGTGGGATATCGCTCCGCCGCCTCCCGGATTATTCTATCTGAAAGCATCATTCTATTTCCTCCAGTTCTGTCAACACCTTTCGGTCGATTTTTCCGTTTTTGTTCAGGTGAAATTCCTTGACGTGGTGGAATTTCCACGGAACCATGTAGGCCGGCAGCTTATCCTTCAGCTGCCGGTTCACCTCCGAAGCGGCCGCATCGCCGGTGTAATAGGCGGAAAGCCGGCTCCTTTTGGCATCGTAGGAACAGCAGCTCTGGCGCACCCCTTCCAGCGCATTCATCTGAAGCTCAATTTCCTCCAGCTCGATTCGATGCCCCATATGCTTGATCTGGAAATCCTTTCGGCCGGCAAATACCATCTCTCCGTTTTCATCCAGCACCGCCAGGTCCCCGGTGCGGTACATCCGTCGGGTGGTTCCGTCGTCCTCCGTATACCGGACAAAATGCTTCGCCGTCTGCTCCGGATTGTGATAGTATTCCCGCGCCAGGGATTCCCCCATCACGCAGATTTCTCCGGGCAAACCGGCCGCCTTCACCGGGCGGTCCTCTTCGTCCAAGAGCACCACGCTCCGTCCCGGGAACACCTTTCCCAAAGGCAGCTTTTCTTCCTTTCCGTACCGGCGCTCAATCGGGAAATAGGTGCAGTTGCAGGTGATTTCCGACGGTCCGTACAGGTTCACGAACTTCGTCTCCGGCAGATTTTCCTGCCAGATGGTGAGCTGCTTGATCGGCATCACCTCACCGGAGAACATCACCCGCTTCAGTTCCGTCGGCACCCGGTACCCGAATCCCTCAGGCCGGAATGATGCACAGCGCCGATACCGCCCAGGTCAGATTGGTTACGTGATTGTCGCAGATGTAATCCAGCAGCCGCGGCGGCGTGGAGAAGTATTCCCGCGGAATGAGGAGCAAAGAGGCCCCGGTCATCCACGCGGAATAGATATCTTTTACCGATACATCAAAGTCAAAGGGCGCCTGGTTTCCGATGACATCCTCTTCCGTGAATTCGAAAATCTCCACAAAATGCCGGATAAAGTCCATCACAGACTGCTGTTCCACCAGCACGCATTTCGGCGTTCCCGTGGACCCGGAGGTAAAAATACCGTACAAGGGATCGGTGCTCCGAATTTCCCGGCGAATCTTTATCAGCTTCATCATGGCCGCTTCCGACGTATTTCCTGCTTTCGCCTTTTCAACCAAGGCATCCAGGGACAGGGTTTTTCCTTCGTACCCCGCCCGGGAGAGTTTTTCCGTCTGTTTGTCTTCCACGATGACCAGGCGAGGCTCCAGAACGTTTAAAATGGAAGAAATTCGACTTTCCGTTTGCTCCGGGTTTATGCAAACGTAGAAGCTCCCCGCATAGATGGAAGCCAGAACCGCCGCCAGTTCACTGCAGCTCTTCTCCGCCAGGATGGCAATTGGAAAACCGGTCTCCACCTCCCCATCCTCTTCCGGATACAGGATTTCTCCCACTTCCGCCGCCATGCGCTGGGCCTGTTCAAACAGTTCGCCGTAGGTGAGCTCCCGAACCGGATCCTTCGCCGCCAAACGCTTTCCGTGAATCACTGCGGTATTCTCAAAGATGTCCAAAATGGTTTTACTCGCATTATCGATGTTTCTCTTCATATCTTTTTCCTTATCTTAATCTTGAACCTCTTTTTTCGTTCCGCCTTCCGCCAGCAGATTCTCCAAAGAATTCATGGTATCATCCCCGTTGATTTTCTTCATCTTTTTCTTCTCGGCAATCTCATAGTTGCTATATATTCGATTCCACTTGGCGGAAATTAGGGGGTCGTTCCGGCGATCCTCCAGGTTGCAGTTCTGAACCAAATAGTCCCGAAGGTAACCGGTGGTTTTGATGGCGCCGGAGATGTTCAAATGATCTCCCGGTCCCTGGTATCCGTTGCCCAATCGATCTGAAGTTCTTTTACCCGGCGATTCAAGTCCACATACGGGACGTTGGTTTTCTTCGCCAGCTTTGCCAGGGCGTTGCACCGCTGAATGTTGTAGTTCTTCGGGGACGGTGCGGAATAGAGAATCAGCTGGATTCCGTGCTTCTCACAGGTCTTCCGAATTGCGTCAAAATCCCGGCGATTGGCCTTGCTGATGGTATTCTGAACCTTATCCTTGTCCTTCGAATTGACCGTCGGTGCGCCCTCCGGTAGATTCATGTAATCCGCCGGTCCCGTGTACGGCCGAACCTTGCTGCTGATGCCGAACCCCTTATAAGTGGCGTGCATCTTCTGGGGAAATACCTGTTTCCAGCTGTTGTGGTAACGCAGCACCGGAAAGGCATTATATAATTTTTCCGCCAGGGCCGACTGCTTCCGGAAGGCTTGGCTCTTCCGGTTTCGGAATAAACTGTGGGTTTCCAGCAGGATGACCTTCGGCTTCTGGGATTCCAACGCGGTCTTCAGCACGTTTCGGGTATCCGCCAGATTGGCCCCCGGCTGTCCTGCCGCGTAGACCGTGTATCCGGTTTCGTTCCAAATCTTCATGGGGGAAATGCTGGTGTAGCTCTCGCTGTCTCCCATCACCAGCACATCGATGGTATTCTTCGGTTCGTTGGCAATGCGGGAATACACCGCATTTCTGCCGGCGCCAGGTGATATTTCATGACCACCTTTGGGGTCAACACCAAACCCGGGAGGAAAATCAGGAGAAACAGAATCACCAGGAACAGACATGTTCTCAGCATATGCTTTTGTTTTTTTCATAGGTTCCTCCTCCTTTCTAGAATCCCGCATAGATTAGATCCACGGTCTGGTATCCCGCCCCGTAGGCTCCGAATACGATAATAAAAACAATCAATCCGTAATACACGCTCCACCGCCAGAAGGTGGGAATCTTCGGAAAAACGCTCGAAGAGATCCGGCTTCTTTTCCAGCAGGTCGTCCACGATGAACACCAGAACGGTTCCCACAATGACCACGAACCAGTCCCCCGGATCCAGTTTCAGGCTCAGCATGGAGGTGGCCAGGTTGTCGCTGATGAACGGTCCCCGGAACATATTGCGGCACATGGACAGAAACTGCCCAAAGGATTCCGCCCGGAACAGCATCTCGCCCATGACGATGATCACCCAGGTGCGGACCATATGCCACTTCTGAATAATCGGGTTGTCATCGGACACGTGAATCAGCCGCCGCATTTTCTCGCCCAGCGGTTCCAATGCCACTTCCGCCAGCAGAATGATGAAATAGTACACTCCGTACAGGATGTACGGCCACTTCGGTCCGTGCCAAAGCCCGTTCATCATCCACACCGGGAACAGCGCCATCGCGCTGGTGACCACCATGGTGATGTATTTTCCGCAATGTTTCCGTCCGTACTTTCCCCATTTCTTCACCAGCGAAGAAGTGGTGACCGGATAGAAAATATAGTTCTTGAACCAGCGTCCCAAGGTGATGTGCCATCTCCGCCAGAACTCCGCGGCGCTCTTAGCCTTGAAGGGCTGACGGAAATTCTCGGGCAGCCTCACCCCGAAAATCCGTGCCGATCCGATGACGATATCAATGGTACCGGAGAATTCCAGATACAGCTGAATGGTGGTAACCACCGCCGTCAACACGATCATGAATCCGCTGTAGTGCGCCTCCGGCCGATACAGCATCAGCACCGCCGTGTTCAATCGGTCCGAGACGATCATTCTTTTAAAAAGTCCCCAAATAATCCGGAAGCATCCCAGCCCCAGGTTCTCTCCCTGAATCGGTTCGCCGCTATACAGCGTGTCCTTCGTGTCGCTCCACTGAAGAATCGGACCTTCCATCACCGTCGGGAAGAAGATCAGGAACAGGAACAGCTTAAAGAAATTGGATTCCGCCTTCTCCCGCTTCCAGTACACGTCCAGCAAATAGCTCACCGCCTGCAGGGTATAGAACGAAATCCCGATGGGAACTAGAATCCGCCCCACGCTGAAATTTCCATTCCCGCCAAAATATCGAACCACCTGCATCGTCGTCTCCACGGTAAAAGCAGTATATTTCAGTGCCACCAGGATGCCCACGGTCCCCAGCAGTCCCAGCTGCAGAATCTTCCGGGATTTCTCCTTCAGAGCGTTTCGCCGTTCCTTCTCCGAACGGTCAATGGCTTTAATCTGAACCTGTGTGCGGTCAATCCATCCCGCAATGCTGTAGGTAATCCCGGCGGTCACCACCGCCCAAAGGATAAGCTGCCGGCTAATCAGCCAAAAAATACCACGCTGGCCCCCAACAGCACCCACCATCGCCGCTCCTTCTTCACCAGCTGGTACAGGAGTGCCACCGCCGGCAGGAAGATAAAATAGGAATTAACATTATATGCCATAGTATTTACCTTTCATTTTCAGTATCGGCATTATTATATCACGCTTGTATTAAGATTCTATTAAGATAGGGTTTTCAATTCTTAAGATTTCTTAAGAATTCTTAAAGCTTGGATGATTTGTTCGCGCAACAAACGTTTCACACAAAAGGAAGCGGTGCCAAAGCCGGTTCTCACCGCTTTGGCACCGCCGCCATATTTCTTTATTTATAACCCTTTTCGCTTCAACATCCGCATGGAATTCAAAATACAAATTACAGCGACGCCCACGTCGCGAACACGGCCCACCACATTCCGATAATGCCCAAAGCACCCAGAATCAAGAACAAAATCTTGATAAACAGTGCGAAAGCAATGTTCTGGTAAGCGATGCCCACCGTCTGCCGGGCAATTCGAATGGTGCGCGGGATTTTGCCATATCGTCATCCATGATGACCACGTCCGCAGCTTCAATGGCCGCATCGGAACCCATGGAGCCCATGGCAATTCCCACATCCGCCCGGGAAAGCACCGGCGCGTCGTTGATTCCGTCCCCGATAAATGCCAGCTTCTTCTTGCCGTTGCTGCCGTCTTTCTTGTCGCCGGACATCCGCGCCAACAGTTCTTCGACTGCCTGCACCTTGTCCGCCGGCAGAAGCTCCGCCCGGAATTCATCCACGGACAGTTTCTCGGCAACCGCTTCCGCAATTCCCTTCCGGTCTCCGGTGAGCATCACGACGTGCCGGACGCCCTCCTGCTTCATCTCCCGAATTGCTTTTACCGCACTATCCTTAATCTCGTCGGAGATGAGAATGGCCCCTTGGAATTTGCCGTCCGCCGCCACGTAGACGACGGTGGACTCTCCGTCCTGAATCTCTCGGTAGTCGATTCCGTTCTCCTCCATCAGCCGTTTATTTCCCACGTAGACCGTGGAATCACCTACTTTCGCAATGAGGCCCTGACCGGAGATATTCCGCGCATCCCGTGCCAGCCCCGGCTCCAAAACTTCGGTGTACGCTGCCTGAATGGATTTGGCGATAGGATGGGTAGACAGGCTTTCCACGATGGCGGCGTTCCGAAGCATCGTTTCTTCCGAAACACCTTCCGCCGGAACCACTCGAGTCACGTGAAAAACGCCTTCCGTCAGTGTGCCGGTTTTGTCCGAAACCACCGTGTCCAAATGCGCCATCTGTTCTAAATAGTTGGAGCCCTTTACCAGCACGCCGATGTTCGACGCCGCTCCGATGCCGCCGAAGAAAGACAGGGGCACGGAAATGACCAAAGCGCACGGGCAGGAGATTACCAGGAAGGTGCAGGCACGCATCATCCAATTCATCCAGTTGCCCGTAAAAATAGGCGGAATGAGGCCAGTATCACCGCACCGGCCACCACGATTGGCGTATAGTACCGAGCGAACCGGGTGATGAAATTCTCCGTCTTCGACTTCTTGGAGGACGCGTTTTCCACCAGCTCCAGAATCTGAGCCACGGTTGAATCCTCGTACTTTTTCTCCGCCCGAATCTTCAGGAGACCTTCGCCGTTAATGCATCCGGAAATAATCTGATCTCCCGGAACCGCCGAACGCGGCACCGATTCTCCGGTAAGAGCCGATGTGTTCACCATGCTCTGACCCTCCAACACCGTGCCGTCCACCGGAATCTTCTCCCCGGCACGAATCACCAGGGTGTCCCCAATCTGCACTTCCTCCGGATCCACTTCCTCGATGGATCCATCGGCTCTCTCCACATTGGCAAAATCCGGGGCGATGTCCATCAGCTCCGTAATGGATCTTCTGGATTTCCCTACCGCGTAGCTCTGGAACCATTCACCCACCTGGTAGAACAGCATCACCGCAACCGCCTCGCTGTTTTCACCGGTCACAAAAGCGCCCACCGTCGCCAGGGTCATGAGAAAACACTCGTCCAGCAGCTGCCGGTTCTTTATGCCGAGAAAACATTTTTTTACCACGTCCCTACCGGCAATCAGATACGGAATTAAATACAGCACCAACTCGCCCCACCGGGTACCCAAAATCCCCAGAAAACCGCAGGTGTGCTCCACCACCATCAAAACCGCAAAGATGGATAAGCCAATCAGAATCTGCTTCAGTTGTCTTTTTAATCTCTTGCTCATACCCTCGTCCTCAGAATGATCTTCTATAAAAACAAACTACCGAATAACCTCACAGTCCGGCTCGACCTTGGCAATCACCTTGCAGGCTTCATCCAAAATCGCTTCGAAGGAGTCATCCTCCGCTTCCAGCGTCATCTTCTGGGTCATGAAATTGACCGATACCTCTTTAACACCGTCAATTTTGCGGATGGCATCCTCCATCTTTGCCGCGCAGTTTGCACAATCCACTTCATCCAACTTAAATTTCTTCTTCATGATAACCTCCTCGTTACTCTTCGATGTGATCTTTGCCCATTGCGATAATCGTACTTACGTGGTCGTCCGCCAGAGAATAGATCATGGACTTCCCCTCCCGGCGAGTGCAAAGAAGCTTGGCATTTCGAAGGATTTTCAGCTGATGAGAGACCGCCGATTGATTCATTTCCAGATCCTCGCAGATTTCCGACACGCTCTTCTCTCCCTGAGACAGGTCGACCAGTATCTTAATTCGTGTGGAATCCGCAAACATCTTGAACAGATCCGCCAAATCCATCAACTCATCCTCATTGATGCCTCCGATTCGGGCTCCCTTCTCTTCCTGATATTTTCGTTTCGTCATGTCTTCACTCCTTCCATACACATTATCGTTTGTTCATATGAGTATATTATCATATATTCATATTATGTCAATACCCTTTTTCATTTTGTGCCGCCGCCGCGCTTACCGGCACCGAAGGAATGGGATTCTCGCCGGCGATTAAGCGTTTTCCGCCGCCGCCCTGTGTGAACTTTTTGCTCCCCGAAACGAAGCCGTAAGCCTTTGCAGGCGGCGGGGAGCAAAGGCGGCGGCCGGCGAGCCGCGATAAAGCGTTTTCCGCCGCCGCCTCTGTGAACTTTTTGCTCCCCGAAACGGAGCCGTAAGCCTTTGCGGGCGGCGGGGAGCAAAGGCGGCGGCCACTTAACCGGTGCCCCGGCTTACACCCGGGACACGCTCAGATGAAAAGAGATGCACGAAAGAACCGCTCCGCCCTTCGTGCATCTCTTCTCATCATTGTAATTCCGGAAGGAAGAATTGACGACGAACCCCCACATTTCCCTCCTTTCGTCGTCAATTCTAATCTTCCAATCGTGTCTGCCACTCTAATTTGCATTCGGCCCACAAAAAATTGACGACAGACCCCCGCTCCTGAACCGTCTGTCGTCAATCTAATTGTTTTCTGTCCAAATTGCTCCAATGCAAATTCGACAGATATTCGAAATCACTTCTTCATACCCGAATTTCCTGCTTTCGAGACCTCATCTCACCCTTCCTCCGGGCATTTAACTCTAATCCACCCGGCGGCCGCGGGGAAATTGACGACGGAACCTCGGGGGAGAGCGTTTCGTCGTCAATTTCTTCCGATTTCTTGAAATTTCTTGAAAGAGTCACAAATTAGAGGTTGTACGTACTATAGTGTACCCATAGAAGCGGACACTTTTACAAATTGAGCACCTTGAAGAAAGCCATTCAATTCGGACGCCCTCGTATGGTGGACAGCCGAAAAAGTAAGGATTTGAAGGGAGACCGATGCCAGTGCCAGCATCGCACCCGGCGGCCGGAGAAATCCAAAAAAATAAAAAAGAGACCGCCGCACCATTGTGCAGCAGCCCCTTCTGATAGCTACTTACCACTTAAGTATTCTTTAACAACCTTCGAGACGACAGCACCGTCTGCCTGGCCTTTCAGCTCTGCCATAGCGGCTTTCATCATCGAACCCATACTCTTCATCGAGCGGTCCAATCCGGATTCTTCACAAATTCGCTCCACAGCGGCGCGAACAGCTTCCTCCGACATTTCCTCCGGCAAATACTGCTTTAGAATATCGATTTCTGTTCTATAACTATCGAGTAAATCCTGTCTTCCTGCCTTTTCGAAATCAGCAATCGCGTCAGTACGCATCTTAAGCTGTTTCTTAATAATCGGAACGATGTCGGCATCCTCCAGGGTCACCTGCTGATCGATTTCATGTTGCTTAATCGCGGCACGAATCAGATTAACGGTTTCCTTCCGGGTGCTGTCATGCGCCTTCATCGCTTCCTTATAATCGGTAAGCAATTGTTCCTTAAGACCCATTGAATACCTCCTTTACCAGATTAATACTTTCTGGCTTTCTTTCTAGCAGCTTCGGATTTCTTCTTACGCTTTACGCTTGGCTTCTCGTAGTGCTCTCTCTTTCTGAGCTCAGACATAACGCCATCGCGAGCGCAAGATCTCTTAAATCTCTTAAGAGCGCTCTCTAAGCTTTCGTTTTCTCTAACGATAACCTGTGCCATATTCCGATTTCACCTCCTACCGTACTCAGAATGTAAATGGAACAGAATCGTCCATAACATTGTAATTGTATCATCATCAATCTATTTCTGCAAGTGATTTTTTAAAGAAATTTCACAACTCCTTAGAAAATACTTTCGACGATGTCTCCGGCCATCATCTTCCGGCGGGAATCCTCGTCCACTGCAAACTTATCCGCCGCCATGCCGTGAATCATCACGCCGTACAGCAAGCTGTTGTTCTCCGAATTGCCCTGAGCAATCAGGGATGCAATTACCCCGGAGAGCACATCCCCGGATCCCGCCGTCGCCAGACCGGAATTGCCGGTGACGTTCAGGTACAGCCGCTGAGTACCATCTTCCTTAATCAGGGAAACCAGCGACACGTCGGACTTCACCACCATGCTCACCCGGTATAGCTCCGAGAACTTCTTTGTAAAGCCGATTCGATTTTTTTCAATCACCTGGATGTCTTCTCCGCAGAGCCGCGCCATCTCACCCACGTGCGGCGTGATGATGCACGGGCATTTTCTTTTACGGAACGGCTTCAGATTCTTGGAAATCAGGTTCAGTGCACCCGCATCCAGCACCACCGGAGTCTCCTGTGCCAGGATTTCTTTGATAATCAGGCGTCCGGTTGCATCTTCCTTCATGCCCGGTCCCGCCAGGACCACGTCTACGCTTTCCACAAAATCATCCAGCGCTCCAATTACATCGTCCGTCTTGTACGGCACCACTACCGCTTCCGGGATGGATACATTGAAGAAACCGGTGAATTTGTTCGGGCAAAAAATCTTTACCAGCGCAGCCCGCTCTGTAGGAAGCTTTTGCCGAAAGCATCGCCGCCCCCATCATGCTACCCGGGCTCACCACGATTCCCACGGTTCCGTAGGTGCCTTATGGGAAACCTCCGTTCTCGGAATCAGTGCCATATCCTTGGTTTTTCGGAAGAACTCCCGGTCGCACACGAAAATACGATCCGGAATATCCCGATATCCTCGTTTCGCCAGACCAATGTCTACTACTTTTACCTCGCCTGAAACCTTTCGTCCTTCGCAGAAGAACAGACCGGTCTTGTAATTTCCCATGGTTACGGTAAGGTCGGCCCGGAATACCGCGTTCATAATCTGACCAGTGGTGGCATTCAGTCCCGACGGAATATCGATGGCCACTTTGTAGCCCTTCTTGGAATTCACATACTCCAGGAACTTCACAAAATTATTTCCGAAGCGGCGATTGAGTCCGGTTCCGAATATACCGTCCACCAGAACGTCGTATTCCGAACGCAGCGCCTTCAGGCTTTCCGCCGCATCTTCCGTTCCGTAGATTTTCAAATCCGGGAACATGGAGGAAATAATCCGAATCTGGCGCCGGAATTCTTTAGAAGTGCGGTTGGGATCTCCCACAAAATAGAGTGTGACGGAATAGCCCAAATGAAGGAGCCAGCGAGCAACGCACACTCCGTCTCCGCCGTTATTTCCCGGTCCGCACATAACCAGAACCCGCGTATTGGTATCCGGAAAGCGCTCCGTAATTTCGTTCACCACACCTCGGGATGCATTTTCCATCAGCACGGAACTTGGAACACCTTTGTCCATCGTGTATTCGTCCATGTATTTCATGGATTTTGCCG
>ENA-OQEB01000829-OQEB01000829.1-human-gut-metagenome-genome-assembly--contig:-NODE-829-length-12099-cov-3.178082_pt1 | contig 12099 bp, 16 predicted proteins | sample MGYA00242787_ERZ504619 | MGnify/ENA primary metagenome ERZ504619 (study PRJEB26092, sample SAMD00036317) | human gut metagenome | host: Homo sapiens | study: EMG produced TPA metagenomics assembly of... | reverse complement strand
CGCCGCCGATGCGCTGCAGCATCACCTTGAGCTGGCCCGCGATAAGGCCGAGGGAGTCATCAAGGTCATCCGGCTGTGGTAAATGAAACGATAAAAACGCTGTATCACTCTTCCGCATCGCTGATGCGATGCCGCCTCCCTCTCAGAGGGAGGCTTTTGCGTTGGCCGCCGCGTTAAGGCTCCCTCCTGGAGGGAGCTGTCGAGCGAATGCGAGACTGAGGGAGTGGTACAGCGTTTCTTTTGCTGGAAAGTGTAAAAAATTCATAGAAATCAAAAGAAAAGTACATTGAATATTGTTTAACAATGTGGTATACTTAACAACAGAGAGAGCCCGCTGGCAGGCGGGCAGAATGATTTTGGAGGAAAATAATTATGGCTGACCGCATTGTCCTGAACACCATTTCCTACCATGGCCACGGTGCCATTGAGAACATCGTTCCCGAGCTGACCGCCCGCGGCTACAAGAAGGCTTTTGTCTGCTCTGACCCCGACCTGATCAAGTTTGGCGTGACCAAGAAAGTCACCGACCTGCTGGATGCTGCAAACTTCGCCTACGCTGTTTACAGCGAGATCAAGCCCAACCCCACCATCGCCAATGTGCAGGACGGCGTGGCAGCCTTCAAGGCTGCTGAGGCAGACTGCATCGTGACCATCGGCGGCGGTTCCTCCATGGATACCGCAAAGGCCATCGGCATCATCATCAACAACCCCGAGTTCGCGGATGTGCGCTCTCTGGAAGGTGTGGCTCCCACCAAGAAGCACGCTGTGTTCACCATTGCCGTGCCCACCACCGCCGGTACTGCGGCTGAGGTCACCATCAACTACGTCATCACCGATGTGGAGAAGAAGCGCAAGTTCGTCTGCGTGGACACCAACGATATCCCCGAGATCGCTGTGGTCGATCCCGATATGATGTCCTCCATGCCCAAGGGCCTGACCGCCGCTACCGGTATGGATGCTCTGACCCACGCCATCGAGGGTTACATCACCAAGGGCCACTGCACCATCTCCGATATGTTCCATCTGGAGGCTATCAAGCTCATCAGCGAGAACCTGCGCGGTGCCGTGCAGAACACCCCGGAAGGCCGCGAGGGCATGGCTCTGGGCCAGTACATCGCCGGTATGGGCTTCTCCAATGTGGGTCTGGGCATCGTCCACTCCATGGCACACGGCCTGTCCGCTCTGTATGATACCCCCCACGGCGTGGCCTGCGCCATCCTGCTGCCGGTGGGTCTGGAGTACAACAAGACCGTTGCCGGGGAGCGCTACCGCGTGGTCGGCAAGGCCATGGGCGTGAAGGGCATTGACGAGATGAACGATGCCGAGGCCGCCGATGCCACCATCGCCGCCGTCAAGCAGCTGAGCGCGGATGTGGGCATCCCCGCAAACCTGCAGGGCATCCTGAAGGAAGAGGATATCCACTTCCTGGCCGAGTCTGCTTTTGCAGATGCCTGCCGCCCCGGCAACCCCCGCGATACCAGCGTGGTGGAGATCGAGCACTGTATAAGAGCCAGCTGTAATTCGTAAACGGAACAAAGAGGGTCGGGAACGCCGCTTCCCGGCCCCTTTTTGTTCCGGGAAAGGAGCGCTATGAGTCTGAATTTCTATACTCTTTGTGTAATTTATCTGGTATATTCTTTTTTAGGCTGGGTAGGCGAGACCGTTGTTGCAACCGCAAAGGCCGCCGGTTCACCAACCGCGGCGTGGCTTCCGGCCCCTTCTGCTTTGTGTACGGCACGGCAGGGGTGCTCATCACCATCGGCCTGAACGACCAGCGCACCAGTCTGGCGGCACTGTTCTTCGGCAGCATGATCTATGCCACGGTGGTGGAGTGGCTGACCGCCAAGCTGCTGGAACGGATCCACCACCGCCGCTGGTGGGACTACTCCGATAAAAAGTTCAATCTGGACGGCTATGTCTGCCTGCAATACTCCCTGCTGTGGGGTCTGCTGGGCATGGCGGCAGTCCGCTGGGGCAACGACCTGCTGTTCCGGCTCTGCGCCCACCTGCCGCCGCTGCTGTTCCACGCTGTGGTGTGGGTCGGCGTGGCGCTGGCCGTCCTTGACCAGATCTCTGCCATGGTGGTGGTCAGCCGGTATGCGAACCGCCACCACGGTTGAGCAGCTGAATCGGGAGCTGGGCAGGGGCTCGGAGAGGCTGCGGCAGAAAATTACCGCCAGCGTGGAAAAGCGGATCCAGCGGGCGTACCCCACTGCGGCCCGTCCGGAGCCCACCACCAGTGCCGAAAAGCAGCTCTCCCTTGCCGACCTGCTCTGGCTCTTTGTCATCGGGGCTTTCCTCGGAGATGTGGTGGAGACCATCTTCTGCCGCATCACCGCCGGGGTCTGGATGAGCCGTTCCAGCCTGGTGTGGGGCCCGTTCAGCGTGGTGTGGGGGCTGGCGCTTGTGCTGGCTCCATCCTGCTGCGGGGCGGCGAACAGAAGAGCGAGAGCCGCATCTTCTGGTTCGGTGTGATCCTGGGCGGTGCGTATGAGTATGTGTGCAGCGCCGTGACAGAGCTGCTGTTCGGCACCGTGTTCTGGGATTACAGCGGCTTCAAGTTCAATCTGGGCGGGCGCATCAACCTGCTGTACTGCTTCTTCTGGGGCATTGCGGCCGTGACCTGGATCCGCTATGGCTACCCGCTGGTGGCAAAGGGGATGAAGGCGGTCAAGCGCAGGATCCGCCCCTGGATGACCGCTCTGCTGGCCGTGTTCATGGCCGTGAACCTTGTGACCAGTGCGTTGGCGCTGGCCCGCTACGATGCCCGCACCAGCGGCGCGGCTCCGGCCAATGCGGTGGATGTGCTGCTGGATGAGCATTTTGACAATGCCCGGATGGAGCGCATCTACCCCAACGCCAAAAAGGTGGAGAAGGCTGGGTAAAAATGCACGATTTTGCTTGCGTTTTGCAGGGAAAACAGGTATAATACTTTTTGGATTAAAAAGGAGAGATTTTATATGCTGATCCCTGTATTATTGTTTATCGTGGGCCTGCTCTGCCTCATCAAGGGCGGTGACTGGTTTGTGGACGGTGCCACCGGTATTGCCCGCCGCTTCAAGGTGCCGGAGCTGCTCATCGGTGCCACGGTGGTGTCCATCGGCACCACCCTGCCTGAGGTCATGGTCTCCACCACCTCGGCCATGACCGGCCACGGCGAGATCGCCTATGGCAACGCCATTGGCTCGGTCATCTGCAACGCGGCCTGATCGCGGCCATCACCATTGCGGTCCGCCCGGGCAAGGTGGACCCCAAGAGCCTGCGGGTGCCGGTGCTGTTCTTCTTTGTGGCAGCGGCCCTGTATGCGGGCGTGGCCTACACCACCGGCTACTTCAGCCGCCCCATCGGCATTGTGCTGCTGGCAATGTTCGTGGCCTACATGGTCTGCAATGTGCTGGCTATGAAAAACGCCCCCGCCCCGGAAGGTGATGAGGACGAGCCGGAAAAGGAAATGTCCTTTGCCAAGGAGATCGGCCTGCTCATCCTCGGCGCGGCCCTGATCGCTGTGGGCGCAAACCTGCTGGTGGACAACGGTACCCTGATCGCGCAGGCGCTGGGCGTGCCGGAATCCGTCATTGCCCTGACCTTTGTGGCGCTGGGCACTTCTCTGCCTGAGCTGGTCACGGCGATCACCTCGCTGGCAAAGGGCCACGGCTCCCTCTCGCTGGGCAATGTCATCGGTGCCAACGTGTTCAATCTGGTGCTGGTCAGCGGCATGTCCATCACGGTGTCGCCTTTCAGCATCCCGCAGAACTCCACCATCATGGGCATCAATTCCTCTCTGGTCATGGATCTGCCCGTGATGTTCGCGGTCATGCTCCTCCTGACTGTGCCCGCTCTGCTCAAGGGTAAGCTCTCCCGCTGGCAGGGCGTGCTGCTGCTCTGCATTTATGCAGCTTTCTGCGCCGTCCAGTTTACGATCTGAGCCTCCGCACCAGAGCAGGTGCTTTGGGGCAGAAAACCGTTTTGAGAAAGGCATCCTTGGCTGTGAAGTGCGGGGATGCCTTTTTTCTATCCTCGCAGCTGGGCCTGACCGAGTCTCCGGCAGGCTGTGAAATGGGACGAAATCTGGTCATAAAAAGGCAGTTAGGCGACATTTTTCACGATTTATCCATTGAAATTCTTCCCCGGGATGATATGATAGACCTGTTCCTGCGCGGCAAAAGGCCGGGAACGAAATCTGAAGTGGGAGAATTTTGTGCCAGATGCAGAAAAAGAAGCTTTACCAGCTGGCTGCGGCCATCGTTCTTGTGGTGGCCGTGGCAGCTGCTTTGATCCTGACAGGGATGCGGAAAAGCACCCCTGTGTCCGAGGCGCAGGCCAGCTCGGTGCCGTCCTCCGCTCTGCCGGCGGGGGGGGGGAAGCTGAGGGGCCCTCCAGCGCCGCCGCCTCCAGCGAGAGCGCGTCAGCAGTGAGGTGACGGAAGAATCCCCGGTTTCGTCCTTTTTGGAACAGCTGGAAGAGGAACTTGGCATTTCCTCTTCGGAGACAGCTTCGTCCAGTGAGGCCTCCTCTGCCGCCAGCGCAAGCAAGGCGGACAGCGTGAGCTCCGCAGTGTCCAGTTCCAGTGCCGCACACTCGGTGCCCGCGTCCTCTGCGGCTTCCGGCAGTCATGCGGCCAGCAGTCAGGCCCCCGGCAGCAGCCATGCCTCCAGCAGCTCCGCAGCTCGGAGAATGAGGTGGATGCCAGGATCGACAGCTACATCCGCCAGCTGCAGAACCTGAAGAAGCAGACGGAATCCAAGCTCTACGGCGTGATCTACGAGGCCTACAATGAGTACATCTCTCACCCGGTGGAGGAGCGCAATCTGGGGATGAAGGTCTCCATCGTGGTGTCCAAAACCGCCAAGCTGACCAGTGTTCAGGGCGAGTGTGACAAGGAGTTCAACGCCATCCTGAAAGAGCTGCGCCAGTACCTGCGGGACAATGGCCGTGACCAGAGCGTTGCGGATCAGGCCGAGCAGGAGTACAAAAAGATGAAGTCCGACCTGACCAGTGAGCTGACCGGCATTGTCTATAACAGTGCGGTGGCAGCGGCGATGGCGGTAAATGGATCCAGGAACACATTGAGCATAAGCGCTGAAACAGATAAGAGCCGTGCAGTTCAAACGCTGCACGGCTCTGCTTTTTATGTTACTGCACACGCTTCAACGCTGTGTTGATGAGATTGGCAAACTGTTCCAGACGTTCCCGGAGCTGGACAATGGAATCGATGTCGCTGTCGGAAATGACACTGACAGGAGCCGAAAGGCTGTTGACACCGGCTTTCAGTGTGCCGCTCAGGGCTGCGTTGACACCGTGGGCGGGGATCTCCACATGGACATCCACGGGGATGGTGTCATCGAAGAGCAGGGACTTCAGCGGCAGGCCCACCACAAGGACAGCCGCATCCTCCCCCTCAGACGGGAACTGATAGTAGATGTAGCCCTTTTTGGCATAATCGGGGTGGACGACGCACTGGCGGCTGAGGGTCATGGTATAGCCGGACATCTCCTGCATGGCTACCTGCGTGTTGGGCACGCCGAGGATCTTTGCCAGCTGGGCCTGCGTGATGTAGTTGGGCAGAGACCACTCCGGCAGGAACGCACCCACCAGCGGCGCGCTGTCCGCGATGGAATCCCGCAGGGTGCGGTAGAGCCGCCCGGCATCAAAGTAGGTGTCGTTGGCATCAATATAGAGGTCGGTGAAAAAGTCGGTGCCGCCGGTCTCGGCGCGGGCAAGCCCGCCGGAGGGGTACAGGTACAATTGCAGCTGCCCCGGCGAATACAGCCCGGCCACATCGCCGGAAGTTGCACCCACCTGTTTCAGAATATTGTACAGGGCCGGGGTACTGGCACTGTCCTGTGCGGTGATGTTATAGCTGAACTCAAAGGTCGCACCCTTTTGTAAGGCACGGACTTTGCTGTTGACCAGACTGAAAAGGACCAGCGCAGCCACCAGACACACCGCCAGAATGCAGGCCACCACCGTGACCACGGCGCGGGAACGCTTTTTGGAAGATTTCATGGCAGAACCTCCTGTTCTCTTTATAAGGAATACGATCCGGAGCTTAAAAATCGTTCAAGCTGGCTTTGATTTTTTTATAATTTATTTGCAGGCTGCCACAAAGGCATCAAAGATCCTCTGCATGGCGGGGTCGGCGGCGCTGAGCCACTCAGGGTGCCACTGCACGCCCAGGCAGAACTTTGCGTCCGGCTTCTCAATGCCTCCACGATGCCGTCCTCGCTCAGGGCCGACAGCACAAGGCCGGGGGCGACCTTGTCCACCGCCTGATGGTGCTGGCTGTTGACCAGTACGGTATCCTGCCCCAGAATGCGGGAGAGCAGGGTATCCCGCCGCACGGTGACGGTGTGGATCTTGCCCCAATGGTCGTTGTGGGGAACGTGCTCAAAGGGTTTGATGTCCTGATACAGATCGCCGCCCAGCGCAGCATTCATCAGCTGGATGCCCCGGCAGATGGCCAGCACCGGCTTGTCAGCGGCAAGGAAGGCGCGCAGCAGCAGCGGCTCGGCGGTATCCCGCAGGACGTTGGGCTCACCGCAGGCAGGGATGCGCTCCTGCCCGTAGAATTTCGGGTCGATGTCGCCGCCGCCCGGCAGCAGCAGGCCGTCACAGGCCAGCGCATCCTGCACGGCCTTTTCGGGGTCGTCCAGCTCGATCCAGCGCATCTCTGCCCCGGCCCGGGCAAGGCTTTCGGGATATTTTGCGTGGGCCTCCGCCAGCAGCTGGTTCGGCACCATGCGCGGCATTGCAATCGTAATAGCAGACATTGTAAAAACTCCCTTTACGTTACTTTTACGTTATTAGAAACTTTGCTCAGTCAGATGGAAGCTGTCCGTTATGCCAGGGGCTCCCCGATCATAGGAGCTGGCGAGCGAAGCGGGACTGAGAGGTTTGAACAACAGAAAAACCCCGGAACACTCGTTCCGGGGTTTCTGGCGGAAAGATGGGGATTCGAACCCCAGAACGCTTTTGACACGTTACACGATTTCCAGTCGTGCGCCTTAGACCAACTCAGCCATCTTTCCACATCTTCAGTTTTCAGCGTTTCGGGCCGTGGCCCTCAGCGCTCCACTATAATACCTGAAAGGATGACTTTTGTCAAGGATTTTTTTGAAAAATTTTGAAAAATCTAAAAATCGACGTTTCTGCGCCATACATTTTTTCGTTTAAAAAAGCAGAACCTGATGATCCCCTTGACGAACCCATAAAAACGGACTATGATGTGGGCAGAGAACGGTTGGAATTTGCAGGTTCCGCTCGAAAAAGGGAACCTGAACAGGAGGATGCGATATGAATTACGCTGATGTTTTGAACAATGCCCGCCAGTGCATCGGGCAGTACTGCAAGGCCTGCCCCGTGTGCAACGGCTTGGCCTGCAAAAACCAGATCCCCGGCCCCGGTGCCAAGGGCGTGGGCGATACGGCCATCCGCAATTATAATAAGTGGGCGGAGATCCGGGTGAACATGGACACCCTGTGCGAGAACGGCACCCCCGACACCGGCGTGGAGCTGTTTGGCAAAACCTTCAGGTATCCCTTCTTTGCAGGCCCTGTGGGTGCGGTGAACCTCCACTATTCCGACACCTACACCGATATGACCTACAATGATGTGCTGGTGCGCGCCTGCGCCGAAAACGGCATTGCCGCCTTTACCGGTGACGGCACCAACCCGACGTGATGACTATGGCCACCAGGGCCATTGGCGCTGCAGGCGGCTGCGGCGTGCCCACCATCAAGCCCTGGAACATCGACACTGTCAAGGCCAAGATGGAGCAGGCCAAGGCCAGCGGCTGCTTTGCCGTTGCCATGGATGTGGATGCCGCCGGTCTGCCCTTCCTGAAGAATATGACCCCGCCCGCCGGCAGCAAGAGCGTTGCCGAGCTGGCCGAGATCGTCAAGCTGGCTGAGCGCCCCTTCATCGTCAAGGGCGTGATGACCGTCAAGGGTGCCCTCAAGGCCAAGGAGGCCGGTGCTGCTGCTATCGTGGTCTCCAACCACGGCGGCCGTGTGCTGGATCAGTGCCCCGCCACCGCCGAGGTCCTGCCGGAGATCACAGAGGCTCTCAAGGGCAGCGGCGTGAAGATCCTGGTGGATGGCGGCATCCGCACCGGCGTGGATGTGTTCAAGGCGCTGGCTCTGGGCGCTGACGCTGTGCTCATCTGCCGCCCCTTTGTCACCGCAGTTTACGGCGGCGGCGAGGAAGGCGTGAAGTGCTACATCGACAAAATCGCCGTCGAGCTGGCTGATACCATGCAGATGTGCGGCGCACACTCTCTGGCCGAGATCACCCGGGATATGGTGAGGATCTGATAAACTAGCATAAGAAAAGCGGCATCTTTCCGTTTGCACGGAGAGGTGCCGCTTTTTGCTGCATATCAAAAAATTATTTCAGCGTTCCATCCAGCACCTGCTGGTAATACCAGGGTTTCGGTGCGCGGAAAGTCTTGCCAGAAAGGTCAGCGAAGTCGGGGGAGGTGAAGCGGGGGAAGACCAGCTCCCAGGCGCAGAGGGCCTGATACTTGAGCTTGAGTTCCCGGTTGGCGGTGTTGTTGCCGTATTTGCTGTCGCCCAGGATGGGGCAGCCGATGCTTGCCATGTGGGCACGGATCTGATGGGTGCGGCCGGTGATGAGCCGGACCTTGAGCAGGGCCAGACGGCCGGAGACGGCAACGGTCTCGTACTGGGTCTCCACGTCCTTGGCACCGGGCTGCTTGTCGGGCACGATCTTCACGATGCCGCGGTCTGCATCCTTGAGCAGGTAGCCGCCCAGGGTGCCGTCCGGCGGGGTGGGGCGGCCAAAGGTGACGCAGAGATAGGTCTTTTTGACCTCGCGGTTCTTGATGACCTCAAGGAACAGCTGCTCGGCCTCGGGGGTCTTGGCAATGATGACCAAGCCGCTGGTGCCGGTGTCCAGCCGGTGGCAGAGGGCCGGGGTGTACAGATCGTTCTCCTTGTACTCGCCCTGCTGGTTGAGGTAGAGCAGAGCACGGTTGAGCAGGGTGTCGTCCTCGGGGCCGTCCACGGCAAGGCCAGCGGGCTTGTTCACCACCAGGATCTGCGGGCAGTCGTAGATGACCTGTGCCGGGCCGCGGGCGTTCTTCCACGCCGGGCCTTCCACCCGCTTGTCGGCATCCAGCACCTCGTCCAGGATGAACAGCTTGATCTCGTCGCCCGCCATCACGCGGGTGGAAAGGGGCTGCTTTTTGCCGTTCAGCTTGATCTTGTTCTCCGCAGGGCCTTGTTCAGGCGGCCGGGTTCAGTGCCGGGAACTGCTGCATCAGATAGTTGTCGAGCCGGGTGGGGGCCAGACATTTTACTTTTAAGATTTTCACGGAAATTTTCCTCTCTATCTTGAAATAGAATGTGTCTTTGAATCGTTTTTATTGTAGCGGAATAAATCTACCGCGTCAAGAAAGAAGGTACTTTTATGAGCCTGAAATATAAAATTCTGCCCCTGACTGTGCTTCTTGCGGTGGGGATCGCGCTGACGGCCTGCGGCAGCTCCGGTACAGCTGCAAGCACGCCTGCATCCAGTGCAGTGCCGGCCTCCTCCCATGTGGCAGAGGAAGGGGTCACGGAGCCCATCAACATGCTGACGTGGACGCTGGATGACCTCGACAGGGAGGACACGGTCACCTTTATTCCGGCGGAGATCACCTCCGGTGTGCAGGGCGGCAACCTGACTGCAAAGATCTTCAGCTATGACCTTTATAAAAAAGAAGATGTTGAAAAACTTGCCGTTGGGGATCAGATCACCCTCCACGAAGAGGGGGCTGCATGGAACCAGTTTGTGACCGTTGCAGTGGAGAGTATCGAGAAAAACGATCAGTACCATCTTGTCACCATCAATGGCGGCATGGAGGAGCAGTACGGTCTTGACCTGAAGCTGGAGGAGGATGGCACCTACCGCACGATGACCTTTGACGACTACCCTGTCTACTATGAGATGGGCGAAAAGACGCTGCCGCTGGCAGAAGACGTGGTGCTGAAGGACAGCTCTGCTGACCCGCAGGCCGAAGAGATGGAGACCACCGACGCTTCGGCCGTGGCGGCTGCCATCAATGCGGACCCGGACAACTGGACAGTGTACAATACCACGCTGGTGGTGCAGGGCGGCAGGGTGCAGGAAGTGCGCCGCATCTGGGTGCCGTGATTTCTCAGGCGCTGCCGCTGGCCTGCCTCGTCTGTAAGGAAAGGTTTTTGCCGGAAAAGAGTTGACAAATGCCCGGCTCATGCTATAATTTAACTGTACGCAAGGGGCTGAGTGCCCGTCTTGTGTGATGTGAAATTATGACAGATGGCAATGATGGGGTCAGAAATGCACACACCACCGTCCAGAGAGAGCGCCCACGGCTGTAAGGTGCTCCGGTCGGGATCATTTCGCGCCACCCCGGAGCTTCCGGCGAATGCAAACCGGACGCTGCGCAGCGTTAACGCGCCGAAAGCGGCAGGGACAATTTATCCTTTGCAATTTGGGTGGTACCACGGAGTTTTGAGCAGCACAGCCTTCGTCCCTTGATCGGGATGGAGGCTGTTTTTGTTTTTTGCGCCTGTCTGCCCCTCTGCCATAACATCATAAAAAATCTGACGTGCAAACGCCAAGGACAATTGAGGAGAGAAAACTTATGCAATGGACCGGTTTGAATGAACTGCGCGAAAAGTACCTGAGCTTTTTTGAAAGTAAGGGCCATCTGCGTCTGGACAGCTTCCCGCTGGTGCCGAAGAACGACCCCACCTGCTGCTGATCAACAGCGGCATGGCTCCCATGAAGAAGTGGTTCCTGGCACAGGAGGAGCCGCCCCGTCATCGTGTGACCACCTGCCAGAAGTGCATCCGTACCCCGGATATCGAGCGCGTGGGCCATCACCGCCCGCCACGGCACCTTCTTTGAGATGCTGGGCAACTTCTCCTTCCAGGATTACTTCAAGGAAGAGGTCATCCCCTGGGCATGGGAGTTCCTGACCAGCGACGAGTGGATGGCCATCCCCAAGGACCGCCTGCACATCTCGGTGTATGAGCAGGACGACGAGCCTACGACATCTGGACCAAGAAGGTGGGCATCGCCCCGGACACATGGTGCGTCTGGGCAAGGAAGACAACTTCTGGGAGCACGGCTCCGGCCCGTGCGGCCCCTGCTCCGAGATCTACTTTGACCGCGGCCCGGAGTACGGCTGCGGCAAGCGACCTGCGGCGTGGGCTGCGACTGCGACCGCTATATGGAGATCTGGAACCTGGTGTTCAGCCAGTTCGATGCCGACGGCAAGGGCCACTACGAGCGTCTGGCCCGGCCCAACATCGACACCGGCATGGGCCTGGAGCGTCTGGCCTGCGTGATGCAGAACGTGGGCAACCTGTTTGAGGTGGATACCGTGCAGAGCGTGCTGCACCATGTGGAGCGCATTGCAGGCAAGACCTACAAGCAGGACCCCAAGACCGATATCTCCATCCGTGTCATCACCGACCACATCCGCAGCTGCACCTTTATGGTGTCCGACGGCATCCTGCCTCCAACGAGGGCCGCGGCTATGTGCTGCGCCGTCTGCTGCGCCGTGCAGCCCGTCATGGCCGGATGCTGGGCATCGACCACCCCTTCCTGGTGGATCTGGTGGAGACCGTTATCCAGTCCAGCGAGAGTGCATATCCCGAGCTGCGCGAGCATGATGCTTATATCAAGAAGGTCATCGGCACCGAGGAGGCAAACTTTGCCCGTACCATCGACGCCGGCATGAACATCCTGAACAACATGATCGACGGCCTGGAGAAGGCACATCAGCACCTGCTGAGCGGTCTGGATGTGTTCAAGCTGAACGATACCTTCGGCTTCCCGCTGGACCTGACCAAGGAGATCGCCGCCGAGCAGGGTCTGGAAATCGACGAGGATGGCTTCCACGCTGAGATGAAGAAGCAGAAGGAGCGCGCCCGCGCCGAGCGCCTGAAGAAGAACATTTCCGGCTGGAGCGAGGATCTGTTCGGCGCTGACCGCCGAGCCCACCGTGTTCACCGGCTACGATACCCTGAACGACAACAGCGTGGTGGTTGCCTGAGCGACGAGGAGACCTGACCGACGCCATTGCTACCGACGAGCAGGCCAAGGAAG
>ENA-OQEB01000828-OQEB01000828.1-human-gut-metagenome-genome-assembly--contig:-NODE-828-length-12107-cov-2.423289_pt1 | contig 12107 bp, 10 predicted proteins | sample MGYA00242787_ERZ504619 | MGnify/ENA primary metagenome ERZ504619 (study PRJEB26092, sample SAMD00036317) | human gut metagenome | host: Homo sapiens | study: EMG produced TPA metagenomics assembly of... | reverse complement strand
CATAACCAGATAGAGGCTTGTTGTTTTATTTCGTGTACAAATAAAACACTATATGAGGCTTTTAGCATTCGCTATTCTGGTGGCATGCGTACAATCCGTATGCGCCCAAAGCATATTGAAAGATCCGAAGGAACTTTCCGTGCTATTGAACGAGGTCGTGGTCACCGGTACGGGTACCGAACACTATCTGAAAGACGCCCCTGTGCAAACAGAGGTAATCACTGGCAAAGCCCTTGACAGTTACCAAGGACGCAGTATGCAAGATATTCTGGAAGGGCTGAACGCTTCCATCACCTTTAATCCGAGCGACATGGGTAGTGGCATCCAGATGAACGGATTAGGCAACGATTACATCTTGATCCTTATCAATGGCAAACGGATCAACGGAGATACCGGCGGACAAAACGACTTGAGTATTATCAACCCCGCCAATATCGAGCGTATCGAGATCGTAAAAGGTGCCGCCTCTTCCCTGTATGGCTCGGACGCTATCGCCGGTGTTATCAATATTATCACGAAAAGAACCGGGATAAAGTGAGCCTATCGAATACGACTCGTGTCGGATCGTATGGAGATATATTGGAAAGCGTACAAATCGGCATTGGGCATAAGAGAGTGAATTCCACCACCTCACTTAGTACGACCCATACGGACGGCTGGCGAAATACGACCAAGAATGGGACCATCACGAGGTAATGAATGGAACCGTGACACGAACCGTAAACCGATCCACGAACTTTACGTTAAGGGAGAACTTAACCTACAAAGTGAACGACCGGCTGAGCCTTTCGGCCGATGGCTCTTTTTACCAGAAATGGAATTATCGTCCGCACGGCGCATTCAAGTATTATACCTATGATCAATTCTACCGGAACTTCGATGTGGCCGGAGGAGCTAAATACGCATTGGGAGGACTGAATTTTCTTTCGGTAGACCTAACTTATGGTAACTATAGTTATTTCTATAATTACCATCATAAAGATGTTACGAACTTCTTCGATCCGGAAACGGATTTACGTATCACTCGTTATCCCGGAGAACATATTCTGGAAACCTCTCAACAACGTTCCTAGGACAAGCCAAAAGCGTATTCCACCTCGGGGAAAACAATATCCTAAGCGCCGGACTCGAATATCAATACGATCATTTGAAATCTCCCCGGCGTATCGAGAACGGGAAAGCTCCGTATTTACGGCTTCCGCTTATGTACAAGACGAATGGAATCCGACGGATCGGTTGAATGTGACGGTAGGTGGGCGCTTCGTCGTGCACCAAGAGTTCGGGGCTACGTTTACCCCTAAAGTCTCCGCCATGTACAAACTAGGCGACTTCAATATCCGAGCCACATACTCAAATGGATTTAAGGCTCCTACCTTAAAGGAGTTGCACGATGATTATATCACGCAGATCGGCGGCGGCCCGTGGAAACATTATTATGGTAATAAGGATTTAAAACCGCAAAAGTCCAATTATTATTCGGCGAGCGTAGAATATCATGCGTCGAACCTGCAGATCACGGTAACAGGATTCTACAACCGTATCAAGAACATGATCGCCTTGACCGAGATCCCGACAAGCGCCGAAGACCGATTGGATGAGATCGAGGCCAGCATGCAACACAAGAACTTATCCAAAGCCCGCTCTTTCGGGGGAGATATATCGCTCACCTATCAAATCCTATCTTCCTTGGCTATTGGTGGAGGCTATAGCTATACGGATGCCAAAGCGCAATATACGGATGATCCGGCCGACTCGAATTATATGCTCTACACCCCGATCAACGGAACCTCATTCCATAATGCCAATTGGAAACTAGCATGGAACCATGCGTGGAAAAAGTATAAATTGGATGTCACCTTGTTCGGCCGATACCAATCCACCCGCTTTTATATCACGGACGGTGATGGAAAAAGTTATCAGCTATGGCGATTGAATACCCGTCATAACGTATTGAAAAAGAAAAAATGGAACCTAGATATCAATGTCGGTATCGATAATATCTTCGATTATGTGGATCGTACCCCGTTCGGACGCCATCGTGGAACTACGTCTCCCGGACGGACTTGGTACGCCTCTTTTATCGTGAAATTTCAGAATAAACATAAACTATAAACAATCTTAAAAGTTAAATGCGATGAACAAATTTAAGTACCTTTTGCTTGCGGCGAGTCTATTTGCCTCAAGCGCAGTTTTTACCTCCTGTGATGATGGAGACGACGACAATACCGCAAACCCGGCGGAAGAAGTCGTAAAGGCAAGTAAGAAACATGACACGGCGATCTTGTTGTGTACATTCGGTAGCACATTCAAGGAGTCTATCAAGACATACGACGCTACACTAGCCGATTTCCAAAACGCATTTCCCGATGCGGACATCTATTTGTCATTTACCTCCCGTACTTGTGTGAATCGTGTAGAAGCAGAGACCGGTATCGCACGTTATCAACCGGATCTTTGGTTACAAGCTCTAGGAAATGCCGGTTACAAGAAGGTAGCGGTACAGTCCTTACACATCATCCCGGGTGAGGAATACCTAAGCTTGATGAATACGGACGTGAAGAAGAAATTCATGATCGAGTCTTTCCCGAGTGTTCAAGTCGTAAAAAGCCCTTGTTTGGTGTACAACGAAGAGGATGTGGAAGCCGTAGCGAAAGTCCTATACAGCCACTACAGTGATAAATTGGCTGATAACAAGAACATCCTTTTATTAATGGGACATGGTAACCCAGATAAAAACTATAACGCAAATACGAAATACACGGAAACAGAAGAGGCTATGCAAGCCTTGGCCGCTAACAAGAATGTATTCGTAGGTACCGTTGATTACGGAGATATGTTGTTCTGGCCGGAAGAAGGCGAACCAAATGAGGAATGTGTCTATTCCAAACTTACCAAATACTGCGAGGATCATAACTTAAAACCGGAAGAGATCACGATCTCCTTAGCTCCGTTCATGTCTATCGCCGGAGACCATGCGCATAATGACCTTTGGGGTATTGAGGAGGGTGATGATTTCAGCGCTGCCGCTCCTAACGCCGACGCTTGCTGGAGACTAAAACTTTTGAAGATGGGCTTCAAGATCGACACGGAAGAAAGCCATAACGGAAGTTAGAGAACTGTAAGATCATAGGCTTAGGCGATTACGACGCTGTTCGTCAGATCTGGGTGAACCATCTAAAAGCATTATATAATGATGCGGAGGCTTGGGAAACCGGAGAAGACTACCAGTAAATAATTGAGAATTGAGAATTGAAAATTGGTTCAGTAAGTACTCCCTAATTTTCAATTCTCAATTCTCAATTTTCAATTGTTCAGTATGTATATAATTTCTTTCGATCAAAAATCGTCGCCCGTTTATATTTCATGGCGAAACGGATGTGATCGATAAATAAAGAGCGGATCGCCGGATTCTCACCTAGAGGCTTCAAATAAATATCCACATCGAAACCCTGTTGATGTAGCCCTTTCTGCCAGAAATCCGTAACCGTATTTTCCGTACCTCGAATCAGTACGAACATAAAAGGAATCAACTGCACACGCTTATGACCAGCTTGGCACATTTGCTCACCTACATCCTCGATCGTAGGGAAACCCTCACGGATTCCGGTATAATAATCTTTCATTCCTTTGGTCTGGAACATATACCCCAATTTCGCATAAGCCGAGTTACTGGCATGATAAGTTCCGTGCGCCACCAATAACTTAGCCCCATTTTTAGTCACTCCAGAAGTGAGGAAACCGCTTTCATCACCGCCTCATAATCGGTATCATCATATAACAAGGGATTACCTACACGCAAATCCTTAAACAAACCTTTTCGCTGTTCCGCCTCTTTACGGATTGCTTCCATCTCCACACCCTCTATAATGATAGTCGGTTGGATTATCACATGGGTAAACCCTTGATCACGCAACTCCACCAAGGCGTCCGCCGGCAACTGAACCCAAACACCTTGCGCCCTCAACCGACTCACTACGCTACGGGCGCTATAAGCCTGCCGGACTTCCACGTCTGGGAAAGCCTCCTTGACACGCTTGTTCATCACATCGAGTACTTGGGTACGAGCTTCCGGGTAAGCACTCCCGAAATGTACCATCAAGATCGCTAACTTATCTCCCTTTTCCATGCTCTCCCGGATATCGGAAGCGTAAAACTCCCGCCCGGGTTTCGCCCATAATGAACAGGCGAGCCCGAGCAGGAGTGAACAAACAAACATGGATCGTAAAAATCCCCTATACATTATTATATTAGTTAATAGTTGACATGTGACAGTTTACTGCTTGAAACGGACCAGAAGGCTGACGTAATAGGTACGGCCCGGGGTCAATGTAGCGTAATTGTAATTAAAGGGACGATCATCTACATAATCAAAAAGGTTCTCGATACCTACTCCCGGTTCCAACAAGAAATCGCCGGCTCTAAACGTATGGCTCGTATTGAGATTCCACAAGGAATATTTCGGTGCGTATCCATAAGAAGTAGAATAACGTTCCCCTTGGATACGTCCGTTAAAATTCACGTTCAGCTTATACTTATTCCAAGTATGAGACCACATAGCCGCTACCGTACCACTATGCTTAACGGTCTTATCCAAAGGCTCATCCTCGTATACGTTCTTTCCATCCATGAAACTATAGCCACCATTCAAGGTAAAGCCCGCTCCCAGATAACTATTGAAGGTTACGTTAATACCTTTGATCTTCGCTTTATCGATATTCGCACGCATCTGTATCTCATCATAGTCCGTACCATGGGCGGTGTTATAAGCATCCCGTTCCGCCGTATCCAATATCTTATAGTTAATCATGCTACGTACGTTATTCATAAAAGCGGACACGGACAAAGAGAAATACCGCATCGTATATTCTGCGCTCAACGTAAAATTGTCGCTCTTCTCCGGGTCCAGATCCGGATTACCGATCGTAAGGCGAGTCGCTCCGGACGCTTTCTTCTCCGATTCCGTATACAACTCTTTCAATTCAGGTGTACGGAAACCAGCCGCATACGATCCGCGGAAATTAAAACCGCCTACCTTATACAGCAAAGCCACGTTAGGAGTCGCATAACTCTTAAAATTCTCATGGTAAATATAGCGCAAACCCGCGTACGCTTGGAAATGCTCATTGATATTGATCTCGTCTTGAGCATAAAGCGCAGTCGTGTACATACTTTTACCCGCTATGTTATCCGTCTCGCTACTCAGTAACTCTTTAATGAACTCCGCACCAGCCGAAAGCTTATTATATTTGCCCAAACGAAAGATTCCCTTGACATTCAAGTTATGGTAATGAATCCGTTTCGTCATATCACTCTCTCCGCTTTTCTTTCCATCAAAGAAATCCTTATACGTACTATGATTGTCCGACAGATAATCAGCGTTCAAATAAGAGTTCTTATTAATCATGTATTGAGCGCCCGCCCCATAAGTGAACGTCTCTTTTCTCATATCATAGTTGGTCGTATTCACTTTATCCATTGGCATCGGACGATCGCTGGAACGTCCGAAGAAAGTACCACGCACATAAAAAGACAAACGATCCGTAGCGTCGTACGTGAAACGTTGGTTGATCACGTTCCGGTGAAATCCCTCGGAAGCTTGCTTATTGGTAGGAACCAACTCGCCTTTACTCTCCGTATAGGGATTTAATTGCCAACCATCGGCCCGTTGATATTGATAAGAAGTATATGAACCGAACTTCCCTACATTCACGTCCGCATTGACCGACTGCAAGAATTGGTTCTTGCTACCATAACGGCTATTGCTCGTCACGTTCACCTTATTACGGGAATCATCCGTGATGATATTGATAACGCCGGCGATCGCATCGCTACCATACAAAGCGGAAGCGGCCCCGTTCAAGATCTCTACCCGCTTTACGTTAGACATATCGATACGGGAATAGGTATCATCGCCGGCCAAACGCTTACCGTTTTCCAAGATAACCACGTATTTCTCCGTCAATCCGTTCATATTCATCGTAGCCCCCTGTCCGTTTTCCATAAATACGATACTCGGATTCAGCTTGGTCATCGCATCTTGGAAATTGGTTACGCTCGCCTCTTTCAAGTCTTTTCCCGTAAGCACTTTCACGGGAATAGGGGAATTACTCATGCGGCGATGCGAACCGGTACCGGTTACCACCACTTGATCGATATTCACATACTTTTCTTTCAGCTTAATAACGACATCTTTTTCCGAGTGATCCGTTTGATACACGCCCTGTTCATAGCCAAGGTAAGTCACACGAATACGATGTCTACCATCGGGAAGGTTCAGTTCGAATTTTCCGCCGGCATCCGTGGTTGTACCATTCAAGGATTCCGACACGCGGATATTCGCGCCCGGGATTGGTTCATTACTTTCATCCACGACCTTACCCTGTAAACGTACCTGCGCAAATGATACGTTTATCGCACAACTTACAGCTAAAGCCGCGCACAAACACTTTCTTTTCATAAATGATTTGTTATTATGTATATTTCCGCTTTCCTGACCCCGAGAAAAACAGCAATAAAAACGCTTGGCAGGTTTCCTGACTTACCTCTAGAAAACGACCTTCCCGTCTTTTACAGACAGTGGTATGAGAAATGTTTTCTACTTTACAAAAGCTTACAGTAGCGGGCACTGCTCCGGATTCACACCGGATTCCCTCTTTATGACGAAACCGGATGGTTTTACGTCATCACCAAACGGGGGCAAAAGTATGAATTATTTTATATAAACAAAAATATATCCCGGCTTATGTTCTTTAAAAGCTTTACAAAGAGAAGCTTATAACACATCACATCGCCAAAAAGGAAAACAAAAGCAATCATACAAGACACAAAGTTTTCCAAAACTTTTTACAACACACTACAAATTAACACATTAACATAATTTAATCAGCAAAAAGTTTTCCAAAAAGAAAATCATATAGAGTAATAAGATACCTTTGCACGCATAATCAATCACAAATTAATCGACATCATGATACAGACAGTTGTTAAACGGGACGGGCGTATCGTTGGCTTCAACGAGGAGAAGATAGTAACCGCTATCCGTAAAGCCATGTTGCATACAGACAAGGGAGAAGATATGCAACTGATTCTCCAAATCACAGACCATATCTCATTCAAGGGAGAACCTCAAATGACCGTAGAGGCGATTCAAGATGCCGTGGAACTGGAATTGATGGCCAGTAGCCGGAAGGACGTAGCGCAGAAATATATCGCTTACCGAAATCAGCGAAGCGTAGCCCGCAAGGCGAAAACACGGGATATGTTCTTGGAGATTATCAATATCAAATCCAACGACATCACCCGTGAGAACGCGAATATGAACGCCGATACACCCGCCGGCATGATGATGAAATTCTCCAGTGAGACCACCAAACCGTTTGTCGATGACTATTTATTGAGCGAGGAGGTCAAGGAAGCCGTATCAAACAACTATCTCCATATTCATGATAAAGATTATTATCCGACTAAAAGCTTGACCTGCGTACAACACCCGTTGGATCGCATCCTGAAATACGGGTTCTCCGCCGGTCATGGCGAATCACGTCCGGCTAAACGAATCGAAACCGCTAGTATCCTTGGCTGTATCTCTCTAGAGACCGCCCAAAACGAGATGCATGGCGGACAGGCGATACCGGCGTTCGATTTCTACCTAGCACCTTACGTACGTAATAGCTTATCGAGGAAGTAAAGACCTTAGAGGATTTATACGGACAGGATTTCTCCCACTTATATAATAAGCCTATCGACGATTACCAGACACAGACCTTGGATGGATTAAGCGGTGATAGACGCGTCATACAACATGCCATCAACCGCACGGTAAGCCGTGTACACCAATCGATGGAGGCTTTTATCCATAATATGAACACGATCCATTCCCGTGGAGGCAACCAAGTGTATTCAGCTCCATCAATTACGGGACCGACACCTCGGCGGAAGGTCGTTGCATCATCCGGGAGTTATTAAAAAGTACTTACAGAGGCGTAGGTAACGGCGAAACCGCTATCTTCCCGATCCAGATATGGAAAAAGAAACGAGGCGTAAGTTATCTGCCGGAAGACCGCAACTACGATCTTTACCAATTGGCCTGCAAGGTCACCGCCCGTCGTTTCTTCCCGAACTTCTTGAATCTCGACGCGACCTTCAACCAAAGCGAGGATTGGAAAGCGGACGATCCTCAGCGCTATATCCACGAGGTAGCGACCATGGGATGCCGTACCCGTGTGTTCGAGAATCGTTTCGGACCGAAGACTTCTATCGGACGAGGTAATCTCTCTTTCTCGACGATCAATATCGTACGATTGGCTATCGAGTGCATGCAAGTGGAGAACAAGGAAGAGCGTATCGCCCTGTTTTTCGCGAAACTGGATCATATGCTGGAACTTACGGCTCGTCAGTTGCATGAGCGTATGGAGTTCCAGAAAACCGCTTACGCAAAGCAATTCCCGTTGTTGATGTCTTCCTTGTGGTTAGGCTCGGAGAAGTTGAAGCCCAACGATTCGATTGCTCCGTTATCAACCAAGGCACCTTGTATCGGCTTTATCGGACTGGCCGAATGCTTGGTAGCCCTTACCGGGAAGCATCATGGCGAAGATGAGGATTCGCAAGCTTAGGCATAAGGATCGTTACGTATATCCGGGATCGTGCCAACCAATTCTCTGAGCAATATCAACACAATTATAGCGTACTGGCAACTCCGGCAGAAGGCTTGTCCGGCAAGTTCACGGGAAAAGATCGTAAGAAGTTCGGATCGCTCCCCGGTATCACGGATCGGGATTATTATACGAACTCTAATCACGTCCCGGTATATTATAAGTGCAGTGCCCGTCATAAAGCCGAAGTGGAAGCTCCTTATCATGATTTGACTCGTGGTGGCCATATCTTTTACGTAGAGATGGATGGCGACGCTACCCATAACCCCGAAGCGATCATGCGTGTCGTGGATATGATGGATAAATACAATATCGGATACGGTTCCGTAAACCATAATCGTAACCGTTGTCTGGATTGTGGCTACGAGAACTCCACCCCGAATCTGGAAGCCTGCCCGAAATGCGGCAGCAAACACTTGGACAAACTTCAACGCATCACCGGTTACTTGGTAGGAACCACCGACCGTTGGAACAACGCCAAGCTATCCGAGCTGAACGACCGCATCACCCACAACTAATTTTCAATTGTCAATTTTCAATTTTCAATTACCATGTTGTCCATCATAGATATCATCGAAGATACCACCGTAGACGGTCCGGGATTCCGGACCGCCATCTATGCGGCGGGTTGCCCGAACAAATGCCCGGGTTGCCACAACCCCGAATCATGGGACATCCATAAAGGAAAGAAAGTAAGAACGGAAGAGATCGTGGAGAAAGTGCTGGCTGACGAGTTCGCCAACGTCACCTTCAGTGGTGGAGATCCCATGTTCCAGCCGGAAGGCTTCACCGAGGTAGCCAAGGCGATCAAGGAAAAAAGCCAAAAGACGATCTGGTGCTACACGGGATATAAATTCGAGGACCTGATAAAGAACCCGGCACAAGCCGCCTTATTATCCTATATCGACGTATTGGTAGATGGGCGCTACAAACAAACCCTTCGGATGAGAGCCTTTTATTCCGGGGAAGCAGCAACCAACGGTTAATTGACGTACAAGCTTCTTTAAATAAAAAGGAAATCGTAAAATACAAGTACGATCCTTTTATTTAAGGCTTTTAAGGCACACACATGCATAAAATCTTGTACGGAATAAGAAATAAACATCCGTTCTCTTATATATAAAGAGAATTGCATCAGCATCTATTCCTCAATTTTCAACGTGGTCTGTACAAACCACGGCGTGGTTTATAAATCCACGGCGTGATTTATACAGACCACGTCTTGATTTATAGAATAGAAGCGCATTCAACAAAGAATATATAAGTATCCGGATAATTATTCTTACTGAAGCGAGACGGATATTAGCATGATTTCATACCTTTGCATCCGAATTGGTTCCGTACGCTCGTTCGGGCATACGGATTAAAAGGGAATCCGGTGAGAATCCGGTACAGTCCCGCTGCTGTGAAACTCCTTTAACATTCTAATACTACTTTCGCCACTGGCTAGTAAGCGGGAAGGCATTAGAATGGGAGTCAGTCAGAAGACCTGCCATTCATTTAAGATTCATATCCTCGTGGGTTAGGGTATAGAGAACACATATATAAGAACAAAAAGAAGATGATGACAGACAAGGAAGTATTGTTATTACGGCGCAAATTGGATCTTTTGCTCCGTACGGGAAAATTGTTGATGGAAAGTGCCGCCGATACGAACCGTATCGAGCGCAACATGAAGCGGGTGGCCGCCTTTATGGGGATTCCCGAGGAGAAATTGCATATCGATATCCGATGGACCATGATTATGGTGAACGTAAGCGATGAACGAAACTCATTCTCCAAATTCCAGAAATGCGAGAAACATGGTATTAACATGACAACGATATCACAGGTCAGCAAGCTCTCATGGCGGGCGATCGAGCAAGATTATTCCTTGGATAAATATGAGGAAGAATTGGAAAAGATAGTTCGCCAACCTCGAAATTATACCCCTTATATCGTAGCGGTCGGAGCAGGATTCGCGTGTGGAGGTTTCTGTAAGTTATTTGGAGGAGACTGGATCGCGTTCTTGTTAACCTCGATCTGTACTTTTATCGGTTTCAGGGTGCGTGCCCGTTGTGTAGAGGCTGGCCTTAACGCTACATGGGGATCGCTCTTGCCGCCTTTATTTGTACTTGCCTAGCATATGCCTCATCTTTTCTGGGAATATCCGATACTCCGTATCTCCCGTTACTGGCTTGTGCCCTATTCATCGTACCGGGCGTACCTTTGATTAATTTTGTAGACGATATGATCGATAATCACTTGCTGGTCGGTATTACCCGTGCCGCAAACACGGTGATGATGGTAGCGGCAATGACTTTCGGTATCGCGTTCGCCTTGCGCTTACTCGTGATGAACGACGTATCGATCGACCATAAATTCAGCGAATTAAGTATGGTCCCGCATGATCCGTATTACGTATATGCGATAGCGGCTGCCATATCCGCCGTTGGTTTCTCTATGATATTCAATATCCAACGCCGTTTATTATGGGTGGTTGCTTTAGGTGGTATTATCGCCGTATGCATCCGGAACTTCGTGAACTTCGAGCTGGGCTATGGTCCCGTGATCGGCTCGTTTATGGGAAGTTTCGTTGTCAGCTTGATCGCGGTGAAAGCGGTTCATTGGTTCCATGTGCCGAACCATGTATTGACGATCCCTTCTGTTATCCCAATGATCCCGGGAGTATTGATGTATCGCTCTTTATTAGGTTTTATCAACCTTCACGGGGTGATCGGCGAGGTTACGAACGCTTCTCCAATGGTATTAACTCCGCCTCATCATCCTTTGTATCTCTTTAGGCGTAGCGTCCCCAATATCTTCGCCCGTCGTTACATCGCCAAGGATCGCCAACGCTATCTGCAAGAGGAGTTGGAGAAACGCAGGCAAAGAGGTAAGTTTATTGAGTGGTGATTTTAGCTGATCATTCATGGGTATTCGCACCCTTACTATTGTAACATTTGCGTATTCAACTTGATTGGTTTAGATTTATGAAGAGGTATGTGGGTCAAACATACCTCTTTCTTTTCATCTCAGTTTCCTGAATTGTTTCTTTATCCAAAAATAATAGCCGGTTATCGCGAAGATCGTCCCCAACAAGGAAACTAAGCAAGTCAATATACGGGTAGTCATTCCCCCCACGAGCCGACGTGTACGGAATAAATCCATCCTCTTATCTTCCCCGATTTTGGGAGATCTTTATATAATTGGACTTCCGTAATCTCACCCGTAGCAGGATCAAAGGAGTAACGGTCGCTTCCTCTTGTATTCCCATAACGGGCCGTAGAAACCGTAGCGGAGCCATCTTGGATCGTGATTGAGTTAAAGTCCGGATAATGGCTTTTCAATGCCGATAACACCTCAGCCCATTGTGTGTAATCCGTCTTTTTCTTCGCGGGTTTCTTCGCGCCGGAAGAAGCTGGAGCATGATGCGCTTGAGGCGGGTTTGCACTAATACCGAAGACACTATAAAAG
>ENA-OQEB01000827-OQEB01000827.1-human-gut-metagenome-genome-assembly--contig:-NODE-827-length-12117-cov-1.953878_pt1 | contig 12117 bp, 13 predicted proteins | sample MGYA00242787_ERZ504619 | MGnify/ENA primary metagenome ERZ504619 (study PRJEB26092, sample SAMD00036317) | human gut metagenome | host: Homo sapiens | study: EMG produced TPA metagenomics assembly of... | reverse complement strand
AACTGAGGCAGGTTTGTTACTGCCAATGTAGGAGAAATGTTTTGCGATAATAGACATTCTTGGTAATTGGGCAGGTAACAAACCTGCCTCCCAGCATTATTTTCTTAAAGCTGTAATCGTGTGCTCTAGCCCTTCCTTCAATGAGAAGAGAGGCTTCCAACCTAATCTTTCTAATTTCTTGGTAGCGAATATCGCCTTGGTAATCGGGGTGGTATTGCCCTGATTGGCATCATCGGGGATGTCGAATACTACCTTTCTGCCTGCTATCTCAGCCACTTGTTCTGCCAAGGTACGGATATTCACATTAGATTCCTCATTGGCTATGTTGTAGGCATTGCCATTCTCTCCCTTCAAGAGGATATAGAGAAGTGCCATTGCACAATCCACCACATACGTCCAAGAGCGGAAAGCCTCGCCCTTGCTCTTTAGCACGATGTCCTCACCACGGAGCACATTGCGGATAAACTGGGCATAAACTCGATTGTCACTCTCCGTGAAATACGGACCGTAAACATGACAAGGACGAGCAATGGATACCTCCAAGCCATACTGCTGGGCATAACATACGCACAAGGTTTCTGTGGCACGCTTGGCAGATGGATAACACGCCCTGACGGTGGTAGGATTGATGTAACCGCTATAATCTTCCGTAAACTCCCTGCCATCGCCCTCGCCGTATACTTCGCCAGAAGATACATACACCATCTTCTGCAAACCATGCGACAAGCCAAACTGCAAGAAATTGTCCACACCGAAGATATTCGACTTCATCACCCCCACAGGGTCTTGGCTATAAAGTTGAGGACAAGCACCGCCTGCTGCATCCACGATGTAATGGAACTGAATATCAGACTCTAACGGAGCCGTTACATCAAAGTGGATAAAGTGATAATGTGCATTGTCCACATACTGTGCAAAACGCTTGTTGGCACGCTCCACATTCCTGCCTGCGGCATATACGTGATAATCCATAGTAGCATCTGCCATCAAATGCTGCATCAGCACGTCTACTAAGCAACCACCAATCAATCCCGTAGCGCCCAGCACCAAGATATTCTTGCCAGAAAGCTCTTGCCAAGGCAAAGAAAAAGCCTCCGCAGCTCGCTTTACATCTTCTATATATGCGTTCATTTCGTATTCTATTACTTCAACCATTCATCCTTGGTAGTATGCTTCAGAGCCCTAAATAGCTCCACATCCTCCGTCTGAGTCAGCTTCAAGCCATTCTTTCCGATCCCATCACCAAATGCTGTTCGGTTACTCCCACTCTGCCATCAAGGTACATGAAGCCACGGTGTCCATCAATGTCTTTGGCATCAGCCTTCTCATGTGTCTTGAGCAATGTGCCGAGGGGATAGGTATGCGGAGTCTGGGTTCGCACCAATCGCTCACGAGGTATCTCGATGTTCTCCACACAGTCGCCCACCTTCTGCATGATAGCCTCCTTGCATATCATGCCCGTGATGGCATAGCCATACTTCTTGCATTTCTCTATGTTCTCTGTGATGATACGCTCCGACACCAGTGGCGCACGCCATCGTGAACCAAGATGATGTCATCCTCGTCGCATCCCGCATCTCGCAGTCCCCACAAGCCATTGCGAATGGAGTGCTGGTTGCTGTCGCCGCCCTCGAATATCCACTTCAACTTGGTGATATTAAACTGGTTGGCGTATGCCTGTAGCACCACTTCCCAACCCTTCAGACAAACCACGCAGATATTGTCTATCAGCGGATGATTCTGAAAAGCCTGCATCGTATAGATGATAACGGGCACATTGTCGATGGTCATAAACTGCTTGGGAATGTCCTGTCCCATGCGGTTACCCACACCTCCTGCTGTCAATAAAGCTATGTTCATAACTCTGTATCTTATTATTGTTCAATAAATTATCTTATTCATATCATGACTCTCGGCTGTATTGCGTATTGCGATAAGCAAATATCAGCGGATAGCAAAACGAGCGCACCTTGCCCATCAGTCCCTTCTGGTTCTTGCTATAGTATATCTTGTCACCATGCTTCAGGCAGAGATAACACAAGCAGAAGAGTGCCAAGAGGTTGCGATGCAACATGTAGCGAGCCATCTGATGTGCCAAGGCAAATCGTGCTCCCTCGTGTTTCTATATATATAGGTATAGAGCATCTTCCAGTTGGGCAACTTTTGCAATCTGCGATAGTTGGCGATACCGTAGAGATAAGGCTGATAGGTGGGATGAGCATCTATCTTCTTGCCAGTCTTGCGCATCTCCTCATGGCACGCCGAAGCCAAATTGGTACGATGCCAGTTGAGCGGTTCGTCCACCATCACGATGCCTCCATGCAGTTGGGCACAGATGGCAAGGCTCCAATCATACATCATCTTAGGCAACCAATACTCATCGGTCTGGATAAACTCTCTACGCAAGAGCATGGTATGGCCTGCAAAACCACAGAAGAGCAATGCCTCCAGCGAGTATTGGGGATTCACCAGATGGGTATGTTCCATATCAGCCCCTCGCAGATGAGTGGAGAAGCAGATATCATGATTGCCGATGGCTGCCACTTGCTTCTCTATCTTGGTGGGAAACCACACATCGTCTTGGTCGCTGAAAGCCACGAAATCGCCCGTTGCCTTCATAGCAGCCGACTTAAAGTTGGCATTGAATCCCAGATTGTGCTCATTCCTGGAGAAATGCACAATCGGATATTTCTCTTGATACGCCTGACAGATGGCGATGGTATCATCCGTAGAACCATCGTCTGAATGATGATTTCCTTCAGGGGATAGGTCTGGGCAAGAATGGATCAATTGCTCGCGATGTATTAGTGCCATTATAAGTTCCCATGATAATGGAGACGGTCTTTTCTGTATTCATCATTTTCCCAATTTACGTTTCACAAAACCCATACATTCCTTCAATATCGCTGCTCCAGCCACTCTCATCACCAGATAATAAAGCACCACTGCCATGGCAATGCGACAGAGCAAAAGCAACACCAAGTTACGGATACTCATGGTGGCAAGATAAGTAGCTACCATCACGCCTAGGGCAGAAAGTGCAAATGGCAGGATGTCTTTTAAGAACATCCACACTCGATAGCCAATGAGACGATTGACAAAATGTTGCCATACGAAGAGCCATATCAGGTTGAGCCCCACATAGACAATGACCATATTGCGGATGCCCCAATGCCAGATGAGTGCCATTGTGACGATTTGCACGATACCCAAAGAGAAAGTAACCCAGAAGAAGGTGCCACTCTTGCCATTGCTCACGATCAAGCTAGACATCAACTGGCACATCGGTATCACCGCACCGCTAATGCAAAGAATCTGCAAGAGTTCGGCACTAGCCAACCACTTGTCGGTGATGGCAAGCACGATAAATTCACGAGCCACCATGCCAAAGCCAAACATCAGGGGGAAGGAGATGAACGCCGTGAAGCGAATCAACTTGCGCAATGCCTCCAACTGGCGGTCCTTCTGCTCTCTAAGACTCACCAATACAGGCTGCGCCACCGAGTCGATCATACCTTGTATCACATAATAAGCCTTGAAGTTCCACTGCGAAGCTTGGTTGTAATTACCCGTATCATGCGCCGTAAAGTAGTGACCCAGCAAGATATTGAGCACATTATTATTAATATGTGTAGTGATGGTGGTGGCAAGCAACTTGCAACTGAATCGGAACATACGTTTCACTGGCTCGAAATCAAATCGAAGGCTTGGTCTCCAAGGCGAATAATACCAAAACAAGAGGGTATTCACGATATTGTACACCAAGGTCTGTGTGGCTAACGCCCAATAAGCAAAGCCCGCAAAAGCCATCGCCACACCCACGATGCTGGATGACAAAGTAGCTATGATACTAGCCTGCGCCTTCTGCTTCACCATCATATTCTTGAAGAGGTAAGCCGACTGGGCTGTGCAAAGACTCGATACCAACACCGAGAGGAAGGCATAGCGGCAAAGCGGTATCCAGGGCTGGCGTATGATAATAATCAGCTATCCAAGGGGCAGAGACAAAGAGCACGACATAGAGGAAACTGCCCACGGTGATGTTAAACCAAAACACAGAGTTGTAGTCATTGTCCGTTGGTTCCTTCAGATTGGTAATAGCCGTGATAAAGCCAGAATTTTGCAAAGCATTGGCTATCAAAGAGAAAACGGTTATCATGCTATCATACCATAATCGCTAGGACTCAACAGTCGTCCCAGCACAATACCAAACAAGAGACCGATGAGTTGCATCGCTCCATTGTTCATGGCTCCCCAAAAGAGCCCCTTTGCCGTTTTTTCCTTTAATGATTCTGCCATTCTACTTTGTTCTGATTACTAATAAAAGCATAAAACACTGCAAAGATACAACAAAAATATAAGAACAGCGTGTTTTTCTTGAAAAAATAACAAAAGAAAAGGTGCTTGTCATCCCGACAAGCACCTTTCTAGATGATAAAATACCCAATCAGTGACCTATAAAATCACCTGATTCTATCTAAAATACCTATTAAATACTGAAAATACTATCTTTTAGACCTTAAATCAACCAAATACCAATTTACTAAAATATAACACTAAAACTTAAATCAAATTATCTATAAAAAAATCAATCCTGTTTGTATATGCAATCCTTAAGCGTAAGCAAGTTCCTGAGAACCTGATACTTCCATTTCAAACATCTTATACCCCAACTCATCGCCATTGGTGCAATCAGCACCCATAGCATGGCAACGACGTGCGTCCTTGCTACTATTGGCATCTACACAGATCAAGTAACGAGCACCAAAGCCTTGCGAGCTGCTGGGATATTGGTCTCATTGCTCAAATGTACGCCATTAGCCTTCACCTGCCTTTACCAAGTGAACATGATCCTCTATAATAAGGTATGCGTGATATTCATCACACAACTCCTTAATAGAAGAAGCTACATTGACAAACTCTGCGTCAGATGTCTCTGACAAGCGAAGTTTTATCCATTGGCAACCGTTCTTAAGAGCGATCTTTACATTTTCTGTATATTTTGCCATATCTGCTGAAGTTGTATTTACCTGTATCATAAGTCTACAATTTTAATCTATTCGTTGTTTTCTGGGTGCAAAATTAGAGGAAATATTACACGTATAGGGGTAAATATTCACTTTTAGGGTGGTAAATTTTGTTATTCTCCGCATTTTCAACGACCCAAAAGACTTCGGTTTCATAATTTACTCCGAGACGATTGTTTCACTTTCAATTGGAAACTGCCAGAAAGAAAGGAAAACTAGCAAAATAGCATAACTTCCTAATTAACGGCACCTTTCACATAGTTTCATTTAAGGAATGAAACAGTTTCTTTCCTACGAATTTTCGTTCATCATGAGGTAAAACGAGAAAAAAATCGTCCAAATTTTCCCTTTTTACAAGGAAAAAGAAAAAATAATATTTTTTCTACCAAAACAAGATTTCGCCACCTATTTTTCCCTTAAACAGAGTCTATAATTTACTAAATATTGTAAAGAATCAAAGCATTTCAGTCGCTTTTTCGTATCTTTGTAATTGAAATTAAATGAAAATAAGACAATGGCAAACATTTTGATTGTAGAGGACGACATCACATTCGGACTGATGATACAAACTTGGCTCAAGAAAAAGGGATTCCAAGTAGAGAAAGTAACATCAGTCAATGCCGCAAGCAAATTTCTAGATGAACATCCTAATATAAATCTTATTCTCTCCGATCTCCGCCTTCCCGACCATAACGGACTGGTACTCTTGGAAAGAATCAATCAGCAACATCTCAGCATACCATTCATCGTGATGACAAGCTATGCAGAGGTGCAAAAACGCTGTGCTTGCCATGAAATCAGGAGCCACCGACTATGTAGCGAAACCTTTCCATCCAGAAATTCTGCTAGAAAAGATTCAGGAAGCCTTGGCTAATCATACAAGCGAACCAACCTCATCAGCTGAGCAGGAAGCTGAAAGTTCAAAAGATAAGCCAGAAGATACGGCTACACCTAAATATATAGAAGGAGAAAGCAACGTATCCAAACAATTATATAGCTATGTTTCACTCGTGGCTCCCACCCCAATGTCGGTACTGATACTGGGAGACAGTGGTACGGGCAAAGAATACGTAGCCCGAAGAATACACGAACTAAGCCCAAGAAAAGACAAGCCATTCTTTGCACTCGACTGTGGAGCCATACCTAAAGACGTGGCAGCATCGGAATTTTTCGGCTATAAGAAAGGAGCTTTTACGGGCGCAGAACAAGATAAGAAGGGCGCCTTCGAGATGGCTAATGGCGGCACTTTGTTTCTTGATGAGATGGGCAACTTGAACTATGAGGTACAAGTACAACTGCTCCGTGCCTTGCAGGAAAGAAAGATTCGCCCACTGGGTAGCGCCCAAGAGATAGACATTGATATCCGACTGGTATGCGCCACCAATGAAAATCTGCAAAAGAGCGTAGCAGAAGGCAAGTTTAGGGAAGATCTCTATCATCGCATCAATGAATTTACCATCTTCATGCCTAAGCTCAAGGACAGAGGTGCCGACATCTTCCTCTTTGCCCACCTATTTATCAACATGCCAACGAAGAGCTCAACAGAAATGTACTGGGGCTCGATGCCAAGGCGTCAGAGCGAATAGCCTCCTACGACTGGCCAGGCAATCTGCGAGAACTCAACAATGTGATGAAGCGTGCCACCCTGCTCACCAAAGGGAAATACATCGGCATCAACGAACTGAACCAAGTAATGGGACACATGGAAACACCAAGCAACATGGCACTTCACAACGAGCAAGACGAACAAGCCAGCATTGCAGCAGCTCTCAGAGCTACCCATGGCAACAAGAGCAAAGCAGCCCAACTACTGAGCGTAGATCGCAAAACGCTCTACAATAAAATGAAGAAATACGAGATATAAGGCTGCAATTGGCATGCCTTCCCCAATACTGTGTAGAACTAATTCCCCAACTTTTTGGGGAATTATTCCACACTCTTTCCACACTTTCCACACATACACATTTTTGGCATACACTATGTCATAAGCTTATAATCAAGCGATTACAACTTTTCACACGTTTTTGGCACACCCATTGTCTTACTATTTAGCGAACTCAGTCAATGACATGAGATTCGGTTAGATAGTAAAAAATATTTTATTCACAAATTTAAAAATAACAAGATTATGAAAAAGTTAGTTTTTGCAGTTATCGCAGCAGTAGCAATGGTTTCAGTTAGCAACGTATTCGCAGCTAACAAGATGGTAAACATGACAACAGCAGAGCCTGTAGACTCAGTAGCTCCAGCAGACAGCACAGTATCTACAGACTCTACTCTCAGCATGGAAGAGGCTCCTGTAGCCGACTCTACATCAGTTAATCCAACTGCTACAGCAGAGTAAATCATCTACAAGAAAACAGTAAAAAACGCGTCGCTTTGAAATACCAGCCTTCTATCAAACGAGGGCTGGTATTTTCATTTTCCACCCTATGCGCTCCTTATTTCCATTATTTTTTTGTAATTTTGCAGCCGTGAGCATCCTATATATATAATAAGGTATAAAGAAGTAAACGAATAAGATATATGGCAAAGAATAATCTTCCTCTCAAAGTGGCACTCGGCTATGCAGCGGTAGTCGTGGTACTCGTTGCGGCCATCTGGCTGGTGTACACCAACACCCAGAGCATCCTCACCATCAACCAAGCCTCTCAAGAATATATCCAAAAACGAGAGAAAGCCGACAGCACGATGACCGCCCTGCTGAAGGAAGAGCAAAACAGCCTACATGGACTCTCTGATGTGCTCAATGAGAAAGATCCCAAAAGCTACCTGAAGCAGAAGATGACCGAACTAAACAATGGCAAAGACTCGGTAGTGGTGCATCAGAAAGTAGCAAAAACGCATGAGGCACAGCGCACTACAGTGGAGATCACCAAGTCGAAGAAGGGATTTCTCCGTCGCCTAGCCGATGCCTTCAAGAAGAGCATGCCGAAACCTGAGCGTTCATCGCGACAGCAATCACGCTGTAATAGATACCATCACCCCTGTCAATGTAGCAGAAAACGTTGCGGATATTCTAGAGCAGATTGACAAGAAAGAGAAATCAGCGCATCAAGATAAAGCGCAAGCCGTTTCGCGAGAGATGAGAGACCTCCAGATGGCAAACGCCCAGCTAGCCCTGCGCTCCGCCCAGCAACTCAACGACATCCACCAGAGAGAAAGAAGCGAGATGCAAAAGTCTATCAACCAAGCTATGCAAGCCCGCCAGCATCTCTTATGGCAGATAGAATTGCTAGCCATCATCGCCATCGTAGCCGTGCTCATCCTCTTCACTTACATCTGGCAAGACAACAAGAAAGAACGACTCTATCGAGAGAACTTGGAAGAAGCCAACGAAGAAATCAAGGCTGCCAACGAAGAGATACAGAGAGTGATGAAGCAGAGAGAACGACTGCTCCTGACCATCACCCACGACATCAAAGCCCCAGCAGCTTCCATCTCAGGCTTCATCGATCTGCTCAAGGAAGATGTGAAAGGCGAAAGAGCCATCCAATGCCTCAACAACATGAAGCATTCCGCCACACATCTCTCCCAACTCGTGGCCTCACTCCTAGACTACCACCAGTTGGAGAACAAGCAGATACAGATACATTCCGAGCGCTTCAGCCCTGCTCTTCTGATCCAACAGAGCGTAGAAGAATTTAGCCTGCAAGCCCACCAAAAGGGGCTGACTATAAATTGTGACATAACAGATCATACACCTGATAGAGAGACATTCTATCTAGGAGATGCTTTCCGTATCCACCAGATTATTAACAACTTGCTCAGCAATGCCATCAAATATACAGACCACGGCAGCATTCTGGTAACAGCATCTTGGAATAACCAGCTCATTCTCAGCGTAGCAGATACGGGCAAGGGAATGACCGCCGAAGAAACACAGAAGATATTCCAAGCTTTCACTCGTCTGAAGAGTGCGCAGGGCATAGAGGCACTGGCTTGGGACTCTCCATCACACATGAGCTGATAAGCCTGCTGGGTGGCAATATCCAAGTGGAATCAGTAGTGGGGAAAGGTTCAAAATTTACTGTTATCCTGCCTATCAAGAAGGCAGCCGATACTGGCAAAGAAACAGAGAAAGGAGCTCAACTTCTGCCCAAAGACACGAACGAGGTAGAGAACAAGCCATTGAGTTTCAGAAACAACAAGCTACTCATCCTTGATGATGACAAGCTGCAATTACAACTTTTGCAAGAGATGCTTCACCGAATAATAGGCGATACCTGGCAGGTATTCGTTTGCCTCCACGTGTCCGAAGCCCTCACCCTGCTCCATGATGAGCAGCCATCACTGATGCTGCTAGACATCGAGATGCCCGAAATGAACGGCATGGACTTCATCCGCCACATCAACCACTCCCAGATGAAGGTTGTGGCGATGACAGCCCACGACTCTAGCATCCTAGAAGAGCTCCAGAAAGCAGGCTTCGACAATTGCCTCTTCAAGCCATTCCGCATAGAAAAGCTGCAAGAGATATTGGGAGTTAGCAAAGCAAGCAATCAGCAAGTTTCTGAGAACAAGAGCAAAGCGAAGCAATCTCTCTTTGCCCCGTTCCTCGCCTTTGCCGGCGATGACCCAGAGGCAGAAGCCGAACTCATACAGACGGTGAAGGAAGAAATGAGCCATTACGAGTCTACACTGAAAACAGCCTTAACCGCTCCATCGCTCAACACCTCAGCCATAGGCATGGCAGCCCACAAGCTTCTCCCCATCGCCACGATGCTCCAACTAGACTGCCTTGGAGCCACTGCAAGCCTTGGCTCCGAGCATATCCAGGAATTAAAAGAAAAAACCATCAGAGAATATACTCTGATGGTTATCAATAGCTTAGATGATCTTAGAAGTTGACACCCACGTTGAGCATCAAAGCTCCATTGTGAGAGGTATCAAAGGTATCGTGGCAGATATTGGCAAGACCGATGTCATAGGTCAGGTCGGCATAAAACATATCATACCCGATGCCGCATCCCAGTCGCAGTCCAGCTCTGTGCGTCGGAAATTGCTGTCAGAGAAAGAGTTTTGCGCCTCACGGTCCTCAAAGTTTTTGATCTTGCCACCAACTCCCACAGCAAAATATCCGCCCACCATAGGCTGGATAGAGAAGTGAGGGTCCACATGATATTGATACTTCAACATCAGCGGTATCTCCAGGTAGTTGAGATCATAAGTCATCTTCTTGCCTGTGGAGAGATTTTTCTTGCCACCCTTTTCAGTATACGAGAGTCCCGTTTCCAGATAGAGGGGCTGCTGGTCGGTGAGCAAGATGCCAGCCACTACGCCCACATTGAGTCCGGTCTGCCATTTACCGCCATCCAGTCGGGAGTCGTCCGAGTTCACATAGGAGAATGCAGGTCCGATACGGAATCCGAAGTAGTTGTCATTTCTACTAAATCCCCTATCACCATTCCATCCATTTCGCTTATTGTAGTCCAGATGCCCCGTACGCTGGTTATAATATCTGCTGTCCTTATAGTTTTGAGCCGAAGTAGGCAGAGTAGCTATGAGCAGTGCCACCAAACCAAAAATCACTTTTTTCATAATCGTCATTCTTTAAGCATTACTAATTGTCATTTTACTAATCTCGCGTCGCTTCCTAGCGATTTCATGCTGCAAAAATATAAAGAATCTCCGAGATAGCAAAGTGGAAAATCCCTATAAAGTGATGGGGAAAATCATATTGTATTTCTATTTATACATATTATTTTATCCCTAAACATTTTGCGGATTTCGGCAAAAATGGGTAAAAAGAAATTGCGGATTTCGGCAAGTTTGCGTAAATTGCTATCACGAGGGCTATAGCATAAGTAATGTAACTAACTGTAAATCTTTATTTTAAATACGCTCATCTGCAAAATCCCCAATTTTATCCTTTATTAACACGCTCAAGTGCTTGAAGCATTTGCCACCAACAAAGGCGGTAAGTTGCTACATTTGAAATGTATGGGGTATAACTCTAGAATATTTGAGTTCTTTAGGTTATCAAAATTCTTGATAACCCCTTGTAGCTCGCTATTAGAAAGAAAACGCCACGAAAACACTGGTTTCCGCGGGCAAACATTTCTTTAATATGTTGTATCCAGAGCTGCCGTATCTACAGCTTCCTCATCAGCAAAGTCATTGTTGAGATAACCATAAGAGGAGTCATCAGAAGCGCCTTCCTCTTCAACATCTTTATACTTATCTATATCAATATCCTTAACTGGTTTCAAATCTCCCCAATATGCACTTACTTTATCTTTTTCCATATAAACAAGTGCTCTAAGCCCATTATTAAGTGTAAGAACAACAGCCCCATTGTTTTCTTTGGCTACCTTTCCAAATTTCTTAAAATGCTCACTGAGAGACTTGAATAATGTACGCAATTTACCATGCATTCTTCCACCATTACCAATTATCAACGCAAACATACTTGGAGTAACTTTATTCCAAACATAACCCGTAGGAATCTTGTCGTCATGATACCAATAGTAGTCACCAAATGTGTAATCAATAACCCTCTTAGTACGGTAAGTCTGTCTACTCAATTTGCCAGTAAAGTCTACAAATACATTTCCACGAATGCCCTCCACATCCTTATATAATTGAACATTATCCTTGAAATCATACCAATAAGGGCTTCCTTCCTTATGGTTTTTATCACCAACTGCCCAACCAAGCTCAACCTCCATATTTACAACTTGTTGTGGAGTTGATTTAAATGTCAAGCCTATCAATCCATTCTGAGAGATGCCAAACCCAGCAATAAGTTTACCTATATCCACATAGTCACTCTCGATGAAATCTTCACCCTCGTAAGTACTGATTTCAGTAATATCAGGAAGTCCGTCCAACTGATTTCCTTGCTTATCAATGATTGAGTATATCTTATCATTTGGCTTTACCAATGCATGCTTGACATCAAACATAGAGAACAGAGTTGCCTTTACATAGGTATCGTTACCTATTTGATTATCCTTTCATCGATGTATTTGTATTCATAGGAATCGCCATTCTTACTACAGCAACCAAGGTATTGTCAACATCATAGTAAAGTTGTTCATATTATGCACGAATCAAGTTTCACCCTTAATATTCATCAACCCCCAAC
>ENA-OQEB01000824-OQEB01000824.1-human-gut-metagenome-genome-assembly--contig:-NODE-824-length-12121-cov-2.731449_pt1 | contig 12121 bp, 19 predicted proteins | sample MGYA00242787_ERZ504619 | MGnify/ENA primary metagenome ERZ504619 (study PRJEB26092, sample SAMD00036317) | human gut metagenome | host: Homo sapiens | study: EMG produced TPA metagenomics assembly of... | reverse complement strand
TTCCCCGCCCCGGCGCGGGCGGTAACTCTTACGGTAAAAGGACATTTAGTCTCCACCATGATGTCCAGCTCGCTCTCGCTGCTGCGGGCCGGAGCCTTGACCACCGGCTCCTTGGTGCCCTCGGCAGGTGCGGCAGCTTCCTCGGCCTTGTCGGCGGCAGCAGCACGGCCGGACGAGCGGCGGGAAGCATAGAGCTTGTCCGCATTGGCGCGGATCTGGCCCTCGATGTCGTTGGCGATCTCCGGGTTGTCCTTCAGGAACTGCTTGGAGTTGTCACGGCCCTGCCCCAGGCGCATGTCGCCGTAATTGAACCATGCACCGCTCTTCTGCACGATGCCCAGCTTGACGCCCAGGTCCAGCAGCTCGCCCACCTTGGAGATGCCCTCGCCGAACATGATGTCAAACTCTGCCTCACGGAACGGCGGGGCCACCTTGTTCTTCACGATCTTGGCGCGGGTGTGGTTGCCAATGAACTGGCCGGAAGAATCCTTCAGGCCCTCCACGCGGCGGATGTCGATGCGCACCGAAGAATAATACTTCAGGGCACGGCCGCCGGTGGTCACCTCCGGGTTGCCGTACACGACACCCACTTTCTCACGCAGCTGGTTGATGAACACGCACACGGTGTTGGTCTTGCCGATGACGCTGGTGAGCTTGCGCATGGCTGGCTCATCAGACGGGCCTGCAGGCCACATGGCTGTCGCCCATCTCGCCCTCGATCTCGGCACGGGGCACCATGGCTGCCACCGAGTCCACTACGATGGCGTCGATGGCACCGGAGCGCACCAGCGCTTCACAGATCTCCATGGCCTGCTCACCGGTGTCCGGCTGGCTGACCAGCAGGTTGTTGATGTCCACGCCCAGTGCCTCGGCATACACCGTCCAGTGCGTGCTCCACATCGATGAACGCTACGTCGCCGCCCTTCTTCTGGGCCTCGGCCAGAATGTGCAAAGCCAGCGTGGTCTTGCCGCTGGATTCCGGGCCATACACCTCAATGATGCGGCCGCGGGGCACACGCCCACACCCAGTGCCATGTCCAGCCCCAGGCTGCCGGTGGAAATGGCATCCACCTGCATGGCGGTATTGTCGCCCAGCTTCATCACGGCACCCTTGCCGAACTGCTTTTCGATCTGGGCCAGGGCCGTGGCCAGCGCATCCTTTTTGGCTTCCGCGCCGGTTTTCTTGGTTGCCGGGGCAACGTTGTTGTTCTGATTTTTTGCCATAGCGTGCTGCTCCTTTATCCTCATTGCCCGCAAAAACGGGCTGTGTTGTACTTTCTCTCTTAGTATAACACAAATTCCAGAATTTACAACAAGAAGTTGTTTCTATTTTTCAATTATTTTGGCCGGTGGGCAATGATGCAGCGGTCGTTGCCGCCGTAATCCCTGCGGCATTCGATGTCTGCCCAGCCATTCCCGGCCAGCAGCTCCATGACGGCCTGCCGCTGCTGCCAGCCGATCTCCAGCACCAGTGCCCCGCCGGGGCGTAGCGCGTCACGGTAGTGTTGCGCAAGGGCCGGTAGAACACAAGGCCGTCATCGCCCGCTTCCAGTGCCATGGCCGGTTCCTGCGCCACCTCCGGCTGCAAATGCTGCATTTCCTCCGCCGTCAGGTACGCGGGTTGGACATCGATCAGGTCCAGCCGCCCTTCCGGCAGGCCCTGCCAGTAGGTGAACAGGTCGCCCTCCACAGGCTGCACCGCATAGGCTGGCTTTGCCTTTGCGCGCAGAGCGTTCAGCGCCGGCCCCCAGTCAAAGGCCGGGGCATCTGCCTGCTCAAACGCGGTAGGCTCCAGCAAGTCCTCCGTCTGCCCGCCCTGCCCTTTCAGGGCGCAGCGGCAGTTCTTTTCCAGATAAACAAAGGCTTCCGGGCTTTTTTCCACGCAGGTCACCTGCGCCGCCGGGCAGAAGCGCTTGATGCCCAGCCCCAGACAGCCGGTCCCCGCGCAGAGATCCAGCACCCGGGGCGCTGCAATGCCCGTCAGGTATTGGCAGCCGCTTCCGCTACCACCTCAGTGTCTGCCCGGGGGCAGAGCACACCGGGGCCAACGGCAAGGTCAAAATCCAGAAAGCTCCAGATCCCGCACAGGTATTGCAGCGGTTCCCGCTGCTCACGGCGCGTGCAGAGGGCTTCCAGCTTTTCCGCTTCCTCCGTGGTCAGCACCCGGTCGGAAAGGCGGGCATCCCGCCCGGCTGCCACGCGGAACAGCTCCCGTGCATCGTAATCGGCATCCGGACACCCTGCAGCGGAAAGCCGGGCTTCCACGGCCCGCACCGCTTCGCGTGGGGTCAAACCAGCAATTACCATCTGCCATCCTCCGGGTCCTCGGGCAGCACAGGGGTCACAGCGGTAATGGCCACCTCGATCATGCTGTCGTCCGGTTCAAACACGGTCAGGTGCTGCACCCAGATGCCGGGCTGGCGGATGATACGGGTAGCAATGTTATCGGACCGGCCGCACCACTTGAGCAGCTCATAGCTGATGCCCATGACCAGCGGCAGAAGCAGCAGCTTGAACAGCACCCGCAGGCCGATGCTGCCCCACGGCAGCACGCTGTAGAGGAACACGCTGACGATGACCACCAGAATGAGGAAGCTGGTGCCGCAGCGCGGATGGAACCGAGTGTACTTGCGCACATTCTCCACGGTCAGCTCATCACCGGCCTCATAGCAGGCAATGGTCTTGTGCTCGGCACCGTGGTACTCAAACACGCGGTGGATCTCCTTCATCTTGGAGATGGCCACCATATAGGTGAGGAAGATGCCAACTTTCAGCACCGCTTCCAGCACCACCTTGGCCCAGCGGCCCAATGTTACAAAGTGGTTCACGCCGCCCACGATGAGGGTGGGCAGCACGGTGAACAGCAAAATCGCCAGCAGTCCGCCCAGTACGGCGGCACAGGCCAGCAGTGCGTCCTCTGCCTTTTTGCCCAAGTGGTCGCCCACCCATTTTTCAAAGGCAGTCTCTTCCTCTTCGGGGTCGTAGTCGTCACCCATGCTCACCTGAGCCGAGTACATCATGTAGCGGTAGCCCACGATCAGGCTTTCGATCATGGAGATGGCACCGCGCACCAGCGGGATCTTTGTCCAGATGCCGTGGTTCTTCACAGGGTCGATCTTGGTCTCAATGGTGCCGTCCGGCTTGCGCACGGCGCAGCAGATGAGCTTCGGGCCGCGCATCATGATGCCTTCCATCAGCGCCTGCCCGCCGACGCTGGTCTTGAAACGTTCCTTTTTGGGTTGATTCATTGGGTTCTCCTATCGGATCATATTTTTCCCGGTTATTTTACCACAGAATTGTGACAAAATCTTCACGCCTTATGGTACAGCGGCAAGCCCAGTGTGACCACTGTGCCGCGGCCCAGCGTGCTCTTGATGTCCATGGTGCCGTCCAGTGCAGTCATGATGGAATCCACCAGCGCAAGGCCGATGCCGCTGCCCCGCACCGAATTGCTGCCCTTGTAGAACTTGGTCTTGACATTCTCAAGGTCTTCCGGCGGGATGCCGCGGCCTGATCGATGATCTCCGCAAAAGCCTTGTATTCGCCCGCCCACAGCTTGACCGTGATGCGCCCGCCGGGGGCCGAGTACTTGATGGCGTTGTCCATGATGTTGATGAACACCTGCCGCAGACGGTCCGGGTCGGCATAGACCGGGATCATCTCCTCCGGCTCGGTGTAGCTGAGCACAAGGCCCTCGCGCTGGATGCGTGCTTCACAGAACAGCACCGCATCGGTCAGCTCTGCCACAAGGTCCAGCGGGCGGCAGTCCATACGGATGCGGCCGTTCTGCAGACGGCTGAAATCCAGCAGCTCTTCCACCATGTTGTACAGGCGGCCCGTCTCATTGTTGATGATCTCAAGGCCCTTGCGGTAGTTCTCGTCTGCCGGGTCGTCCAGTGTGCGCAGGGTCTCCACCCAGCCCGGATGGAGGTGAGCGGCGTGCGCAGCTCGTGAGAGACGGAACTGATGAACTCGTTCTTCATCTTCTCGGTCTCTTCCAGCCCTTCGGCCATCTGGTTGATGGTGCCGCGCAGGCGGTCCACCTCGTCGTGCTCGTTGCCGGTGACCGGCAGGCGCACATCCAGCTCACCCCCGGGGCGATGCTGGCTGCGGTGCGCTCCACCTGTCCCAGCGGCACCACGATGCTGCGGATGAAGTACAGGCCGGACATCACGGTGAAAGCAAGGATCACCGCCGCGATCACAACACTTACCGCGAGGGCGTTCTTGATCTGCGCTCCCACAAGGGTCAGGCTGGTGACAAGACGCATCGCCGCCACATCCTCGGCGGCATAGGGCACCAGATAGCAGGCCGCCATCACCAGCTCACCGGACTGGGTGCGGTAGACCGCCACACCAAGGCCGTCAGAAGCCTCCTGCGCCTGCTCAAAGTCGATGCCGGTCACAATGCCGTCCGCATTTGTGCCGCTGGAGGACGCAATGACCCCGCCATAGCTGTCCAGCAGCATGAACTCGTATTTGTCCTTATCGGCAAACTGCTCCACCATGCGGCGCAGGGCCACGCTGCGGGTAGCCGCCGTGCTCTGCACCGTATCGCCGGTGTACATTTTCAGCTGGCCGGACACCGAAGAGAACCGCCGGTACATGGTCTGCTGCACGCTGTTATAATAGCTGCGTGTGTAGTTGTACAGGAACATGGTTTCGGCCAGCAGCACCAGCAGCACGGTGATGAGCAGGTTGCCCCGTAGCCACCGGCGGGTGATCCCGCTTCTCATTCTTCCATCTGTAACCGTAGCCCCACACAGTAAGGATATGGGTGGGATGGCTGGGTTCATCCTCCACCTTCATGCGCAGACGGCGGATGTTCACATCCACGATCTTCACGTCACCAAAATAGTTCTCGCCCCAGACACCCTTCAAGATCTTCTCGCGCACCAGCGCAATGCCGGGGTTGCGGAAGAACAGCTCCATGATCTGGAATTCCACCTGCGTCAGCTCAATAGGCTGGCCTGCCTTGAGCAGCACGCGGCGGTTCTCGTCCAGCACAAATTCGCCGCTGGTGAGCATCCCCAGCGGGTTTTCCTTTTCTTTTTCGTCCCCGCCTGCAGTACGGCCGACGCGGCGGCACAGCGCTTTCACACGGGCCAGCAGTTCACTTACGCTGAAAGGCTTGGTCATATAGTCATCGGCACCAATAGAAAGGCCGCGGATCTTGTCCTGCTCCTGTCCCTTGGCGCTGAGGATGATAATGCCGATCTTCTGATCGGTGCGGCGGATGGTCTCGCACAGGGAGAAGCCGTTCATGCCCGGCAGCATCACATCCAGAATGGCCGCATCGCAGCCCGGCTTCTTCTCCAGCAGCGGCAGAGCCGCCTCGGCGCTTTCGGCCTCCACAGCCTCCATGCCCGCAAGGCGCAGGTTCAGCGCGATCATCTCGCGGATGTTGGCTTCATCTTCAACGACAAGCACTCGTACCATGAACTGTTCCTCCGTTCTTTAGTTGAGCAGATACAGCGCCTTGGACAGGCGGTAATTTTTATCACGGATCTCCACATCCGGGGCAAGCTTCGCCTGCATCTGGCGGGATGCCACGATGCCAAGGCGGGTCCAGCCCTTCAGGCTGGAGGTGGTGCGCACCAGACGCAGGGTCATTACCAGCTGGTCTTCGTCACCGTGCGCAGCTCCACTGCACCATCATATTGTTCGCTGTCGGTCAGTTTGAGGTTGCCCTCCCACTCCATGGGCAGCTCGATATAGCAGTTGGTCTCTTCGTCCAGCAGCCCGAAGCTTTTTTCCGGGTGCGGCTGGTATAGTCCATCCACACGATAAAATCCATGCGGCGGCTCTGGCTCATGTTCAGCAGGCCCGCTTCGTCCGGCTGGGTGGGGATCTCCACGATGCCGTCGCCGTCCAGATCCTGACTGACCAGACTGGGCACATTGCGCAGGGATGCGGTGTAAAGCTTTTCGGTGCTGATCTGATCGGCAGGCACCATCTGCTGCGTGTCCTCGTCAAAACGCAGCAGCACGCTGGCCAGATTGTTGCCGGAAATGCCGGTCCAGCCATCCAGCACCAGATAATGCCTGCCGTCCGCACCCACACCCGCCGCGACCGAGGCGCAGCCGGCGAACCGATTGGCGGAAAGGCCCATAACAGCCACCTGCTGGAAGCTGCCCTCTTTATCCACGGTCAGCAGTTCGATCTGCACGCCGCCGTCCTCCAGCGTAGACATCAGGATCAGGTCCTGATTGCCGCCGCCGGTGATATCCTCCACCAGATACTGCTGGTACTGCTGCTCCAGGATCGTGGAAAGCACGCCGTCGGTGTAGGAATACACAGCCAGATAATGGTCGCCTGTGCCGCTGTATAACCCACCACCAGTTGGGTGGCATCGCCGGGCTGCAGCTGGGCCAGCCCCACCGACTCTACCGTGTCTGCAAGGCCCTCTACGTTCTGGCGCACATGCCAGATGTCGGCATCATCCTTCTGCAGGATGGCAATGCACACGTTGGAGCTTTGGGCGGTGGTGTAAAGCACGGCGGCATCCTGCCTGCCGTCACCGTCCAGATCCTGCAGCAGGAAAGGCGAAAGCAGGTCGCCCTGCATGGGATATTTGAGCTGTGCGCTCTCCCCCAGCCAGTCGTTCAGGGCAGTCTGCACATCGCCGTAATCGCCGGAAAGCTTGGGCGCACGCAGAAGCTCTTCCACCTGCACCTGTTCACCGGGCATGCTGCAGCCTGCCAGAAGCAGGCACAGCAGCACGCAAGCCAACCACCGGCCAAAATGATTCGGATGTTTCAACCGCTGCGCCTCCTCTGTGTGGAAAACTTGTCCGGCCAAAGGCCGAAAACATGCTATTGTCAGTATACCACGGGCCGGGCGCAATTCCAACACCCGAAAACGAGAAAAGGGGCTGCTGCACCACATTTGGTGCAGCAGCCCTTTTGGGGTCCTGATTTTTATTCTTCGGTCTTGTCAAACAAGCCTTTTTCTTTTGCGGCGTTCCAGGTCAGGCAGGTGCGCAGCTTGCTGACGGGGAAGGCCGGGTGGAATTTATTGTTGTCCGCATCGTCCTTCATCAGATCCTGCTCCACTGCCCAGCGGGCGGCCTTTTGTGCGTCGGTATCGCCCTCGTCGATGTCGCTGTAGAGGGCGGTGCTTACAGGCTCCGGCTTGCGGCGTGCTCCCACAGCAGCTCGGCCAGTCGATACGGTTGGAGGGCATGGGGATGCCGGGCATATTGATGACGCGTAGATGCCGGTGCCGGCTTCATAGATGATAGCACCTGCGGCAGCACCCACGACCACAGCAGAGATCGCGCCTGAATGTTGCCGGTATCGCTGGTCCAACCGGGTCGGGTTCAGGAATGGGGTCATCCGCGAAGGTTGCCGTCACCTCTACATTAGCATCCGGCATGGTAAAGGTCACCTTGGTGGGGTCGTCCGCGTCCGGCTTCAGGAAGGTCGGGTCTTGCTCAACACCATTCACCTTCACCGTCCAGCTGATGAAGTGCTGTCCCGGTGCAGTGGCTGTCAGGTGCACAATTTTATTCTTTGGCACGGGCACAGTGCTGCCGCTCGGTACGGACGCATCGCTGCCTTCAATGGTCGCCGTCACATGGTCGCCGACCCTCAGAGTGGGGTTCAGAGTGGGGTTGCTCGCAAAGTTTGCCTTCACTTCCACGTTCTTATCCGGCATGGTAAAGGTCACCTTGGTGGGGTCGTTCTTGTCCGGGGTCTTCAGGAAGTCGCCTGCTTCCTTTTCCTCATCGCCTACCTTCACCGTCCAGCCGGTGAAGTGCTGTCCATCCGGCGCAGTGGCTGTCAGGTGCACGGTTGCATCCACCGGCACAGTGCTGCCGCTCGGTACGGACGCATCACTGCCGTCAATGTTCGCAGTCACATGATCTCCGATGTTCAGCGTGGGATTCCCCTCAAAGTTTGCCTTTATTTCCACGTCCTCAGCCGGCATGGTAAATCTCACCTTGGTGGGGTCGTTCGCGTCCGGGGTCAGGAAGTTGTCCGGTTGCTTAACACCATTCACCGTCACCGTCCAGCCGGTAAAGCGCTCGTTGGCTTCCGGCTCCCTGCGCGTTGCTGTTACAGTATTGCCCTTAGCAGCTTCGGTCTTATCCACAGTGCAGTTTACAGGTGTGACGTTATACGGAATATTGCTATAATACGGTTCCGCCTTAACATTATAGGCGGGCATGGTCAGGGTCAGGGTCGCGGTGGTGGCGATGCCATTCTTCAACAGCTTGGCAAGTTCTGTTTCGTCCGTGATTTCACTCTCAGTATCATTTACAACTTCATACAGCTTCCAGCCTGCAAATGTCTTTCCTTCGGGAGCATCTGCGGCAGTCAAAGTCACTTCAGTGCCTGCGGCCACAGGAGCCTTCAGTTCTTCAGTTTCGCTCTCAAGCTTTGCTGTGGCATTGACTGTGGTCACAGTGTACAGCGGACGCACATAACCGCATGTATTGCAGTTATTGTCTTTTGCATTGTCGTAAACATGGGGGGCTTCCTGCGCATCCGTCAGACCCGGGCAGTTTGCAGTAATGCACTTCCTCCAGTGTTTGGTACCGTCATGTTTCCACTGGTAATTATGCCAATGCACATCCAGGTTAAAGTATCTACGGCCGGTATGGGGGGCGCTGCCGGTATTGTACCTATAAATAACCGTAGTGCTGCCCGGGGTAACTTTCAGTTTGGTTCCGTTCAGCTCGCCATTCGTCCAGTCACTGTCTTGCTGACATCAAAATTTCCCGGCAGCTGACTCAGGTCGTAGATGCCATCTGCATCCACGGCAATCTGGTAATGGTTGTTGCTTGTATAAATACTAGGAACCGGAGGCATTACCACATTTTCATTGAAACTCAGCGAGGTCAGTTTATTATCGCCGCACCTCAGATCAGTCCACCTTGTGTTCTGACTTATATCCAACTCTGTCAGCTGGTTTTCATCGCATTCCATGGAGCTCACTGCTGGACCAAACTTTAGTGAAGTCAGTCCACACCTTCTGCAATCCAAGCTTGTCAGCTTATCGTTCTTGCTCACGTCCAGCTCAGTCAGCGGGTTTCCATAACAAAACAGCTGTTCCAATTCTTCATTACTGCTTACATCCAATGATGTAAGACCATTCTTCGTGCACTCCAAGTGTTTTAGTGCTTTATTGCAACTCACATCCAGCGAGTTCAGCTTACTTCGCATATCATTCGTGCTCAGCCATTCCAGTGCTTCATTTTGGCTCACATTCAACGTCGTCAGGTAGTTGTCACCACACCGCAGATCTTTCAATGCCTTATTCTTGCTGACATCAAGCTGCTCCAAGTTGTTCCAATAGCACCACAGCGTTTCCAGTTTCAGGTTCTTGCTCACGTCCAGCGAGCGCACATGGGCCTCAGGGCATTTCAATGTGACTAGTTCCGGGAAATACTCAATACCTTCATTGTCGGGCAATATGAGCCCTCTGGCAATTCGATCGTTGTTACCTTATTTCGCTCTTCCAGGCTAAGTTTGTCGTCGTTACTTATGTCGAACTTTTTGACATAGTTTCTGAAATCCGTATCCTGGAAGTTTGTGCTATTGATTTCAACAGACTCCGGCTGTACAAATTCTTCCTCCGCCTGCGCACTCGCGCCATTTTCCTGTTCTTCCGCCCCCGGCTCCGCCGCAAACGCGCCCACCGGCAGAACCGACAGCATCATGCACGCCGCAAGCGCAGCACTGAGAAGTCTCGTACTCTTTTTTCTCATGTTCTCTTCCCCTTTTCGTTTGTTATTTTGCAGGCACCCACCCCAAAAGGCACCGTCTGCTCTTCAAGTTTACCCCCCCATACAACATATCAAGAGGCATTTTGCTAGAAAATAGGTTCGTGTTTTTAGTGGAATTGTTGAAATGTTTACGGCTTGGCCCGCTATTCCCGGGAACATTCAGAAGCAATGAAAATGCCACGCAAAAAAAGCCCTCTCCCATTGCTGGGAAAGGGCTTTTGAACACTGTATCAAACAGTCAGAGCAGATCAGACGAGCTCCAGAACTGCCATCTCAGCAGCGTCGCCGCGGCGAGCGCCGATCTTGATGATGCGGGTGTAGCCGCCGTTGCGGTCAGCGTACTTGGGCTGATCTCATCAAACAGCTTCTTTGCAACATCTTCCTTGGTGATGTAGGCGTAGACCTGACGCTTGGTGTGCAGGTCGCTGGCCTTACCCAGGGTGATCATCTTCTCGGCCATGGAACGAACGTCCTTAGCGCGAGTGACAGTGGTCTCAATCTTGCCATTCTCTAACAGGTAGGTGACCATAGCGCGCATCATAGCGTTGCGGCTGTCGCTGGTTCTACCGAGCTTTCTGGTACCGGGCATCCCGTTTCACTCCTTATTATTTTAGTTACTCATCGTCTGTGTTCAGCTTGAAGCCCAGGGAGTCCAGCTTTGCCATGACTTCTTCCAGGCTCTTGCGGCCGAGGTTACGGACTTTCATCATCTCGTCCTCGCTCTTGCTGACCAGATCCTCCACCGTGTTGATACCGGCGCGCTTCAGGCAGTTGAAGGAACGGACGCTCAGATCCAGCTCTTCGATGGTCATCTCCAGAGCCTTTTCCTTATCGTCGTTGGTCTTCTCCACCATGATCTCCGTACCGGCAGCCTCATCGGACAGGTTGACGAAGAGGTTCAGGTGCTCGGTCAGCACACGGGCAGCCAGAGAAACGGCTTCCTGTGCATTGATCGTGCCATCCGTCCAAACCTCGATGGTCAGCTTGTCGTAATCGATGGCCTGTCCAACGCGGGTGCTCTCAACGTTATAATTCACCTTGAGCACGGGGGTGTAAATGCTATCGACGGGAAGAGTGTTGATATCGTTCTTCTCGACGATGGCCTGCTTGTTGCGCTCTGCAGGCACATAACCGCGGCCCTTATCGAAGGTGAGCTCCATGACGAGCTTGCCGCCCTCGCCCAGGGTTGCAATGTGCCATTCAGGGTTCAGGATCTCAATATCGTCGCCCTGCTTGATGTTGTCCGCAGTAACCTCACAAGGGCCGACTGCCTCAACACGCACTGTCTTCGGCCCGTCGGTGTACAGCTTTGCAGCAATACCCTTCAGGTTCAGGACAATTTCGGTAACGTCTTCCTTGACGCCCTCAATGGTGGAGAACTCGTGAACCACGCCGTCGATCTTGACGCTGGTCACGGCGACACCGGGCAGAGAGGAAAGAAGCACACGACGCAGGCTGTTGCCCAGTGTGATGCCAAAGCCACGCTCCAGAGGCTCCGCCACGAATCTGCCGTAGCGGCCGTCCGGGGACAGGCTTGCCGTTTCGATTTTGGGACGTTCAATCTCCATCATATCTATGCCCTCCTTGTCAAACCGATGTTGCCATCGGCCCATTATTAAATTCTTTTAAAAAGAATGCGAAAGGTCGCCATCCAGAAGGAAGGCCTCCCCTTCTTAATGGATTACTTGGAGTACAGCTCGACGATGAGGTGCTCTGCAACTTCGTAGTCGATGTCGCTGCGCTCGGGGAGCTTGGTCACAACACCCTTCAGGGTGCCGGCCTCACGGTTCAGCCAGGAAGCAGAGCACAACGGGAGCCTCGGGGCCAACGAGCTTTGCGAACTTAGCAGAAGAGCGGCTGGACTCACGGACCTCGATCACATCACCGGCCTTGACCTGGTAGGAAGGAATGTTGACCTTCTTGCCATTGACGGTGAAGTGAGCGTGGCTCACCAGCTGACGAGCGTCGCGGCGGGTCTGAGCAAAGCCCAGGCGGAACACGACGTTGTCCAGACGGCACTCCATGATCTGGAGCAGGTTCTCACCGGTCTTGCCGGGGCGAGCCTCAGCACGCAGGTAAGCATTGTGGAACTGCTTCTCCAGAACGCCGTAGATAAACTTGACCTTCTGCTTCTCCTTCAGCTGAGATGCGTACTCAGACTGCTTCTTGCGGACATTGCCGTTGGAGTTGCGGGTGGTATTCTTCTTTGCATAGCCCATGACCGCAGGAGAAATGCCCAGGGCCTTGCAACGCTTTGCGATAGCTGCGTATTCTTTGCCATAATTCAATTTCCTCCTTCGATCAGACACGACGGCGCTTCGGGGGACGGCAGCCGTTGTGGGGGATGGGAGTCACGTCCTTGATCAGGGTGACTTCCAGGCCGGTAGCC
>ENA-OQEB01000823-OQEB01000823.1-human-gut-metagenome-genome-assembly--contig:-NODE-823-length-12151-cov-2.446773_pt1 | contig 12151 bp, 10 predicted proteins | sample MGYA00242787_ERZ504619 | MGnify/ENA primary metagenome ERZ504619 (study PRJEB26092, sample SAMD00036317) | human gut metagenome | host: Homo sapiens | study: EMG produced TPA metagenomics assembly of... | reverse complement strand
CACTCGATGCTCTTGATAGACTCTGAGAGAGAACGGCAGCTACACCACCGATAGTACCGAGGTAGAAACCACCATGCTTCTTGCAGGCGTCTGTAACAACCTGACCACGGTTACCCTTGGCAATCATTACTAAGCTAGCGCCATGATCCTGGAATTCATCTACGTATGGGTCCATACGGTTGGCTGTGGTAGGTCCCATAGAGCCACATGGATAACCCTCTGGAGTCTTAGCTGGTCCTGCATAGAGGATAGGGTGATCCTTGAAGTACTGAGGCATCTCCTCGCCAGCGTCCAAGCGAGCCTTGAGCTTAGCGTGAGCGATGTCACGAGCCACGATGATGGTACCTTCAAGTTAACACGGGTGCTAACAGGATACTTGGTCAACTCAGCACGTACTGCGTCGATACCCTTGTCGAGGTCGATCTCGATACCCTTGGCACCCTCGCCTGGCTTGCGAAGCTCCTCTGGAATCAACTCTGTAGGATTCTCATCCATCTTCTCCAACCAGATACCATCCTTATTGATCTTAGCCTTGATGTTGCGGTCGGCAGAACAGCTTACACCCATACCGATAGGGCAGCTAGCACCGTGGCGAGGCAAACGAATCACGCGAATGTCGTGAGCCAAGTACTTACCACCAAACTGAGCACCCAAGCCAATCTTGTGAGCCTCTTCGAGGAGTTTCTGCTCCAAGTCGATGTCACGGAAGGCACGACCTGTCTCATCGCCTGTGGTAGGCAACTCATCGTAATACTTGATAGAAGCCAACTTCACTGTGAGAAGGTTCTTCTCTGCGCTGGTACCACCGATGACGAATGCGATGTGGTAAGGAGGGCAGGCTGCTGTACCGAGGCTCTTCATCTTCTCTACCAAGAATGGGAGCAAGGTGCCCTCGTTCTGGATAGTAGCCTTGGTCATAGGGTAGAAGTATGTCTTGTTGGCAGAACCACCACCCTTGGCAACCATCACGAAGCGATACTCATCACCCTCTGTTGCCTCGATGTCGATCTGTGCAGGGAGGTTGCAACGGGTGTTCACCTCATCATACATGTTGAGAGGTGCGTTCTGAGAATAGCGGAGGTTGTCCTGGGTGTATGTGTTGTATACACCAAGGCTCAATGCCTCTTCATCCTCGAAGTCGGTCCATACACGCTGGCCCTTCTCACCGTGGATGATGGCTGTACCTGTATCCTGACAGAATGGGAGAATGCCCTTAACGGCTGTCTCTGCATTGCGGAGGAACTGGAGAGCCACGTACTTGTCGTTCTCAGAAGCCTCTGGGTCGGTCAGGATCTTAGCCACCTGCGCATTGTGCTCACGACGGAGCATGAACTCTACGTCGTGGAAACCCTGCTGTGCCAACAAGGTCAATGCTTCCTTAGAAACCTTGAGGATAGTCTTACCCTCAAACTCAGCTGTGCTTACACCTTCTTTGGTAAGCAAGCGATACTCTGTCTTGTCCTCTCCTAGCTGAAACATAGGAGCGTACTTAAAATCTGGAGTCATGATAATTTATAATTTATAATTTATAATGAATAATTCATAATTGCTTTTGTTCTCTTGTCTTTAATATTGAAGTGAGTATTTTTAAGACTTCAGAGCAATCTTTGTTTATACTATAAAACTGTTTGTCGTCAATGTAGTTACTTTCATGTAGAACTTCTAACCAATATTCGGTTTCGGCAGCTTCTTTTAATGAAATACTAAGTTTTGCATAAAAGTATGATATTATAGTCTTTCATTGCTGCTTAATTATACATTATTAATTATACATTGTACATTAACCCTAGTAACCGAAGATTTCTTCTTGTGAGAGACGCTTTACTGGGGCGATCTTCTCCAAGCTCTTCATGTCGAGCTCTTTCTCATTGCCGAGAATCATCATGCGATATGGCTTGTTTACCATATTCTGCTGCTCAAACTTCACGATGTCTTGCAGGGTGAGAGATGGCAACTTCTCGTAGATGAGCTTGTTCAAGTCATAGTCGATGCCGAGATTCTTATAGTAGAGATAAGAACTGATGACGCCAAACTTGGTGGTTCGGGAACTCTGCAAGCTCTTGATGAGGCTCTGCTTGGCGAGGTCGAAGGCTGCCTGGTTCTGAGGCATGGTGTCTACGATCTCCTTGAACACATTGATGCAGTCCATCATCTTATCATTCTGAGAGATGATATGGGTATAGAAACCCTCTGGCTGATTCTTACGGATAGGCTGAACATACATGGCTGATGCATTGTAAGCCAAGCCGCGAGTCTCTCTGAGCTCCTGGAATACCACGGTGTTCATACCACCACCAAAGTACTCATTGAAGAGAGCCTCTACTGGCGCATTCTCTGGTTTCCACTGCTTGCCCTCGTTATGATACTGGCGCAGATAGATGTTCTTGCATCGTATGGAGCCATGATAATCTCTGTCTGTGGAGTCTCTTGGAACTCATACTTCTTGCCCTGAGGCACGGCAGCGAGCGTCTTGGCTGTCTTGTGCTCCTTGGCAAGGAGGGTGCTGAGCTGCTGCTCGCTGTATGGACCATAATATAATATGGTGTGCTGGAGATTGCTCAAACCAGCCAAGAGATGAATGTACTCCTGGGGGTCTGCCTTCTTGAGGTCGGCAGTGCTGATGGCATTGCGACTGGAGTTATATTTACCATACAGGCAGTAATCCCACAGATAGCGAACGTTTGATTCCTGTTCGGTTTTGGCATCCTGTCGCTTTTCTCTATCATATCCACATACTGCGCCCAACTTTCCTTGTCTGCCTTGGCATTCTGGAGTACATTCTCCAAGAGATTGAGAGCCTTTGGCAGATTCTCGTTCAGTCCGTTGAGGCTGATCTGAAGGGTGTTGTCTGTGGTGCTCACGCCATAGTTGCAAGCCAAGTCATAAAACGCTTTCTTCACATCGCTCACACCCATCTTCCTGGTGCCGATGTAGTTGAGGTATTCGGCAGCATAGCCATAGCGAAGGTCATCCTCATCGCCAAACTCATAGCGGAAGACGAGGTTGAACAAGCCATCCTCGGTGTTCTGCTTGTAGATGAGCGGGATGTTCTTGGATGTCTTGCCGATGGTGAGGTCCTTCTTGAAGTCGAGGAACTTTGGCTCGATAGGTTTTACCTCAGAGTTGCGCACCTCCTTGAGGAAGTTGCTCTCATACTCACGGTTGGCAGGGATAGGGGTGATGGCAGGCTTCTCTATCTTCTTGAGTGTCTTGTCTTCGCCCATGCGCTTATAGACGCACACGAAGTTGTCGTCGCGGAGATATTTCTGTGCAAATTCCACTACCTCTTTCTTGGTTATCTTGCTCAACTGCTCCACTTTTTGAGCCACCTGCGCCCAGTCTTGGTCGTTGATGAAGGCATTCTGCATCAAGCTGGCACGATAGCCATTGTTGGTGAGTGCCTTGTAGTAATCGAGCTTGGCGTTGGCGATGATGGCTGGAATGAGGTCGTCGGCAAATTCGCCACGGCGCAACTTGCCATCTCTTCCAGGATGAGGGCGCGCACCTCTTCCAGCTTCTGTCCCTCGTTAGGGTAGCTTCTACCAGAAATGCGGTGTAGTCGTGTTGCTCTTCCTTGCCAGCGCCCACGCCCTGCACCTTCATCTTTTGGTCCAAGTCGATGTCCAGCAGTCCGCACTTGCCATTGTTCAGTATTTCAGAGATCATATCAAGCATATCGCCCTCGCCCTGGTTGGCGCCCTTGAATCGCCAAGCCATCATCTAGTTTCGGCTTCCTGGCTACTACCGAGGTGTCTCTAGCGGCAGTCAACTCTGGTTGAGCGGCAAACTCTGGGCGAGTTACCTGCTGGCTCTTCTGCCATCCACCGAAGTATTTGTCGATGACTTCGATGGTCTTGTCAGGGTCGAAATCTCCAGCCAATACGATAGCCACATTGTTGGGCACATAGTACTGGTGGAAGTAGTTCTGTATGTTGATGATGCTTGGGTTCTTGAGATGCTCCTGCTCGCCGATGGTGGTCTGAGTGCCGTAAGGGTGAGTAGGGGTGAGAAGCTTCCAGAGGGCAGCCCACTCCTTGTCCACATCGCTAGCCATGGTGATGTTCTTCTCCTCATACACAGCCTCCAGCTCGGTATGGAATCCACGAATCACCATGTTCTGGAAGCGGTCGCTCTGTATCTTAGCCCAATTCTCAATTTCATTGTTAGGGATATTCTCTGTATAGCAAGTGATGTCGTTGCTGGTGAAGGCGTTGCTGCCCTCGCTGCCTATGCTCGCCATCAGCTTGTCGTACTCATTAGGAATGTTGTACTTGGCGGCAAGCTGGGAGATGCTGTCTATCTCGTGGTAAGCCTGCTTGCGCTGCGCTGGGTCGGTGAGCTTGCGGTAAGCCTCGTAGCGGCGAGTGATCTCGTCCAGGTATGGCTTCTCCTTGGCTGCATCGGTGGTGCCGAAGTGGGTGGTGCCCTTAAACATCAGGTGCTCCAGATAGTGGGCCAATCCGGTGGTTTCGGCAGGGTCGTTGCGCGAACCTGTCTTCACGGCTATGTTAGCCTGCAAGCGAGGCTTCTCCTTGTTTACTGACATATATACCTTGAGTCCATTGTCCAGGGTATAGATGCGAGTTTTCATTGCATCGCCTGCTACGGTGGTGTAATGATAATCCTTGGCGGTGGCATTGAGGGCTCCTATCAGGAGTCCAGCATCATTACATACTTTAATCTCATTTTTTTATATTTTATCTTTAATATTCGAGCCAAAAAACTCCTAACTCCTAACTCTTAACTCCTAACTCCTAACTCCTAACTTCTAACTCCTAACTAGTCCTCGTATTCTACCTCTTGATCCAGGCTGTCCACGAAGTTGCGGAATACCTCTTCCTCTACATCGCCCATGGCAAATTCCTTCTCAGCATCCTTTCTGATTTCGGCTATCCACTGGCGGCGAGCCTTGATGTAGTCTTCGTGAATGCGGTTGGCATCCTCGAGGGTAATCTCGTCGATGTCATAGTAGTCGCATACCATCTGGTAGGTCCATGCCCACTGATACTCACGATAGCTGGCATTGATTTCCTCAAATCGCTCCAGGAGTTGCTGGATGGTATTGATGGTGCCCTCTTGGAGGTCGGTGATGATGCGTTCCTCCTCGGTGTTAGGGAGCAGGAGACCCGAGAGGTCGTCCCAGTCGCCCAATCCTATCTGTGTGGTAGGAGGGGTGAGCATAGGGTCGCGCTTCAATACTCGCTTCAGCACGGCACCCATGTAGATGCGCAGGGCGATGTCATAGTACTTGATGCCCTTGTGGAGCGAGGAAGCTGGGATGATATACTCATGATAGAGATACTGCGATACGTTGTCGCCGGTGACATCGCGCAGATTCTCCAATATCTTCTTGCCCTTCAATACTTCGCCCACGGAGTAAGGAGAGAGCCAGTCGAAGTTGACGATGCTCTTTCGATTCTCCAGTGCGCGCATATCTCGCTTTGGCCACTTCTTGATGTCACGATACAGACCCACGGTGGTGATGTTTCTGCCCGGAATGAGGAACATCTTATCGCCATCGGCTATCAGATAAGCGAATGGCAGGTTGCGGGTGTTAGGGTGGTGCATCAGTTTTCCAAAACATACGGAGAATGAACAGGTGGCTGGCATCAGCAGGTAAGCGCCACTCGCCGTCTTGGAGCCACGCTCCAGGATGCCCCAGTGCATAGGCCCCATCTTGTAGGCGTGATTGGAGAAATTGGTGGCTGAGCCGGCGTTATAGAAAGAGAACATGCCACCGATGAGGAGGCTGCTCTTGTGATGGGATGCGGTGAACGGACCACAGAAGGCTGCGCAAGCCTCGCCATTGCTCATATAGGAGTTGGCGAAGAAGACGGAGGTTGAGGCTGTAAAACCATTGCTCAGCTGGCAAGCCTCGCCCACGAAGCAATCCTGTATCTTCACACTGTTGATGACGCTGGCGCCCTCGGCTATGATGCTGTTTTCGGCGATGACCCCAGTGCCTACGTATACATTGCCATGGGCTGAGCCCAGAAGGGTACAGTCGCTGAGGCGAGAGGCTCCATTCACTTCGCAGAAGTCATTGATCACGCAGTTGGTTATCTCCTTGGTGTTGATAATCTTCACGTTGTTGCCTATCTGTCCGCATTCTGGCATCTTGTTGTCTATCTCATTCTTGATGAGCTGGCGTATGCGCTCCTTCAGCTCCTTCTGGCTGAAGTGCTTCACCATGAAGGCAGCAAGCTGGCTGTTGAGGTCGCTGAAGAGGATCACGTTGCCTTCGCCCACCTCATTGAGCACGCTCACCAGGTTGCCCTCGCCGTAGGTGGCACCCTCGGTGGTCTCCATGGTCGAGATGTTGCTGATGTAGCAGTCGTCGCCGATGGAGTAGTTGTTGATGAAGTTGCCCACGTTCTCGATGAGGCAGTCGTCACCGATGGTTACATTGCGCAGGGTGGCATTGTTGATGCCCGAGTGCTTTACGAAGCCTTGGCTCACCTCGACGTTCTTGTCGAAGCTACCGATGTTAACTTCTCCATACAGCATCACGCGATGCATATAGTTGGGCTTGAAGTTTTCTGCCACATTGATGGAGGTCCAGTCTTCTGCCCAACAGTCGTTCTTCTTGAGCACCTCAATTTCTTCTGAGGTTAGGGGTCTGTAGTCGTTCATTGTTATTCTTGTTTAATTGAGGAGTTAGGGGTGAGTCAACTCCATATTTTATTGTTCGTAGTCCTGGTACAGGAAGTCATTGTATGGATACTTCTGTACGTGGAGCTCTCTTACTTTCTTGTAGAGCACCTCACGAAATTCGTCGATGTTCTCCTTGTTCTTGGCTGAGATGAAGAGGCAGTCGTCGTTGAGCTTCGCCATCCATGTCTTCTTGAGCTCATCCAGCGGGATGTTCTCTTTCTGCATAGGGGTGAGGTCGTCTTCCTCCTTCTCCACCCAGCTGTAGTTGTCTATCTTGTTGAAGATGATCATCGATGGCTTGTCGGCGCAGCCAGTTCCTTGAGGGTATTCTCCACTACCTGTATCTGCTCCTCGAAGTCGGGGTGCGAGATGTCTACCACGTGCAGCAGGAGGTCTGCCTCACGGGTTTCGTCGAGGGTGCTCTTGAAGGAATCCACCAAGTCGGTAGGCAACTTGCGGATGAATCCTACGGTATCGGCTAGCAGGAATGGCAGGTTCTCTACCACAACCTTACGCACGGTGGTGTCGAGGGTGGCGAAGAGCTTGTTCTCTGCAAACACCTCGCTCTTGGAGAGGAGGTTCATGATGGTGCTCTTGCCCACGTTGGTATAGCCCACGAGAGCCACACGGATCAGTCTGCCACGGTTCTTGCGCTGGGTAGTCTTCTGCTTGTCTATCTCAGCGAGACGCTCCTTCAGGAGGCTCATTCTGCCGAGATGATACGGCGTCCATCTCGAGCTGGGTCTCACCAGGTCCACGCAATCCCACAGAACCCTTGCCGCCACCGGAGCCAGAGCCACCACCCTGGCGCTCCAAGTGAGTCCAGAGTCGTTGCAGTCGAGGCAACATGTAGCGATACTGCGCCAATTCCACCTGGGTCTTGGCGGCAGCCGTCTGTGCGCGCATGGCGAAGATGTCGAGGATGAGGGAGGTGCGGTCCAGAATCTTGACTTGCAGTTCCTGCTCGATGTTGCGTATCTGCTTGGCGGATAGCTCATCGTCGAAGATGACCATACCTATCTCACGGTCTTCCTCTTCTTCGTCCTTGATATATTGCTTGATTTCTTCGAGCTTACCTTTGCCCACGTATGTGGTTTGGTTAGGGGCTACCACCTTCTGTGTGAATCGCTTCACGGTAACGGCTCCTGCTGTGTCGGCAAGAAATTCCAGCTCGTCGAGATATTCCTTGGTCTTGGCTTCATCCTGCGTCTTGGTCACGAGACCCACGAGTACGGCAGTCTCTGCCTTGACCTCTGATATTACAAATTCTTTCATTTACGTATACGTGTATATTATATATAGGTGCAAAGTTACAGAAAAGGATAGAGAAAACCAAAAAACGGGCAATGTTTTTAGTATTTTTACAGAAGTTTCCCCAAACAGTACTGTTGTTATCCAGAAATGCTGGGAGGGATAGACACAGAAAGCACAAGGAAAATTTTGCCACAGTGAAGCACAATCTACGTGAAATGAGCACAAATGGGGAGAAAATGTGCAAGGAAATTCGCAAACGTTTACGTCTTTTTTGCGTAAAAATGCATATTATTTGATTTGTATCAATTTATTTAGTAATTTTGCAATCGAAAAGAAACAAAACTGATTTTCAAGATACAAATCATAACTACATAAAAACACAAACTGCTGAAACATTCAAAAACTTAAAAAGCCTCGACGAGATGTCGGGGCTTTTTGATTTGTGTAACAACTACACTATAATGACCAAACTAACAATATAACTGAATATGCAAAAAAGTATTTTGACTAGTATTTTGTTGCTTGGCGCCCTCTGTGCGCAAGCCAACAATTACACAGTGAAGTCGCCTGATGGCAAACTCGTGGTCCAGGAATCTTAAACTGTAATTGTCATTGTCATCGCCTAAACAAGCGATGACGAATAACTTTTTACTTATTCTCGAAAACCAAGCCACCCTCAGTGGTGTGGTCGATGGTAATCGGACGCTCACGGCTCACTTGCTCGGCAAGGATCTTCTTGCTCAAGTCATTGAGCACATAATCCTGGATGGCACGCTTTACAGGACGAGCACCAAACTCTGGATCGTAGCCTACCTCAGCCAGATACTGGATGGCAGCTGGAGTCCAGCGGAGGTTGAAGCCCTGTGGCTCAAGCATCTTCTTAACCCTGTTCATCTGGAGCTCTACCACGCTGGCTATCTGCTCCTTGGTGAGAGGCTTGAAGGTGATGATGTCGTCGATACGATTCAAGAACTCTGGGCGGAAGGTGCTCTTCAGCATATCACGGCTTGCATTGGATGTCATGATGATGATGGTGTTCTTGAAGTTGACCACTCTGCCCTTGTTGTCGGTCAAGCGGCCATCGTCCAATACCTGCAAGAGGGTGTTGAAGACATCAGGGTGAGCCTTCTCTATCTCATCGAAGAGTACCACGCTATATGGTTTGCGGCGCACGGCCTCGGTCAACTGGCCACCCTCATCGTAACCTACATACCCCGGAGGCGCACCAATCAAACGGGTAACGCTGAACTTTTCCTGATACTCACTCATATCAATACGGGTCATCATCGACTCGTCATTGAAGAGGTACTCAGCCAAAGCCTTGGCAAGCTCTGTCTTGCCGACACCGGTGGTACCGAGGAAGATGAAGCTGGCGATAGGACGCTTTGGGTCCTGCAAACCGGCACGGCTGCGGCGTACGGCATCGCTTACGGCTGTGATAGCCTCGTCCTGACCGATGACACGCTTGTGGAGCTCTTCCTCCAGGTGGAGCAATTTCTCACGCTCGCTCTGCATCATACGGCTCACTGGTATACCTGTCCAGCGGCTCACAACCTCTGCTATATCGTCAGCTGTTACCTCCTCGCGCACCATGCAGCGCCGCCCTGGGTGCTCTTCAGCTGCTCCTGAATCTTCTTGATGTCGTCTTCGAGAGCCTTCAACTTAGAGTAGCGAATCTCAGCCACACGCTCGTAGTTGCCTCACGCTCCATGCGCTCAGCTTCAAACTTGAGGTTCTCCATCTCTTGCTTGTCTTGCTGAATCTTGTTGACGAGAGCCTTTTCGCCCTCCCACTTAGCACGGAAGTCATGCTCCTTGTCCTTCAACTCGGCTATCTCCTTGTCCAGCTGAGCTATCTTTGGCTGGTCGTTCTCACGCTTGATGGCCTCACGCTCTATCTCCAGCTGCTTCAGGTGGCGGGTGATCTCATCCAGCTCCTCTGGCACGGAGTCTCGCTCCATACGAAGCTTGGCGGCTGCCTCATCCATCAGGTCGATGGCCTTGTCTGGGAGGAATCGGTCGGAGATGTAACGCTCTGACAGCTTGACGGCTGCGATGCAGGCATCATCCTGTATACGAACCTTGTGGTGGTTCTCATAGCGTTCCTTGATACCACGCAGGATGCTGATGGCATCCACCTCGTCTGGCTCATTGACCATGACGGTTTGGAAACGACGTTCCAGCGCCTTGTCCTTCTCGAAGTACTTCTGATACTCGTTGAGGGTAGTGGCACCGATGGCTCTCAGCTCACCACGAGCCAAGGCAGGCTTCAAGATGTTGGCTGCATCCATGGCCCCCTCGCCACCGCCAGCACCTACCAAGGTGTGAATCTCATCGATGAAGAGGATAATCTGACCGTTGGCATTGGTTACCTCCTTGATGACGCTCTTCAGTCGCTCCTCAAACTCGCCCTTATACTTGGCACCTGCCACGAGGGCACCCATGTCGAGCGAGTAGAGTTGCTTGTTCTTCAAGTTCTCAGGCACATCACCACGTACGATACGCTCTGCAAGTCCCTCTACGATAGCGGTTTTACCAGTACCTGGCTCACCTATCAGGATAGGGTTGTTCTTGGTTCTGCGGGAGAGAATCTGGAGCACACGTCTTATCTCCTCGTCACGACCGATAACAGGGTCGAGCTTGCCGCTGCGAGCTTGCTCACGAGGTTCTTGGCGTACTTTTCGAGGCTCTGATAGTTGTCGTCGGCACTCTGAGATTTCACGTTCTGTCCCTGGCGAAGAGCCTGGACGGCAGCGAGCATATCCTTCTCGTTGGCACCAGCGTCCTTGAGGATGCGTGCGGCAGTGGTGTTGCCCTTCACGATGGCGAGGAGGATAGGCTCTACGCTCACAAACTCATCGCCCATCTTCTTGGCGATGTCCTCGGCATTCATGAGGATTTGATTGGTATCGCCAGAGAGGTAAGGCTGCCCTGCGCCCTGCACACGAGCAGGTGCTGCATCTCTTGCTTCAGAAGCATGGAGATTTGGTTGGCGTTCATACCCAACTTCTGGAAGATATAGTTGGTTACATCAGGTGCTTTCTCGATGATACCGCTGAGAAGATGCACCGGTTCGATGGTCTGCTGACCATTTCGCTGCGCAATGTTCACGGCTTCCTGTACCGCCTCCTGCGCCTTGATAGTAAATTTGTCGAATGTCATAATCTTTACTCCTTTCTATATTTTTTTATTGTTATTATTCTGTTTGTTCTATTTTTTAATTGCTTCCTGCTTTCGCTTTCGGCTTACGTTGTTCCTTTATGCGAATAGTGTGCCCGAGGGGGATAACGAAGTGTTTTTCTGCCATTTTGTCTGATTTTGAGGGGTTTGCAGCTTTTTAAGATGATTTCTATCTGCCAATCTGTCTGTGGTGGATTCTGTTTGCAAAGATACAAATAATATTTGGCACCGCCAAATTTTGATGTTGAGTTATGTGTTAAGCGGCATTAACAAATGGCCTTTTTTGTGTTAAAGAAAAAAACTCATAGTTTTACGGGTCGTAACTCATAGTTTTATGAGTCGTAAGTCATAGCTTCTCGAGTGGTAACTCATAGCTTTGTATTCCTGAAATGAAGCACTCTATAAAGGGCATTTTGGCATCTTCGTTAAAAACTGAAATATGCGAAATAAATAAAATTGCAGTCTGTTTTTTCGCTCGGAAAAAGAAACTGTAATTGTCATTGTCATCGCTCACCACCTGCGGGAAATCTACTGTCATTGTAATCGTAATCAAAATGAGACGTTTCCCGGCTTTCGTCCTCCTCGCTCTTCACCCTAAATTCACCCTCGATTTGCGCCAAATCAATTATATCCCTTAAATAATGTAATTATTGCCCCGGAAATGTTGATTATTCCAAATATTTTTTGTACCTTTGCACCAACATTTAAAAAGTGAAATAGACAATGGCTGAAACAAAGAAAATCAAGACTGCTTGGTGTCAGTCTTCCACAAGGATGGCTTGGACGAGTTGCTCGCCAAGTTGAATGAAGAGGGTGTAAAATTCTTGAGCACTGGAGGTACTCAGAAGTTTATCGAATCTTTGGGTTATGAATGTCAGAAAGTTGAGGACGTTACCACATATCCATCCATCTTGGGTGGCCGTGTGAAGACTCTTCACCCTAAAATATTTGGAGGTATCTTGCTCGCCGTGACAACGAGGGCGACCAGGAAAGCCAGAATGGGAGGAGTATGGAGGATTCCTTCTATACGTACCTCGATTCGAATTCCGTTGACTTTAGTTACG
>ENA-OQEB01000822-OQEB01000822.1-human-gut-metagenome-genome-assembly--contig:-NODE-822-length-12153-cov-2.304756_pt1 | contig 12153 bp, 15 predicted proteins | sample MGYA00242787_ERZ504619 | MGnify/ENA primary metagenome ERZ504619 (study PRJEB26092, sample SAMD00036317) | human gut metagenome | host: Homo sapiens | study: EMG produced TPA metagenomics assembly of... | reverse complement strand
ATTGATTGAATTGGTTATTGCCCTACATTCCCTTCATTCAATCCTGTTTCAACGGTTTGCAGATAAGACCAATAAGTTCGAAGCCGGGGAATATATCGATTGTCTTTCTGATCGTCGGTAGCGTTCGACTATCTGCAAGGGTATATCCAGCAGCTTCACTTGGAAGGCGACTTTTGTCTTGTGGCGTTTGGACAATATCCACTTCTCGCCGTTCACCTCCACGATGTTGTCATTCGTCAGTTCCTGAATGTCCACGAATGACAAGGCGGTGAAACTGGCAAAGATGAAAATGTCACGGATGTATGCGAGCTTGCTGTCTGCAAACTCATGTGTCATGACCGCTTTCAGTTCATCCTCCGTCAGATATTCCCGTTCTTTCACATTGGGCTGATATGAAACTGGATGAAAGGATTGCGCGGTATCAACCCGTTATAATGCGCTTTCATGACCACGCCTTTCAGCCACATACAGTTTGCCCATATCGAACCGTTCCGCAATCCGGCTTCAGTCGAGAGGTATGCGGCGAACTCCTTGATGAAATCGGGAGTAAGTTCCAACATGGACATATCGCTGCGTCTGTAAAACGACTTGATAAAGGCGGCTACATGGTTTCTTGCCCGTACACGTGCCGATAGGTAGCCATTACCCTGTCTTTGCCTACCCGTTTCTTGAACACTTCGTTCTCACGGTCGAATGCTTTTAGCAGCGTCTCATACTCGCTGCCGATTCCCTGATAGGCGTTGCGCACCATCTCAGCCGTAACAAATGCCTCGCGGTCTGAAATGCGCTGGTAATGTTTGATGATTTGCGCCTTGATGTTGTCAAGGGCAAGGTTGATGTCTCGTGCCTCGCGGCTCTTGCCTTTCGCCTTGTTTCCTTTCACGTCCCAAAGCGTTTTCGGGATGTTCTGCTTACAACTGAACTGCGCCACAGTCCCGTTGATTGTCACTCGTCATGATGGGGACAATACCGTTTTTCTCCTTGCTGCCGTTCACGTAGAACAGAACCTTGAATGTGCTTCTTGCCATACTCGTTTTTTGTTTGCAAAGTTATTACTCAACGAGTTAGACCTTGATATGCCAACCTGTGCCACAAGCTGCCAAATACAACACGGTGTGTTAAAAATCACCATTCGGCGGGTAATGATTTGGAGACCGTTCTTCTTCATAAATCCGCTTTCCTTTACGTTACCTCGATTTTTCGCCTGTCCTCATTTGTCTTCGCAAACGCCTTATTGACAGGCATTACGAAGACATTTGTCCCTTTTTATTCGTCTTTTCCAGAGATTTTATGTAAATTTGCGCTCCGTTTGTAATACTAGATCCTGTATTTAAGTGTATGAAAAGAGTTTTCTGTCCAAAATGTGATAATCAGTTGTCTTTTGATGAGACCAAATATCCGGAAGGGAAGATATTAGCCTTCGTCTGTCCGCAGTGTGGAGCGCAATTTAAGATTAAATTGGGCCGAAAGGTGGTGAAGACGGCTACCGGTGAGGAAAAAGAGGTGAAGGAACCGGATTTCTCTTGCGGTTATATTACCATTATCGAGAATGGTTTTGCTTTTAAGCAAGATCTACCATTAGTGATGGGAGATAATGTGATTGGTCGCCGTAATAAGGATACGGAAGGTGTAGATGTCCCTATTATCACGAGCGATCCAAGTATGGGGCGTAAGCATTGTGTGATTAATGTAAAGAAAGACACTAATGGCAAGTTCGTTTATATGGTGCGTGACTTTCCTAGCTTGACCGGGACTTTTGTGAAAATGTATTGGTCGGTAAAAAGAACAAGTACGTATCGGGGAAGGTTCGATCGTAACGATTGGCGCTACTACTTTTATCTTACATTCGGCGAACGAGGGAGAAGAAGAGGAATAAATATAAAAAACTTCAGAGGCTGTTCCCGTTTATGATCTCGATCTTTAACTTCGGGTCGGAATGATGGCAGATAAGGGATTTTGGCGTTTGTTTTGGGAGTGAGTTATAAGATATATGCTCATTCCGGGATACAGCTCTGAAGTATCACTGAGAAAACAAGGCTCATAGGTATTAAGATTAAGCCGATTAACATAAAGAAATGAAAAGAACCGAAAGAATAGTTGTATTAACTATGGTTAAAATAGGCTCTTAGGGTTTGTTTTTCTAGAAATTAGCTAACTTTTTGTGTGGTTTTTGAAATGTTAATGAGCACGAGGTTAAATAGAAATATGGACAGTCATGGAGCAGGTTTCTAAACAACAGCCGGTAAATAAAACAGCATTCCGGGTATTGGTGGCGTTAAGCGTTACGCATTGTTTGAATGATTCGTTGCAATCCGTTATCTCGGCGGTTTATCCACTTTTCAAGGATGATTTAGCGTTGAGCTTCGCCCAAATCGGGTTGATTACGCTTGTTTATCAATTATCCGCTTCTGTTTTCCAGCCTATAACCGGTTTGGTTTTTGATAAGCGTCCCGTGGCTTGGTCGTTACCTATTGGTATGAGTTTTACGTTGGTCGGCTTGTTGAATCTCGCTTTTTCCTCTACGCTCCATTGGGTCTTGATCTCCGTATTTTTGATAGGTATCGGGTCTTCGGTTTTGCATCCGGAAGCGTCCCGGATTACCTCGCTAGCGTCGGGAGGGCGTAGGGGATTGGCGCAATCGCTTTTTCAAGTGGGTGGTAATTTGGGCGGATCGTTAGGTCCGCTACTGGTTGCTTTATTGGTGGCGCCTTATGGACGGACTCATATCGCTTTGTTTTCTATACTGGCATTCGTCGCTATTTTGGTGATGATTCCTATCTGCCGTTGGTATAAGGCGTATTTGAGTCGGGTGAAATGGCAGAAGAAGTCGGGTGAGACGCATGTGGAGATGCCTCTTTCTTTGGGAAAAACAGTCTTTTCGATCTCGATATTGCTGACCTTGATTTTCTCTAAATATATCTATATGGCTAGTTTGAATAGCTACTATACCTTTTACTTGATCCATAAATTTGGGGTGAGTGTACAGACTTCGCAGATCTGTTTGTTCGTCTTCCTGATCGCTACGGCCATGGGAACCTTGGCGGGTGGTCCTATCGGTGATAAGATAGGACGGAAATATGTGATTTGGGGATCGATTCTAGGGGCAGCCCCATTTAGCTTGTTGATGCCGCATGTGGGATTCGCTTGGACGATCGTGCTTAGTTTTTGCGTGGGTTTGGTCTTATCATCGGCGTTCCCGGCTATTTTGTTGTATGCGCAAGAGTTGCTTCCTTATAAATTAGGTCTTATCTCGGGACTTTTCTTTGGATTTGCTTTCGGTGTGGCGGGTATAGCCTCGGCCGTATTAGGAAATATGGCGGATCATTATGGAATAGAGGCTGTCTACAACGTATGTGGCTTCATGCCTCTTTTAGGACTGGTTACTTGGTTCCTTCCCAACTTGAAAAAGAAGTAAAAACAATCCTCCCTTTTTCGTTGTTATTACTCCAACTGAACGTCAATTACTAAATGAGTTTATGGTGAGTAATATAGTATCTTACAGTATTCTTTTGCTGTATCTTCTTCCATGCGCTTCATGGAGCCAAGGGAACGATGTGGATTTAAGCTTGGAACAATCTCTCGACCTGCTTCATAAGGAAAATAAAAGCTTGAAAATAGCCGGGAAAGAAGTGGAATGGGCTCGGAATGAGCATCAAAAGCTAAACGCTTTTTGGTATCCGTCGGTGAACGCCGCGGGTGCTTTCGTACATATGTCGAATCCGATAGAGGTACGGCAGTCGCTGAGTAAATATACGGAACCGGCGAAGGAGTTTGTCCATAATTATATCCCGGATAATGAGTTGATCATGTCGGTATTGGATAAGATCGGGCAAGGTACTTTCTCGCTTCCGCTGATCTCCCAAAACATCACTTCTATAGACGCTACGGTGACGTGGCCTGTTTTCACGGGAGGAAAACGTATCTACGCGAACAAGATCGGAAAGACGATGGTCTCTATAGCGGAGGTGAATAGGAATCAAGTGGATGCCAACCAACAATCCTTACTGATTGAGGCTTATTTCGGGCTTCGTCTGGGACAAAGTGTGGTGGACGTAAAAACGGAAGTGTACAATTCTTTGAAAACCCATTATGACCAAGCCCTTAAATTAGAGCAAAACGGGATGATCAATCGGGCCGAGCGTCTGTTCGCTCAGGTAAGTATGGACGAGGCGAAACGAGAACTGGAATCGGCCCGTAAGGATTTAGCGGTCGCTCAACAGGCGTTTAAAAGCTTGATTAATATGGAGGAGGGGAGTGACGTACGTACCACGACTCCTTTATTCATTAATGAGGCGCTTCCTCCGGCCCAATACTTCAAGGATCTGGTTCCGATGAATAATTATATAGTCAATCAATTGAAATTGCAGCAGGTTGTAGCCGATAATCAACTAAAGATCGGCCGGTCCGCTTATGTCCCGAATATCGCTTTATTCGGCAAACAGACTTTGTACGCTGACGGATTGGATAAATATTTGCTGCCTCGTACGATGGTGGGAGTTGGTTTTACGTGGAATATCTTTGACGGCTTGAATCGGGAGAAAACCATCCGGCAGGCAAAGATCGCTAGTCAGTCGCTTCGTTTGGGTAAGGAGAAGGCGATTACGGATCTGGAGGTCGGTATCGATAAATTCTACAGCCAGCTACAAAATGCCTTGGACAATGTAAAAGCTTTGGATACGACGATCGAGATGAGCGGGAACTGGTCCGGGTGCGGAAGAAATCCTTCCAAGAGGGAATGGCTACTTCTACGGAGGTAGTCGATGCCGAGGTTATGCTGGCGAAGGTGAAGACCGCTTTTCTTTTGGCTTATTATCAGTATGATGTAGCCTTGATTAATCTGCTGTCTGTCTGCGGTACGCCGGAGCAGTTCCACCAGTACAAGATGGAGGGAAAGACCGAGGAGCTTTTGGGGAATTGAAAATTGAGAATTGAAAATTGAAAATTTAGGGGTTATGGATAAAACTAAGAGATATTTGAGTGTGGCCTTTGTCGTGGTCTTGGCGATTGTTATCGTTGTCTCGTTGATCGGGATGATCTTGTTGAAAAAGAAGCCGGTGATCTTGCAAGGGCAGATCGAGGCAACGGAAATACGTATCTCCGGTAAGTTACCGGGGCGTATCGATACCTTTCTGGTAAAAGAGGGACAGAATGTACGCCAAGGCGATACCTTGGTAGTCATCAATAGTCCGGAGGCATTGGCTAAATATCAACAGGTGAACGCCATGGAGAACATAGCGAAGTATCAGACCAGAAAGTGGATGAGGGTACACGAAAGCAAATCATCGCTTCCTTGCAACAATTGTGGAATAAATCCAAATCGGATTTACAATTGGCGAAGATTACCTATGATCGGGTCAATGCCTTGTATAAAGATAGCGTGGTAACCTCACAGCGTAAAGATGAGGTGGAGGCCATGTATAAAGCGGCTGAGGCCGCCGAACGTGCCGCTTATAGCCAATATCAAATGGCGGTAGACGGGGCGCAGATACAAGATAAGGAGAGCGCCCGCTCGTTGGTGACGGCGGCGCAAGGAACCGTGGAGGAGGTGGCGGCTCTCTTACAGGACGCTCGGTTGACGGCTCCGGAATCCGGACAAATCTCAGCTATTTTCCGAAACGGGGAGAGTTGGTTGGGGCCGGGATGCCAATCATGAACTTAGTCGTATTAGATGACGTGCATGTGGTATTGAACGTACGTGAGGATCGTTTGCCTTTATTTAAGATGGGAGGAACGTTTGTCGCCGATGTACCGGCGATCGATAAGAAGGATATTGAATTCAAGATCAATTATATCAGTCCGTTGGGCAGTTTCGCTACTTGGAAATCTACCAAGCAGACAGGTAGCTATGACTTGCGGACCTTCGAGATACATGCCTTACCGGTGGAGAAGGTGGAGGGATTGCGTCCCGGTATGTCCGTACTCTATCAACTCCCTTGATACTATCCGGTTGTAGAGACGGGGCACGCCCCGTCTCTACAACTAAATAATTTATTGTCGCTATGCTAAAGAAGAGTCCTTTCTATATGGTTTTACGTCGGGAACTGGATCGCATGGTTTCCCGGAAGTTATACTTCGGGGTGTGTATCGTGCTGCCTCTGTTCTGTATATTCTTCATGTCTACGATTTTCGGAAGCGGGCAGATGGAGAACATACCGGTAGCGGTAGTGGACCAAGACAACACCTCCATGTCCCGGGAGATCATCCGGCAGGTAGAGGCGGTACCGACTTCCGGGTAACACGGCATTATACGGACCAAGAGACCGCTCGCCATGCTACCCAAGCAAAAGAAATCTACGGTTATTTAGTGATCCCCAATCAGTTTGAGGCGGATGCCACGGCGGGGCGTGACGCTACTTTATCGTATTATTACCACTATGCCTTGTTGAGCGTGGGCGGTGAGGTACGTGGGGCCTTCGAGACCCTGCTGCGTACGCTTTCCCTCGCCCCGGTGGTTGTGCAAGCTACGGCGATGGGGCTGGGGGAGAATCAGATAACCACCTTCCTATTACCGGTACGATCCAGTAGCCACCCGCTGTTCAACCCGGATCTGGATTATTCCGTTTATCTGAGCAATCCTTTTTTCTTTGTCTTTTTCCAAGTGATCATTTTGCTGGTTACGGTGTACGCTATCGGTAGTGAGATCAAGTTCCGGACAGGCGATGAATGGCTGGAGGCGGCACGAATGAATATGTTCGTGGCGGTGGTGGGCAAGCTGCTCCCTTATACAATTATCTTTTGTATCATGAGCGTCTTCGCTAACTATATCATGTTCGGGGTCATGCATATTCCTTTCGCTTGCGGTTTCTGGCCATTGAACTTGACGGCGATCTTGTTCGTGGTCGCTACGCAAGCGTTGGCGGTATTCCTGTTCTCGTTGTTTCCCGCTATAGCGATCGTGATTAGCGTGGTGTCTATGGTCGGTTCGCTGGGGGCTACTTTATGCGGCGTTACTTTCCCGGTCGATTCCATGTACGCTCCCGTACATTACGCCTCGTACCTGTTTCCGGTACGGCATTTCGTGGAGATCAACCAGAACTTATTGTATGGCGATTACGGATTCCCTTATACATGGGTAAACGTAAGTTCGTTGTTTGCGTTTATGTTATTGGCATTGGTGCTGTTGCCACATTTGAAAACCGCTATTTTAAGTCATAAATATGAGAACATCCGATAATATGAAAGGAACCTTGGCGGATATCGCTTCCTTGGTCAAGGACGAGTTTAAGACGATCTCCACGAGCTACGCTATCTTGCTCGTCTTGGTAGGAGGTATATTTCTCTATGGCCTGCTGTATAATTATATGTATGCCCCGGATCTGGTGCGTAACGCCCCGGTGGTAGTCGTCGATGACTCAAAGACCGACTTGAGCCGGGAGTACATCCGTTTACTGAACGCCACTCCGCAAGTCTCGGTAATCGCCGATGGTTTAGATTACGCCGAGGCGCAGGAGTGGATGAAGGAGGGGGATGCCGTAGGTATCTTGTATCTTCCTCTGATTTCGAGACCCGGGTGGCACGAGGGAATGAATCCCTGTTTATCATGTACCAGACGACAAGCGCCTTCCTATATTATATGGCGATGCAGGAGCGTCCAGCGGTGCCATGTTGGCGTTGAACGATCGGTATCGTCCGGAGATGTTGGTGTTCTTGCCCCAGCAAGACGCTTCCAAGATCGTTTCGGCGCAACCCATATCAGTGGTCGGGACGGCGTTGTATAATTTTACGGAAGGATATGGAACCTATTTGATCCCGGCGGTATTGATCGTCATTATGTTCCAGACCTTGTTGATGGTGATCGGTATGATAAGCGGGGAAGAGCGGGATTCGGGTACATCGTTCGTTTCGCCTCCGAGGGATTATCCTTTGGCCGGATCGCTAGGGTGATAATCAGCAAGACCTTTGTGTATTGCGTATTGTATACGATTTTCGCTTTGTTCTTGTTGGGCTTGATACCGCTATTGTTTGGCCTGCCGGATATCGGTAATTATCTGAACACCTTGATCCTGCTGATACCCTTCTTGCTGGCTACCAGCTTCTTTGGGCTGGCCGCCTCTTATTTCTTTACGGACTCGGAGGCTCCGTTATTGATGATCGCCTTCTTCTCGGTAGGCTTGATCTTTCTTTCCGGAGTCTCTTATCCTTGGAATTGATGCCTTGGTATTGGCAAATGGCCCATTATATCATTCCGGCGGCTCCCGCTACGCTGGCCTATGTACAGCTCAACTCGATGGGAGCGTCGATTGAGCAAGTCGGTGTGGAGTACGTGACGTTGTGGGTGCAATGCGTCGTTTATTTCCTCTTGGCTTGCTGGGTGTACCGGCGGAATATCTTAAAGGCGAGCCGTGCCTTGTCGTCATTGTAGCTCCCGTATCCTCACGTCGATGCCGCTACCTTTCAAGGCATCTTTCAACTCGCCGATCTTCGTATCCCCGTAATGGTAAGGGTATAGGATTTTAGGCGAGAACATCTTGGCCGCTTTCGCCGCTTGCGGGACGGTCATGGTATAAGGCTGGTTGACGGGAAGGAAAGCGATATCGATGTCTTTCAGGTCTTTCATCTCCGGGATGTCTTCTGTATCGCCGGCTATATAGACTCTTAGTCCGTCGAACGTGAGGATATAGCCATTATCCCGGTGGCGGGGGTGATATTTATCCCGTCCGGGTGTGGTGTTATAGGCGGGGACGGCTCTATCTTCATATAGCTGATGGAGGTATCCGTATCGCCGTTTTTCAGGACCTTCCCTTTTCCCAGCTTCTTCTGGCTGTTCTCGTTGGCGATGATTTCCGTACCGCTTTTCTCGACGGCTTGTATCGCTTTCGGGTCCAGATGGTCGCCATGCTCGTGGGTGATCAAGATGATATCGGCTTTCGGGAAAGTCGTATAATCGGCGTATTCGGAGACAGGATCTACCTGTATCGAATGATTGTCGTACGTAAGCATCAGGCTGCCGTGCTTGATGAACGTGATGGTCAGTTCTTTTCCGCTCTTGGTCTTGAAAGAATCCGAGGCGAAGTTACTAGCGGAGGCTAAGCTCGCATGAATAAACTACACATAAGCATACATGATTTTAGTCTCATAATCTTGCGGTTTTTTATAAGTGTTTCCGCGAATATACTCATAATAGATTAATTCCCTAATTTGTTCGCCTATCCGGTATAAATATTTACATTTGCGACGTATATTCTGATAACATGAAAACGAAATGAGAAGAATTGTTCTGTTGATTACGATTTGTTGCCAAGTATTTTGGGTGGCGGCGCAAAAGAAAGCGCCCAAATGGATGGATAAGCAACGAAAGGCGGTGGTTACTGTCACTACCTATGGAAAAGATAACCAGAAGAAAGCGTCCGGTACGGGATTTTTCATAACCGAGACCGGTGAGGCGTTGTCCGGCTATTCCTTGTTTAAGGACGCGGCGAGGGCGACCGTGACCGACGCGACGGAAAAGAATATCCGGTAAGCCGCATCTTGGGGCTGATGAATTATATGACGTGATCAAGTTCAAGGTAGAGGTTCCGAAGAAAGCTGTGTTCTTGCCGATCGCCCGTGAGCCGATCTTGCGAGGAGTTACCGCTTATCTGATGCCTTACTCGACCGGTAAGATCACGAAGTTCGGGGAAGGACCGGTCTCGGAGGTCAGTAAGTTGAAGGAGCCGTTCAGCTATTATAAATTGTCGATGGCGCTGGAGAGCGGGCAGGTAAACGCTCCTGTATTGACGGCGGACGGCGAGGTGTTCGGCTTGGCGCAGGAAGACGCGTCGGGGAAGAAGGAAGATTCCTACGCGGTCTCGGCGGGATACGCGAATAGCCTGACGATTCAGTCGGCGGACGCCTTTAATTCCACCTATAGCCGGATTGGTATCCGGAAGGCGTGGCCGTCGGACGCAAGCCAAGCGCAGGTCTCCTTATACCTGATGGCAAGCTCGCAAGACCCGAAGACGTATCTGGCTACCTTGAATGATTTCATCGCCACTTTCCCGGATTCTCCCGACGGGTATTTGAACCGTGCCAATCATTACGCTTACCACCGTGCGGATCTGGCTCCTACGGAGGCCGAGCAGGGGGCTTATCTGGATAAGGCGTTGGAAGATATAAACACGGCTTCCCGCTTCAGCGAGCGGAAAGGGGATATCTGGTTCAACCGAGCCAAGCTGATCTACGGCGTGGCCGCCGCGGATACGACCTTGAATAAGGAGCAGTGGACCGTCGATGCCGCTACCGAGGCGATACAAAAAGCGATCGGGGAGGAGGACTTGCCGGTCTATCGCCAATTGGAAGGGGACATCCATTTTTATAAAGGAGATTTCGAGCAGGCGTTCGCTGATTATATGAAGGTGAACGATAGCGATATGGCTTCCTCTACCTCTTGGTATTGGGCGGCGAAGGCGAAGGCGAATATCCGGGGCGCTAACTTCGGGGATATCATCGCCTTGCTGGATAGCGCCATCGCCAAATGCGGGAACCCGCCAACGAACGAGGCCGCTCCCTATATCTTGGAACGGGTGGATCTCCGCTTGAAACTGATGCAATACAAGGAGGCCGTGGACGATTATGATTTATACTACGATCTCTTGAAAGGACAGGTCGGCGACCGCTTCTTCTATTACCGCGAGCAAGCGAAGTTCCGCATGAACGATTTCCCCGGCGCCTTGGCTGATATCCAATCCGCAATCCGCTTGAATCCGGGCGACCCGACTTATCCGGCGGAGGAAGCGTCCGTATATATCCGTATGGAAAACTATGATCAGGCGTTGAGGAGCTTGGAGAATGCCTTGCGGATCGCTCCGGATTTCGCCTCTTGCTATCGTTTGCGAGGCATCTGCTACGTCCGTCAGGGTAAGAAGGCGGAAGCGTGCGAGGCTTTCAACAAGGCGAAGGAGTTGGGTGATCCTGTCGTGGACAAATTAATAAAGGAACATTGTAAGTAAAGATGCACCCGGGCGGGTACGTACGTGTATCTGCCGGATGTAAGGCACCGCTTATCTCCCTATGAACTTCTTGAACGCCTCTACCTTGTCGTTCAATATCAATTCCTCCGGAAATCGTGTCTCTTGCAATAACTCGTAGATATGATCGTACCGGGCTATATCGAAAGATATATGCGCATCGCTACCTAAAATCACAGGAACCTCGTATTTCTTGCATAGGCGCAAGATCGTGAGGTTATTATCTCTGGCGGTGAGTTTCTTGCGGACCGGGTTGAGAGAGCTGTTGTTGATCTCCAGCAACGTGTGATGCTCTTTGGACGCTAATACGATAGGCTCGAAATCCACCTCTGCCGTACCGTCTCCCGGGTGACTGATGATGTGGACATGCGGGTTGCGGATCGCCCCGATCATCGCCTCTGTATTCTGCTCGACCGTTCCCGGTTTGTAGCAAAGCGAGTGGATGCCCGCTATCCGGATATCCAGCATCGGGAAGTACTCCTCGCCCAGATCGATCGTACCCTTATAGTCGATGATGTTCAATTCCGCTCCGAGCAATAACTCGACACCGTATATCCGGCGGGGAACCACATGTAGGTTGCGGAAGTAAATCGGGGAGCATGTCCCCGGTATGCCGGGGGCATGCTCTGTTATACCTAGTAACTTCAGTCCTTTCTCGGAGGCGGCCACTGCCATTTCTTGCAGGGTGCTAAAGGCATGCCCACTGGCTACCGTATGGTATGCACGTCAAGTAACGTCTTCATAAATTCGTCTTTAACCTACCCGCGAAGGTAGTTATTATTTGGTGGATACCCAATTCCCGAATAAAATAAGCGTCGTGCGAGATCAGCAAGATCGTGCCCCTGTACGCACGGACCATGGAGGTGATAATCTCGATGCTTTGGATGTCGAGATTATTGGTCGGCTCATCTAGGATAAACAGGTCCGGAGTCTGGTTGCTGATCATCAGGCAGCAGAAAGCCAACCTCATTTTCTCGCCTCCGCTCAGCTTCCCGCAGCTCTTCTCCCACGTGTCGTGCGGGAAGAGGAAACGGTTTAGCAAGGTCTTGATCTCGTGCTCTTGGAAATGACGCTCGTTGAAGGCTTGCGCTTGCTCGTACACCGTCCGGTCGTTCCGGACGATCGAGTATTCTTGGTCGATATAGATAGAGGAGAAATCCGCACGGATCAAGGAACCGCTACGAGGCGGTAACTGGCCGGTAATCAA
>ENA-OQEB01000820-OQEB01000820.1-human-gut-metagenome-genome-assembly--contig:-NODE-820-length-12163-cov-1.685444_pt1 | contig 12163 bp, 15 predicted proteins | sample MGYA00242787_ERZ504619 | MGnify/ENA primary metagenome ERZ504619 (study PRJEB26092, sample SAMD00036317) | human gut metagenome | host: Homo sapiens | study: EMG produced TPA metagenomics assembly of... | reverse complement strand
TAGAGTTTTTACTACTTTATTCATGCCTGCAATTATGATTACATTTTTAGGTCCATAAATCATGGCAGCGACACGATTGCCGTTACCGTCGATATTTACTAATTGACCATCTTCACTGATAGCATTAGCGCTCATAAGGAAAGTATCACAAAGTAGAGCTTTACGCATGAGGTCAAGTCGTTCTTCTGGTGATTTGGCACTATCGCGGTCGATTACTTGATAATGTTCTTTTACATAGGATAATAAATTAATTTCATCAATAGAAATAGAGCCTCCCCATGAAACAACATCTTTTTCAGGGATTAGTTTAATTGCTTGGGCTAAAGCTTCTTCTTTGGTGCTACAGTAATAAGCTTCAAAATGACGTTTAGTTAGAGCTTTTACTACATTAGGGCCTAATTTGTCATAACGCAATTGTTGAGGTAAATTTCTAGCCATAAAATCATCTCCAATATAAATAGTATTTACTTATATTATAATATAAAATTTCTTTATCAAGGATATATAATAATGAAGAAAAATAAGTACTTAATTAAATTGATATTTACAAAAGAGATTTAAATCTATATTATATTAAATATATAAATATTAATAATAAAGTTTATTAGTAATAGATTGCGGAGGTTAATTATGGGTAAAATTATTTTAACAGGAGATAGACCTACTGGTCGTTTACATATTGGTCATTATGTAGGTTCTTTAAAAAGACGTGTAGAATTGCAAAATTCTGGAGAATTTGAAAAGATTTTCATTATGATTGCTGATGCTCAAGCACTTACAGATAATGCAGATAATCCAGAAAAAGTTCGTCAGAATTGTATTAGAAGTAGCTTTGGATTATTTAGCTTGTGGCATTGACCCTAAAAAATCTACAAATTTTTGTGCAATCACAAATTCCACAGCTTTGCGAATTGACATGTTATTATATGAACCTTGTTACTGTATCTCGTTTACAGAGAAATCCTACAGTTAAATCTGAAATTCAAATGCGTAATTTTGAAGCAAGTATTCCTGTTGGCTTTTTGGCTTATCCAGTAAGTCAGGCTTCTGATATTACAGCTTTTAAAGCAACAACTGTACCAGTTGGTGAAGACCAAGAACCAATGATTGAACAGACAAGAGAAATTGTTCGTCGTTTTAATATGTTATATAATACAGAAACTTTAGTAGAACCAGATATTTTACTTCCAGATAACAAAGCTTGTTTGCGTCTTCCTGGTATTGATGGTAAAGCTAAAATGAGCAAATCCTTAGGAAACTGCATTTATTTATCTGATGAAGCTGATGTCATTAAACAAAAAGTAATGAGCATGTATACAGACCCTGACCATATCAAAGTTTCTGACCCAGGAAAAATAGAAGGTAATACAGTATTTATTTACTTAGATGCATTCTGCAAAGATGAACATTTTGCTAAATATTTACCTGATTATAATAATTTAGATGAATTAAAAGCTCATTATCAACGTGGCGGTCTTGGTGATGTTAAAGTTAAAAAATTCTTGAATGCTGTATTACAAGAAGAATTTGAACCAATTAGAAATCGTCGTAAAGAATATCAAAAAGATATTGCTTATGTATATCAGATTTTAAAAGAAGGTTCTGAAGTAGCTCGTGAAGTAGCTCAACAAACATTGCATGAAGTAAAAGATGCTATGAAAATAAATTATTTTGATGATATTGAATTATTAAATCAACAGATTGATAAATATAAAGAAGTTAAATAATTATTTTAGGAAAACTTCCCATAGAATTTTATTTTTTAGATTTTATGGGGAGTTTTTTATTTTTAATAGCAATAAAATAACTTTAATAATAAATGCATATTTTTTCATTTTTTCGATAATAAATTTAAAGTATTACTAAAATATAATAAAATAAGAATGTCTTTTAACAGAGTACTAGATTGTAAAATATAACTTTACATTAAGTTTATGCTGTTAATGGATATAAATAAATTGTTAACTTTTGAAATTGATATTTTCTTCTTAATATGGACATTATGATAAATAAAAATATAATTTCTAAGAAAATAATCTGTATTTATTAGATTTTTGTTTGCTTTATATAAATTTTAGTAAAAAACAAGAGCTTTTTACGTAATTTATGTAAAAATAAAAATGTTTTTAAATGTGTATTTAGTATTGCACTTTGTACAATACTATTGTACAATATATCATGATTTTATAAAAAAGGAGATTTTATTTATGAAAAATCATGATTTCATGAGCCATGAATTAAAATTGCCTGAACTTACACTTAGAGGGGTTATACTTGGTTTATTTATAACAATAGTATTTACTGCATCTAATGTGTATCTAGGATTGAAAGTAGGACTTACATTTTCTTCTGCTATTCCAGCTGCAATTATTTCTATGGCTATCTTGCGTATGTGCAAGGATTCTAATATCTTAGAAAATAACCTTGTACAGACTCAAGCATCTGCTGCTGGTACATTATCCGCAGTAATTTTCGTTATTCCTGGTTTATTGATGATTGGTTATTGGCAAGGCTTCCAATTTTGGCAAACTTTAATGATTTGCGCATGTGGTGGTTGCTTAGGGGTATTATTCACTATTCCACTTCGTCGTGCAATGGTAGTTAATACAGATTTGCCTTATCCAGAAGGTCGTGCTGCTGCTGAAATTTTGAAAGTTGGTAGTGCTAGTGTTAGCGAGAAAAAAGGCGTTACTGGCATGAAAGATATTGTAAGTGGTGGTGTTATCGCTGCGCTTATCAATCTATTTTCTAGTGGATTTGGATATCTTTCCGCTGAAATGATGAATTGGATTCATTTGGGCAAAAATGTAGTAACTTGTCTTCCATTAGGTTTTTCTCCTGCTTTGTTAGGTGCAGGTTACCTTATTGGTCTTGCTAGTGGTTTAGCAATTTTATTTGGTTTAGTTGTTACTTGGTTAGGTTTTGTACCATATTTCATGTCTATATCTGATATTCCAGCTGGTGTAGATATTGGTGAAGTAGCTAGTAGCATTTGGTCTTCTAAAATTCGTTTTATGGGTGCAGGTACAATTGGTATTGCTGCTATTTGGACTTTAATTACTTTATTAAAACCTATTTTAGATGGTATTAAAATGTCTATTAAAGCTGTATCTGATAATAGTGTATCTAACGATAATTTACATCGTATGGATACTGATATGACACCAAAAAGCATTGGTATTGTATTTGTATTAATCATTATCGGTTTAATAGGTGTATTCTATTCCTTCTTAGCTGGTGGCAATTTATCCACAGGTATGACTTTGTTGTACATAGTAGTTGGTATTATTGTTGCTGTAGGTATGGGCTTCTTCGTAGCTGCTGCTTGCGGTTACATGGCAGGTCTTATCGGTACTTCTTCCAGTCCAATTTCTGGTATTGGTATTTTAGGTATCATTGTTTCTTCTCTTGTAGTATTAGCATTAGGTAATCTTGCAGGTTTATTCAGCTCTGAATATGGCACTTTATTTGCTACTGCATTTGCTATTTTTATCACAAGTGTTATTACAAGTATTGCTGCTATTTCTAATGATAATTTACAGGATTTAAAAACTGGTTTACTTGTTGGTGCAACTCCATGGAAACAGCAGGTAGCTTTATTAATTGGTTGTATCGCTGGCGCAATCGCTATTGCTCCTGTACTTAACTTACTTTATGAAGCGTATGGTTTCCCAGGTGCAATGCCACGTCCTGATATGGATGTAAATCAGGTATTGTCTGCTCCACAGGCTACTTTGATGGCAACAATTGCTAAGGGTATTTTCAATAATAGCATGGATTGGTCATATATTCTTTATGGTGTAATCTTTGGTATTATCATTATCATCATTGATGTACTCTTGAAAAAATCTACAAAAAATCTTAGTTTACCACCTCTTGCTGTAGGTATGGGTATATATCTTCCACCAACTTTACAGATGCCACTTGTAGTAGGTGCTGTACTTTCTTATGTAGTAAATCGTTATTTACGTAAACGTGCAGAAGTTCGTAGCCCTCAGAATGTTGCTAATGATGTAGATACATGCAATCGTCGTGGTATCTTATTTGCCTCTGGTATGATCGTTGGTGAATCTTTAATGGGTGTATTACTTGCTGGTGTTATCGTTGTTTCTGTAACATCTGGTGGTAGTGAAGCTCCACTTCGTATGGTAAGCGATAGCTTTGGTGATACAGCTCAATGGCTCGGCTTATTAGTAAATATTTTATTAATTATTGAATTTGCTCGTCGTGTTATCACTGCGAAATTAAATAAATAATTAGTGTAATAAAAACGACATCTATGATAATTTGAGTAGAAGTCGTTTTTTTATTGTTTATTTTATTGTTTAATTGTAGGATTTCTTTTATAATGATTTATATGTATTTTTAGAATTTTAGGGAGCAAAGAAGATGAATTTTGATTGTAAAAATACGATTATACGACATAGAATATTTAAGAAATGTTATAATGAGATAGCTAAAGAGGAAACAAATCGTATTTTTTGCCGACATGATATGGGTCATTTTTTAGATGTGGCTAGATTAATGATGATTTTAAATGTAAAAGAAGATTTAAAAATTAGCGATGATATGATTTATGCGACAGCTTTACTACATGATATTGGTCGTCATATTCAATATCGTCAAGGAATTGGTCATGAAATATCTAGTGCGCAGATTGCTCCTTTAATTTTAGATGATTGCGATTTCACTGTAGAAGAAAAAAATCAAATCATTGAAGCTATTTTAAAACATAGAGATAGTAAAACTAGTGAAGAAAAGAATTTAAATGGGTTATTATATCGAGCTGATAAAATGAGCAGGGCTTGTTTTTGTTGTCAAGTTGAGCCTATTTGTAATTGGAAAGATGAAAGAAAAATTTAAAATTAAAATATTAATTATTTGAGGTATTTTTTATGAAAATTGGTAGTAGAGAGTTTGATTTTGGTAGACATACTTATATTATGGGAATTTTGAATGTAACACCTGATTCATTTTCTGATGGCGGTAGATTTAATTCTTTAGATAAAGCTTTATTTCATGCGCAAGAAATGATAAAAGAAGGTGTAGATATCATAGATGTTGGCGGAGAGTCAACACGACGTGGATATACACTTTTGAGTGATGATGAGGAAATATCACGTATTGTTCCTGTTATTGAAAATTTGAAAAAAGAGTTAGATGTGCCAATATCTTTAGATACATATAAGGGAAATGTAGCTAAAGAAGGAATAAAAGCAGGTGCTGATTTAATCAATGATATTTGGGGCTTAAAATATGATGATATTTTAGCAACAGTTATAGCAGAAAATGATGTAGCTTGTTGTTTGATGCATAATCGCAAAGATACGAATTATAAAGATTTTTTGACTGATGTAGTGAAGGATTTACAAGAAACTATAGATATTGCTCAAAATGCTGGAATAAAAGAAGATAAGATAATTTTAGATCCTGGTATTGGTTATGCTAAAACATATGAGCAAAATTTAATTATGTTAAAAAATTTATCTAGTCTACACAAATTGAATTTTCCTTTATTATTAGGAGCTTCAAGAAAATCTGTGGTGGGATTAACTTTGGACTTACCTGCTGATGAGAGAGTAGAAGGTACAATTACTACATCTATTATGGCGGTGTTAGCAGATTATGATTTTGTACGAGTTCATGATATAAAAGAAAATTTAAGAGCTATAAAAATGGCAGAAGCTATAAAATATGCTGGAGGTAATTTTTGATGGATATAATTCGCATTGATAATTTAGAAGTATATGCTTATCATGGAGCATATGATGAAGAAAAAGAAAAAGGTCAGTATTTTTATGTTAATGCTGAATTATATACAAATACAAGAAAAGCTGGCATGAATGATGATTTAGACGTTTCTACTAATTATGGAACAGTATGCGATTTTATTCATGATTTTATGACTAAGCATACTTATGATTTGATTGAAACAGTAGCTGAACAATTAGCACAGGCATTATTATTAGAATTTAAATTAGTAAAAAGTGTTTTATTGGAAATCAGAAAGCCACATGCACCTATTGAAAAGGAATTTGAGTCCGTATCTGTAGAAATTGAACGTGGCTGGCATGAAGCTTTTGTAGCGTTCGGCTCTAATTTAGGAGATAAAGAGAAATTTATAGATGAAGCTATTGAAGCTTTGAGCAATTTACCTCAAATAAATATAGTAGCTATTTCAGATAAAATTGTTACAGAGCCATATGGAAATGTGGAACAAGATGTATTTTTAAATGGTGTTATGAAGATAGAAACACTTTTACCAGCAGATGAATTATTACAGATTTTGCAAAAAGTAGAGGAACATGCAGGTAGAGAACGTAAAATACATTGGGGACCTAGAACTTTAGACTTAGATATAATTTTTTATGATGATGATATTATAAGTGAAGATGATTGGTAGTTACCGCATCCATGATATGAAAATCGCGATTTGTATTAAACCATTAATGCAGATTGCTCCGTATAAATTACATCCTGTATACAGAAAAACCATCAGTGATATGTATGCTGAATTGATGGCTAAAAAACAATAGAAATAAAAAAGTTGTAATCAAATGATATATAATCAAGTGATTACAACTTTTTTGTTATTTAATAAATTGTTTAATTGTTTGTTCGACTAATTCTAAGTCTACAGTGGTATTATAACAAGGGCCGTTAGGTCGAATATTTAAAACTCCAGCAGCTGGTAGAGGATATACATCTTGTATGCCACTTGTTAAATCACGTTCACAAGCAATAGCTAATAACATTTTAGGGCGGAGTTCTTTGGCAATTTTACGAGCTAAAGTTCCACCTGTTGCCACACGGAAATGAAAACCCATTCTATTTGCCATATCGATTAATGGGCCAATAGTACATTGATTGCAATGCTTACAATTATTGATGTCATGAGTTATTTTGTGTGGGCAAGTTGCTAGTTGTAGACAGTGTGGGGAGATAACTAATAAGTCTTTAGCTTCTACTTTGATGTTTTTATGTGTGAGTATATAGTTATTTAAGGCAATAAAGGAACGTTCAATTTCACGTCGTCCTATGCCGAAGATTTTTCCCCACAATATTATAATAGGGAAAAGAAAATTGATAAAATTGAAGATATATTTATCAAGAAAAGAAAAGGCTTTTATATTTGCTATGTTGAAAATCATATTTAAAATGAATAGACAACAGAAAATAAATACTATGCTAACAATGGTAAAAGCTAATTGGGCAATAAAAGCTAAGTCTAAAACAACTAGGCGTGGATAACATAACCAAATAATCAAATAGGTGAAAAACATTATACTAAATAAGCTAATAGTAGCTAATTTTATAAATAAGCGTTTTTTAGTATTTTTTAAAATATCATTATACATATAGTTTATCCTAATCTTTCGTGTAGTGTAAAATTGGTAAAAAATTAGTAAGAAAGCGAAAATAGCTAGGCTACTTTCGCTTGTTACGTTTAGATAAAAGATACATTATTTTCAAGTTCTTGTTTATGACCGTTTATATATGAACTTGCTGGCATTTTTGCTTTATTAGGTGGCTGAATTTCAAGAAGTTCAATCGCACCTTTACCAGTAGCTACAATAATACTTTGTTTAGTTAATTTTATGATTTGACCAGGATTTCCAGTTCCTGTAGTTACTCTTGTTTGCCAGATTTTAAATTTCTTATTGTTTAAAGTAGTATAAGCGACTGGCCAAGAATTCAATCCACGTACTAAATTATGGATATCTTGGGCAGATTTTGTCCAATCAATGCGACAATTATCATTGTTTAACATTTTAGCATAGCAAGATAAATTGTCGTCTTGTTTTTCACGAGGAGCTTTATTTTCTTCGATTAATTGAACTGTTTGCAATAATAAATCAGCACCTTGAACCATTAATTTGTCATGAAGTTGTGCTGTAGTCATATCTGGAGTGATTTCAGTAGTAGCTTTTAATATCATATCGCCAGTATCTAAACCAACATCCATATACATAGTAGTGATACCAGTTTGTTTATCGCCACTGATGATTGACCAGTGGATTGGAGCTGCACCGCGCCAACGAGGTAATAATGAACCATGTACATTTACACAGCCAAGTGGCGGTATATCAAGTATTTCTTTAGAAAGAATTTGACCAAAAGCGACAACAATAATTAAATCAGGTTTTAATTCGCGAAGCTTGGCTACACATTCTGGTGTTTTGATTTTTTCTGGCTGATATACTGGTAAATTATGTTTTAGAGCATATTCTTTGACAGGGGACATAGCTAATTTTTGACCACGTCCTTTTGGTCTGTCTGGTTGTGTATATACAGCAGTTACATTGTAGTGTTGATTTAAAATATCTAAGCAAGGTACAGCAAATTCCGGAGTACCCATGAAAACAATATTTTTTATTGGCATGGAAAACACCTCTTATTTTTGAGCTTTATGAAGATTATTGGCAATATCGATAAATAATCTTCCATGTAAATGGTCTATTTCGTGTTGAAGGCAACGTGCAAGAAGTCCTGTAGCAGTAATGCGATGACGTTTTCCACGACGATTTAAATATTCAACGCTTACTTTAGCAGCACGTTCTACTTCACCATAAATTTCTGGTACACTTAAACAGCCTTCAGTGTCTATTTCAGTGCCTTCTTTGCGAATAATAGTAGGGTTGATGAGTTCTAAAAGTCCTTCACCTACATCGATAACTACTACTTGGATAGATTGACCAACTTGTGGTGCAGCAAGACCTACACCATTAGCTTTATACATAGTTTCTGCCATATCATCAAGTAAAGTACGGATTGTTTTATCAATTCTTTCAATTGGTTGAGCTTGTTGTTTTAAAACAAGATCACCAGCTTTTTTTTATATCTAAAATAGCCACGAGAATTCCTCCTATAATTTCAAAGTTAACTGATATAAATTTTAACATAGGAAAGAGTATAAAGCAAAGATAATAGTATTTATGGTATAATAAGAAATGTCAAAAAATTGAATTGGAGAATAATAGCTTATGATATGAATAGAAGTAGAACATATTTGACACCAAATCGGCATGAAAAATACATGGTAGTAGATGGCTATAATATAATAAATGCATGGGAAGTTTAAAGAAATTCATCAATGATGACTTAGACTTTGCTAGAGAAAAATTAATTCATCTTTTAATGGAATATGGACAATATGAAAAATATGATATTACTATAGTTTTTGATGCACAATATACTAATGCGGAAGAAAATGTCGAAGAAAAATCTAAACATTGTAAAGTGGTTTATACAAAGGAAAAAGAGACAGCTGATAGTTATATTGAACGCAGTGTATATGAAGCTACTAAATATTATGTAGAGAAGTATACGTAGTAACTTCTGATGGAGCAGAGCAGTCTTTGATTTTAGGAGCAGGAGCATATCGTATTTCTGCAAATGAATTGTGGAGAAGAATAAAACATAGCAAAAAAAATATTCGCGATGAATATACAGGTGAGCATGTATTGCCATTGAGAAGAAGTGAAATTGGTTCAAGAATAAATGATGAAGTTATGGCAAAATTAGATGAACTCAGAAAAAGAAAAAGTTAAATGAAATAATTTAGATTTAATAAATATGATGATAAGCTATTGTAAATAGTAAGAAATTATTTTATAGAGATATTTTTTGTATAAATGTATAAAATCTTGCATAGATAAATTTTCTATGCTATACTAGTTAAAGAAGTTAATTTGATTATTCCTTAAAGAGTGGGTAGACGCCACTCTTTACTTTATATTGGGGATAATATTACAGGAGGTGTTTCGATGGCAAATCGTGTGGAAGAAGCAGTTGAAAAAAATTGCTGAAGAAATTTTAGCTAATACTGATTATGAACTTGTTGATGTAGAGTATGTAAAAGAACGTGATTGGTTTTTACGTGTATACATCGATAAAGAAGGTGGCATTGGCCTTGATGATTGTCAGGAAGTAAGCGGCCTACTGGATGAAAAGCTTGAAGAATTAAATATTATCAATGACCGCTATATTTTGGAAGTGTCTTCACCAGGACTTGACCGTGCGTTGAAAAAAGAAAAAGATTTTAAACGCGAAATGGGCAAAGTGGTGGATATTACATTATATAAGGCTATTGATAGTGAAAAAATGATAACTGGTAAATTAACTGGTTATACAAAAGATATTATTACTATTGATGAAACTAGAGAAATAGCATTAAAAGATATTGCTTTAGTTAGATTGCATATTGATTTTTAAATTAAGATTAAGGAGTAAATGTAATTAAATGGCAACCAAAGATAAAGGCTTTTTAGATGCGTTAAAAGAAGTTGGACAGGAGAAAGGCATAGCACCAGAAGTATTATTTGAAGCAGTAGAAGCAGCATTAGTATCTGCTTATAAAAGAAATTTCAACACTGCTTCTAATGTGCGTGTGTATTTAGAAAGAGCAACTGGCGAATTTCATGTATACGCTCAGAAAAAAGTTGTAGAAAAAGTGGAAAATAAAGTTACAGAGATTTCTTTATTACAAGCTCAAAAACAATTTGGTGAAAGCATTGTTTTAGATGATGTAGTAGAAGTAGAAGTAACACCTGCTAACTTTGGACGCATTGCAGCTCAAACTGCAAAACAAGTAGTAGTACAGCGTATTAGAGAAGCAGAACGTGGTATTATCTATGAGGAATATTCTAACCGTTCTAGTGATATTTTAACTGGTACTGTACAGAGAATGGAAGGTCATAATGTATTTATTGACCTTGGTAAAACAGAAGCTGTACTTGCACCATCTGAACAGATCAGCACAGAACAATATAAACATAATGACCGCATTAAAGTTTATGTAGTAGAAGTAAAAAGAACTTCTAAAGGTCCTCAGATTTTAGTATCTCGTACACATCCTGGTTTATTGAAAAGATTATTTGAACTTGAAGTACCTGAAATTCAAGAAGGTACAGTTGAAATTAAATCTGTAGCTCGTGAACCAGGCATGCGTTCCAAAATAGCGGTATTTTCTGCAAATGAAGAAATCGATCCAGTTGGTTCTTGTGTAGGTCAAAAAGGTTTACGTGTTCAAGCTGTAGTAGATGAACTTCGTGGCGAAAAAATTGATATCGTAAAATGGAATGAAGACCCAGCAAAATATATAGCAAATTCTTTAAGCCCTGCAAAAGTTGTATCTGTTGCAGTAAATGAAGAAAAGAAAATGTCTAGAGTAATCGTACCAGATTATCAATTATCTTTAGCTATTGGTAAAGAAGGACAAAACGCTAGATTGGCTGCAAAACTCACTGGTTGGAAAATCGACATTAAGAGCGAAACTCAAGCTGCAGAAGAAGGCTTTGATTCAGACGATATGAACATGGTTAATGTTGTAAGTGAAGAATCTTTTTCTGTAGATTAATAATAGGGAGCGATAAGTAATGAAAAAACTTCCTGTTCGTTTATGTGTGGGTTGTCAAGAACCTCATAATAAACGTGAAATGATTCGTATAGTTAAAAGTCCAGAAGGTGAATTCAGTGTAGATTTCACAGGTAAAAAATCTGGACGTGGTGCTTATATTTGTAAGAATATTGAATGTCTAAATACAGCAGTGAAACAGCGTCGTTTAGAAAAATCTTTTAAATGTCAGATAGATAATTCAGTATATGAACAGCTAAAAGAGGAATTTGCCAAACTTGATGAACAATAAGGTTAAATTAATAAATATTGTAAGCATTGCATGTCGTGCTGGTAAAGTTATGTCTGGAGAATTTGTCATTGAAAAAGCTTTAAGTAGTAAAAATAATATTAAATTGATATTATTGGCAAATGATGTTGCTGAAGCAACAAAAGCTAAATATGAAAAAATGGCAAAAAATAGTAAAGTTTTGTTGAGATATACAGAACTTACAAAAGATGAGATGGCAAATTCTATTGGGAAAACTGATAGAGCAGCTATAGCGATTTGTGATGAAGCTTTAAGAAAGCCATTTTAAAGATATTGGATAATTGAAAACCCTGGGGGTGGCTTAATGTCCAAATATAGAATTTATCAATTAGCTAAAGAGTTTTCTTTAGATAGTAAAAAAATAATTGATATTTTAAATAAAAATAATATTAATGTTAGTAACAACCTAAACTTGGTTGGCGAGAAAGAACGTGAGGTTATAGCTAGTATCGTGAATAATAAAGATAATAATAAACAACAAACAGCAAAAAAAAAAA
>ENA-OQEB01000819-OQEB01000819.1-human-gut-metagenome-genome-assembly--contig:-NODE-819-length-12172-cov-5.033541_pt1 | contig 12172 bp, 15 predicted proteins | sample MGYA00242787_ERZ504619 | MGnify/ENA primary metagenome ERZ504619 (study PRJEB26092, sample SAMD00036317) | human gut metagenome | host: Homo sapiens | study: EMG produced TPA metagenomics assembly of... | reverse complement strand
CGCCTGCATTGCACGGCCAAAGCGCACGCGCAGCAGGGCGGCGGGCTCCAAAGACACGCCGTCGCGGCGCAGCTCGGCTGTCAACGTGGCAAGCGGGCCCTCTTCGTGCGAAAGCGGATAGCTGTCCAGGTCGACATCGGCAAACAGCACGGCATCGTAGCTGCCAGGGCGAAGAACCGACGCATCGGCAAGCGACGCGAAGCGCACTTGTGCCCGTGGCGTGCGATCGACCTCGTAGGTCGCGTAATCGTAAGCGGTACTGCGCTTGTCCACCTTGGTTCGAACGCCGTCGAGAACCGGCACGGTCGCGTCCTGCGACACGTCGAGTGCGCGAGCATCGTTCATAAGGATGTCGATGGCATGGCGCAGCAAAGCCGTCTCTGCCTGGCGACGGGCCTGGCCGTCAAGGCCGCCTAGAGCGCGATCGGGCAGCGCCTCGGCAACGGCGAGCATGGCCTTGAGCGCCGTCACGGGTTTGTCGCGCCACAGCGCCTGGAACACGTCCGAGACCACACACGGCACGTTCTTAAACCAGTTTTCGTCGCTCGCCGCCTTGCGCGCGCCCCTCACCTGACCCTGGACGCTCTGCAGCAGGCTCTTACGCCCGCAGTGGTCTTGTTGCGCGACAGGCGTATGTTCTTGTCGAAGCCGCGGGCGCTCGCGGCGTCGGCACCCGAAAGCGGACTGTAGATCCAGTCGGTAAGCTCCGGCGCGGGCCACCACTCGGTCTTTGACGCCATGCCCTCATCGGCGGCCTTCATGCGCTCGATCAGGCCGGCAAGCGCCGCAAACTGCCTGCCCGCAATGGATTGAGAAAACGCCGTGAACTCAGTTGTCTCGGCAGCGATATGACGAGCCGCCAGACGAGAGGCGAGCTCAACGAACAGCTGGGGTGCCCGGGCAGAAACAACGAGCACGCGCACAGGGTCGGCAGGCGTCGCGACGCCGTCGACCTCGGAACCCCGGCACGTTTTTACCAGATCATCAATTGCGTCCGCATAAGCATGAGCACGGGCATGGGGGCCAGCGACCTCAATAAAGGCAGGCTGAGCGGCGGTCCCGCAAGCGGCATCAGACGCGCCGACACCCTCCCCTAGCGGCGCGATCTCAAACAACACATCGCGGGCATCAAATGCCGCGGCAAGCTCCTCGCGCATCGCCGCCTGCTCGCGGGCAAGCAGCACGACGACCTCTCCCCCATTGTTCGTCACGGCAGACAGCAGCTCGAGCAGACCGTGCGTAAACGACGTGATACCGCGCACGCATACGGCGCGAGTGCACGCCAGCAGCTATCGGCCAGGACACTGGTCATAATGTCAGCTGCCTCGCAGGGCTCAACCATATCTCGACGGTCCAAACCGCCCGCGTAGGCGCGCAAAAGCTCGAACACACGAGCCTCGGCATCGCTTTTTGGCTCAGGCCGGCAGTTGTCGCCACGGCATCGTTCGGCACCCGTCCCCGCAACGCCCGGCAACACGTCGCGGGCCATGCGCGCGAGCATGCGCACTGTGCCCTGGCTGCGCGAAAGCGGCTGCAGAGCGGCGTCGTCGCGGCGGTCGATCATGTCCGAGAACAGCATCTGGCGCTGAAGGTTGTCCACAAAGCTGCGGCCATCGCCCATAAGCTCCCACAGCGAGCTGAGCCACGATGTGGGCGTCTTGTAGTCGACACCCAGTGAAACCCCGGCTTCTGCCGCATCATGGCGGCACAGGTCGAGCTCGGCAAATGTTGGCGCCAACAGAACAGCGCGCCCGTGGCGGGCAACCAGGTCGGCCAGTAGCGCCGCCTCGGCATCGCTCAAATCCGTGCCGGCATTGGTGGTATAGATTCGAACAGGCATGGTCCTCCGCTCAAACTGTTCGCAATAATCAATGCATCCATCCTACCCGCCCAAGCGGACAGATTTGCCCCACGCCAACAGATTTGATCCCTTGAGGACGGAGGAAAATGGATCACAGAGGGGGTCAGTCTAACCCGGTGATTCGTTTTCCTCCGTCCCCAAGGGATCAAAAAACCGCCCCCGGAGGGACGGTTCTTCGTAATTCAATGTTGTCGCCGGCCTACTCGCCATCCTCCAACTTAATGAGGATCTTGCGGTAGCCACCGTACTCGCCGTTCAGCGCCTTTGAAACGCGGCTCACCGTGGTGGACGAAGCGCCGGTACGGGCCTGAACCTCAACATAAGGCTCGCCCTCGTCCAAATAGCGCGCAACCTGCAAACGCTGAGAAAGGTCGCAAATCTCGCGCGGCGTGCAGATATCGGTCAAAAACGCTTGGATATCCTTCTCGTCGTCCAAAAGGCTAAATGCGTGGACCAGCTGCTTGACATCAGGCTTGTCAAACATGTTCTCGATATTCATCGATCACCGCCAAACCCGCCAAAAGGCATCGAAGTTGATACTGACATCGGGCATCGTTCGCCCGTTCTATGCAATAGGGCAACGCCTGTGGCTTTTGCCCGTAGCAGTGTAGCACACCACCAAACTAAAGCGACAAGACTCTCTGCCAGCGGCGCGTTTTTCAGGACGAACGCCGTTTAGAAACCATATGCGCACGTAAGCTCCATGAATATTTGAGACAATGGGCGCCCAAACACCGCGGCGCGCCCGCGCAACCATCCAGGTCGCCGCCGCAAGCCGCTTCACGCGACGCCAGCAACCCCGGCGCAAGAAAGGATTCACGCCATGCGCTTTATGCTTAACTGGCTCTTCACCTCGATCGCCATCGCGATCGCCACGTTCCTCGTCCCCGGTATCCAACCCTTCGGCTTTGCCGAGGCTTGGGTCTGCTTTGCCTTCGTGGGACTGTTCCTCAACATCGTCGACTCGCTCGTCAAGCCGTTCCTGACGGTCATCTCGCTGCCGCTCACTATTATCACGCTTGGTATTTTTCAGCTCGTAGTCAACAGCTTCATGCTCGAGCTGGCCAGCTACCTGTCGGTCAATCTGCTGGGCGCGGGTATCTCCATTGCCGGCTTTGGATCGGCCTTTATGGGCAGCATCCTGGTATCCATCATGCGCAGCATTCTCGACAGCATCGCCGAGGGCTAGAACTGTTCAATACGAACCGTCATATCGACCCAAGACAAAGGCCGCCCATCGCAAAAATGGGCGGCCTTCTTATTTGCCAAGTCTCAAAGGACGAGAGGATCTACCATTTCTACCCCGTCCCCAAATGCAGGTGTGGGTTAGATGACGTAGTCGTAGCCATGGTTGGGAGCGACAAGTTGATCGAGCGTCACACCGTCGAGGTAGTCGTTGATGAGCTTGTCCAGGTTCTTCCACACGTCGAGCGTGGGACACTCATCCGAACGCGAGCAGCCCTTGCAGTCGCCATCCAGGCAGGCGACCGGTGCCAGACTGCCCTCGGTCAGGCGCAGGATCTCGCCCACCGTGTACTGCTCGGGCGGGCGCGTGAGCACGTAGCCGCCGCCCTTGCCGCGCATGCCCGAAAGCATGTTGCGCGCACGAGCGTAGCCAAGATGTTCTCGAGATATTTCTCGGAAATCCCCTGTCGCGCCGCGATCTCTTTGAGCGGGATGCGACCGGCCGCCTGGTGCTCGGCCAGATCGACCATAACGCGCAGGGCATATCTGCCCTTTGTAGAAACCAACATGTATAGTGCTGCCTTTCGGTCATTTAGTCCGTAGAAATTCTAGCCGAAAAATTGGTTTTGAAAATACCCGTTCCGGTCAAGATGGTTAATCAGCTCGTAATAATCTTCTATTTCCTATTGCATTACTAGGCTTTAGTGTCTAGTATGCTTCCCAACAGCTAAACGAACAACCTATAAGGTTTATGGGTTTAGCTGCTACACGCACCGTGAAACCACACGGCAACCAGTCATTTGAACACTTTGGAGGTTCACCATGAGCAATGTTTATACGTCCATCGATCAGCTTATCGGCCACACCCCGCTTCTGGAGCTCACTCACTTTGAGGCCGATGAGGACCTCAAGGCCCGCGTGCTCGTCAAGCTGGAATACTTCAACCCCGCCGGCTCCGTCAAAGACCGCGTCGCCAAAAACATGATCGACGAGGCCGAGAAGGCCGGCAAGCTCGTGCGCGGCGGCGACTACACCATCATCGAGCCCACGAGCGGCAACACCGGCGTCGGCATCGCCTCGGTGGCGGCTGCCCGCGGCTACAAGGTGATCATCACCATGCCCGAGACCATGTCCGTCGAGCGCCGCAAGCTTATGCAGGCATATGGCGCACAGCTCGTGCTCACCGACGGCTCCAAGGGCATGAAGGGCGCCATCGCCAAGGCCGAGGAGCTGCAGAAGGAGACCCCCAACAGCATTATCGCCGGCCAGTTTGTGAACCCCGCCAACCCCGCCATCCACAAGGCCACGACCGGCCCCGAGATCTGGGATGACACCGACGGCGAGGTCGACATCTTCGTCGCCGGCGTTGGAACCGGCGGCACCGTGACCGGCGTGGGCGAGTTCCTCAAGGAGCAGAACCCCGAGATTAAGGTCGTCGCCGTCGAGCCCGCCACCTCCCGGTGCTCTCCAAGGGCCAGGCCGGCCCGCACAAGATCCAGGCATCGGCGCCGGCTTTGTGCCCGACGTCCTCGACACCCAGGTCTATGACGAGATCATCCCCGTCGAGAACGACGACGCCTTTGCCACCGGCCGTGCCGTGGGCCACAAGGAGGGCGTGCTCGTGGGCATTTCGTCCGGTGCCGCCGTGTGGGCCGCACTGCAGCTGGCCAAGCGCCCCGAGAACGAGGGGAAGACCATCGTGGCCCTGCTTGCCGACACCGGCGAGCATTACCTGTCCACGGCACTGTTCCAGGACTAAGGGCCTGTCGCCCATAGGTTGAGCCACGGACGAGCCGGTCTCCTCTCTCCCGGCAGCCTGAGCCCATCCAATCAGGGTGTCCCACGAGACGTCCGAACTTGCTACAATGTCTGCGGCGCGGAACCAGCCTCCCGCGCCGCTTTTCTTTTTTGGCCACATGCCACCAAGGAGAACCTCCCCATGCACAACAAGCGCGTGCTCGTCGCCATGAGCGGCGGCGTCGATTCCAGCGTGACCGCGTACCTGCTCAAAAGCCAGGGCTACGAATGCGTCGGCGCCACCATGCGCCTCACCTGCCCCGCGCCCGATCCCGTCACGGGCATGAGTAAGGTCGACCGCGACATCGCCGATGCAAAGGCTGTCGCCGAGCGCCTGGGGATGCCCCACCATGTGCTCGACCTGCAGCAGGCCTTCGACCGCAACGTTATCGAGCGCTTCGTGACCGCCTATCAGGAGGGGCTGACGCCCAACCCATGCATCATCTGCAACCGCCACATTAAGTTTGGCGCATTGCTGGATGCGGCGCTGGATATGGGCTGCGACTACATCGCCACGGGCCACTACGCCAAAACGAGCCAGGCGTCCGACGGAACCTGGCAGCTGTACCGCGGCGAGGACCCCAAAAAGGACCAGAGTTACTTTTTGTATTCGCTTACGCAGGAACGCCTGGCGCACACGATCTTTCCGCTGGCTGGGCTGGACAAAGAGCGCGACGTGCGCCGCATTGCCGCCGAGCAGGGCTTTACCAACGCCAAGAAGGCCGAAAGCGAGGACATCTGCTTTATTCCAGACGGTGACTACGCGGGCTATATCGAGCGCCGCTGCGGACATCCCGCTGCACCGGGCGACATTGTGTGGCGCGACGGCAGCGTGGTCGGGCGCCACAACGGTGCGCTGCGCTACACCATCGGTCAGCGCAAGGGCCTGGGCGTCGCGATGGCGCATCCCGTGTACGTAACGGGCGTCGACGCCGACAGCAGCACCGTGCATCTGGCGAGGCCGAGGACCTAACGGCCACAGCGCTCACGGCCAACGACTGGATCTGGAGTGCCCCTGCCGACCGCATGAAGCAGAGCTCACGTCCGGTGGCATTCGCGTAGGTGCCAAGTACCGCTATCGTCAGAAAGACCAGGCAGCGACCCTTGCGCGCGGCGAAGACGGGCAAATGCTGCTAACTTTTGACGACCCGCAGCGCGCCATCGCCCCCGGCCAAGCCGTTGTAGTCTACCGCGGCGACATCGTCCTCGGCGGCGGCACGGTAACCGGCGCACTTAAGTAGCCCCATCCCCTTCATAAATTGCGGTGAAATAGGGACTGTTTAAGCGTTTAAAACCGCCAAACAGTCCCTATTTCACCGCAACTTAGAGAGGACGGCCTCGGTCGGTACTGCCGTATCAGCCGAGGCCGCTGCATCGTTAGCGCTGAACGTAGGCGCGAACCAGCTCGTAAGTGTTGCGCACGCCGTCCATGTGGCTGCGCTCGTAGTTGTGGCTCGCGTACACGCCGGGGCCGATCAGCCGTGACGGATGTCGTAGCCGGCGGAAAGCGTGGCCTCAACGTCCGAGCCGTAATGCGGGTACACATCGATGGCGTAATCGAGCTCAAGCTCGCGCGCAATATTGGACAGCGTGGTCACCAGATCGTAGTTGTAGGGGCCACCCGAATCCTTGGCGCAAATCGACACCATGCGCTCGGTGCAGCCCAGGTCGTCGCCCACGCAGCCCATGTCAACGCTGATCATCTCGCGCGTGTCGGCCGGCACGAAAGCACCGCCGTGGCCGACCTCCTCGTACACGGTAAAGAGCAGCGACACCTTGCGCGAAAGCGACACCTCGCCATCAGCAACAGCGCGGGCAAGACCCAGCAGAATCGACGCCGACAGCTTGTCATCCAGGAAGCGGCTCTTGATGTAGCCGCTCTCCGTCACCGTGGTTCGCGGATCCATAGCGATGATGTCGCCGGTCTGAATGCCCAGCTCAAGCACATCGTCCTTGCTGTCGACATTCTCATCGAGCAGGATTTCCATGTTCTTCTCGATGGTCTTGACCGGCTCGTCGGCCACGTGCGCCGAAGGCTCGGTGTTAAGAACCACGCCCGTGTAGACATTGCCGTCGCGCGTGTAGACGGTGCAGTTCTCGCCATCGGCCGTAGACCACTGATGCCCACCGAGCGCCGTGGGGCGCAGGCGGCCATTGTCCTTAATGGAACGCACCATGCGCCTAGGGTATCGACATGGCTCGCCAGTACGAGCGGCTCGCCCTCGCCGCCAAGCTCAACGAGCACGTTACCCTTATTAGAACGCTCAGGCCCAAACCCCATATCGCGCAGGGTCTCCATCAGATAATCAGTCGCCGCACGGGTATAGCCGGTAGGGGAGGCAATAGAAGTCAGCGTCTTAAGCTGTCCTGCGATATAGGAGAGCGTCTCCTCTAGAGAAGCATCAATATTAGAAGTCATATGCATCCTTCCAAGTAAAACTAAGACCGAGTCCCGATTTTAACCGTTCTGCACGTGCAATGCCCTAGGAGCCGAGCCGCCTCCAGACGTCCCCGCACCGGTTTTGTGCACGTGCACGGTTTACAATCTCAATCTTGCATAAATCCTATTGGTATTTGCATAGAAATGAGGCATCTTTTTGCTTCGTCTCAGGGTGCCCCACCTTGGACCGTGCAAAAAACGGAGTATTCAGCACCGTGGGCCCCAACGGCCCCATCACGAACGACAAAACGACGCGGTTACAGCAGTGTTGCAGGTCGTCGCAAAGCAGAAACTCAGTAACAACCCCCTCCACTCATCGATAGCCCGCCCACAATGCTGTCGATGGGCGCCTGCGGGCCACTCGGCCCATTCACAACGTTATGCATTTTTAAGAGTTTGTTGAATACTCCCAAAAATGCACGCAGGGAAGTGCACCACCTATCCGCAGCGGGCAGTACGCCTTGGTTTTGTCCGTCTCAGGGCATCGACGCAGCACAAAAAGCCCCGCCGTGCGTAGCACGGCGGGGCCAGCGGCACGTCAAAAGACCATACACCTACGGGCGAAGGACCACCAAACTGGGCTAGGCAGCCGGGCAGATCTTCTTGAAGAGCTCGATGACGTCGTCGAGCGTTGCCTCGCGCGGGTTACCCGGGAAGCAGGCGTCGGCCATGGCGTCCTTGGCCAGGACCTCGATCTCGTCAGCTTCATGGCCTCACAGACGTGCGGGATGTTCACGTCGGCGGAAAGCTGCTTGACGGCGGCGATGGCGGCATCGGCGCCTCGGCGGTGCTCATGCCCGTGGTGTCAACGCCCATGGCGACGGCAACCTTGGCCAAGCGCTCAGCGCAAACCGGCTTGTTGAACTCCATGGCGATCGGCAGCAGCATGGCGCAAGCGACGCCGTGCGGGGTGTCGTAGTGAGCGGACAGGGTGTGAGCCATGGCGTGGTCGATGCCCAGCCAACATTGGAGAAGCCCATGCCGGCGACATACTGACCAAGAGCCATGCCCTCACGGCCGGAGCGGGCTGGCCGGACTTGGCCTCGGCGACGGAGTCGCGCAGGTTCTCGCTGATCAGCTTAATGGCCTCAAAGTGGAACATGTCGGAAAGCTCCCAGGCGCCCTTGGTGGTGTAGCCTCGATGGCGTGGTCAGTGCGTCCATGCCAGTGGAAGCGGTCAGGCCGGCGGGCATGGAGGCCATCATGTCGGGATCGACGACGGCGACCTCGGGGGCGTCGTTGGTGTCGACGCACACGAACTTGCGAACCTTCTCGGGGTCGGTGATGACGTAGTTGATGGTCACCTCGGCGGCGGTACCGGCGGTCGTCGGCACAGCGATGGTGAACACGGCGTGGTTCTTAGTGGGAGCAACGCCCTCGAGGCTGCGGACATCGGCGAACTCGGGGTTGTTGATGATGATGCCGATGGCCTTAGCAGTGTCCATGGAGGAGCCACCACCGATGGTCACGATAGCGTCAGCCTCGGCGGCCTTGAAGGCCTCGACGCCGTCCTTGACGTTCTGGATAGTGGGGTTGGGCTTGATCTCGGAGTAGAGGCTCCAAGCGATGCCGGCAGCGTCGAGCTCGTCGGTCACCTTAGCGGTAACGCCAAACTTGACCAGATCGGGGTCGGAGCAGACGAAGATCTTCTTGTAGCCGCGACGCTGGAGCTCGCCGGGGATCTCCTTGATGGCGCCGGAACCATGATAAGAGATGGTATTGAGAACGAAACGATTAGCCATTGATAGCCTCCCATCGTGTGCGGGGCATCCATTACGCCCCACGTTATGAGTCCCATCCTAACGCTTTTGAAACAAAAAACGCGTGAGAACGTCAATAGTGTTAAAGCGTTTCAACAGATGATGAAAAATATTGCGACAAAGGGACAGCCCCTTTGCCGCATTCGGTTACTTTCGGCAGCCCTCTTTCCAAGCCTCGGCCGCAACCTTCCAGCGTAAGCGCAAGTCGCGCTCGCGGTCGATGAACATGATGGCAAACGCGACAAACAGCAGCAAGCTCGCCACGACGATGGCGTGCAGGCCCATGCGCTCAATACACCAGTTGCCCAACACGGCGCCAAACACAAAGGTAAAGATCACGCCAAAGTACAGCAGGCCGTTTTCCAAAAAGCCGCGCCTGTGGGTGATGATGTAATCGTCCACGTTTTGCAGCGCGTTGCGCAAGTTGCCGATGCACATGGTCGTAGCGATGCCGTGACCGTGGATCTTGCGGAAGCTCTCGACCTGCATGCCGCAGGCAAACGAGGTAAGGCAGTTGGCGAGCAGGTTGTAACCGCCACCGGGGATAAAGCTCACGCCCAGCAAGATGACGGCTTCAAAGAACACCGTCACCTGACGCCAGTGGATCACGCTGCCAAACCGCTCGTGCACCAGGTCGGCAAGCATAATGCCCACGGCAAACGACACCACGGGGAAGAAATAGCGCCCCGCCAGCGCCCAGTTGCCCTCCGAGATGCTCACGCCCACCAGCAAGATGTTGCCCGTCTGCGCGTTGGCGAAAACATGGTCGCGCCCAATGTACGAATACACGTCCATAAAGCCACCGGCGAGCGCCAAGATGATGCCCAGCTCAATAGACTCCGATATCTGTTTGGCACGCTGCATCGTCGTGCATCCTCCTTGTTGACGACTCTCTCGTGCGTTGCGGAAACATAGCCGCCGTTCATACTGTAACCCATTGACAACATGGCGTGCGCGCGAGACGGGTTCCCCAGCGCGCAGATACACAGTCTGGAAACAAACAGCGGGCGCGGCGCCGACACCCGACGCCTCGTGTACTCCCCCAGTCTTTTTAGCTCCGTCCCAAAAAGACTGGTTACAATTACGTGCAGCATACAGACACCGGGAGGGATCGTGGCAAAAAAGCCTCAGCACGCTCAGAACAACCAGCGCAGTCAGCAGGGCAAACAGGGCCAGCAGCAAAAGCGCGGCGGCAAGGCGCAGGCCACGGTCGCCCGCACCAAGCATTCCCAAGCGACGCCCGCCCGCCCCTGGCGTCCGGGCCGCGATAAGTTTCTCCCCGTCAGTCGCGCCGACATGGATGCGCGCGGCTGGGACCAGTGCGACTTTGTCTACATCTGCGGCGACGCCTACGTGGACCATCCCAGCTTTGGTATGGCCATCGTCAGCCGCGTACTCGACGCACACGGCTACAAGGTGGGCATCATCTGCCAGCCCGATTGGACCGACCCCGCCAGCATCACCGTGCTCGGCGAGCCGCGCCTGGGCTTTCTCGTCAGTGCCGGCAACATGGACTCCATGGTCAACCACTATTCGGTGACCAAGCACCGCCGCCACACCGACGCCTACACTCCCGGTGGCGAGGAGGGGCACCGTCCCAACCGAGCTGTCACGGTCTACGGCAACCTCATCCGCCAGACGTTCAAGGACGCCCCCATCATCATCGGCGGCATCGAGGCAAGCCTGCGCCGCCTGGCCCACTACGACTACTGGCAGGACAAGCTCAAGCGCTCGGTGCTGCTCGACTCGGGCGCCGACATCCTCATCTACGGCATGGGAGAGCACGCAATCGTCGAGATCGCCGACGCGCTCGACGCGGGACTGCCCGTCGACCAGATTACCTATATCAACGGCACCGTCTACCGCACGGGCTCACTCGACGAGGTCTACGACTACGATTTGCTGCCCAGCTGGGACGACCTTGCCGCCGACAAGCTCAACTACGCACGCAGCTTTAACGTGCAGCAGCAAAACATGGACCCCATCACCGGACACCGCCTGGTAGAGCCCTACCCCAACAACGTCTATGTGGTGCAGAACCCGCCATCGGCGACGTTGACGACCGACGAGATGGACGAGGTGGCCGAGCTCCCCTACGCACGCGATTGGCATCCCGACTACGACGCGGCGGGCGGCGTGCCGGCCTTTGCGAGATCAAGTTTTCCATTAGCTCCAACCGCGGCTGTTTTGGCGAGTGCTCGTTTTGCGCGCTCACCTTCCACCAGGGTCGCGTGCTGCAGATGCGCAGCCACGACTCGATCATGCGCGAAGCCGAGCTGCTCACGCACGACCCCGAGTTTAAGGGCTACATCAACGACGTAGGCGGACCGACGGCCAACTTTAGCCGTCCCGCCTGCGACAAGCAGCTCAAGCACGGCGTGTGCAAGAACAAGCGCTGCCTATGGCCGAGCGTGTGCAAGAACATGGTGGTCGACGAGAGCGGCTACACGCAGCTGCTGCGCGACCTACGCCAGCTGCCGGGCGTCAAGAAGGTCTTCGTCCGCAGCGGCATCCGTTTTGACTACACTATGGCCGATGCCTCGGACGAGTTTTTGCGCGAGCTGCTGGAGCACCATGTCTCGGGCCAGCTACGCGTGGCGCCCGAGCATGTGAGCGACGCGGTGCTCTCCGTGATGGGCAAGCCGAGCCGCGCCGTCTACGATGCGTTCTGTCGCAAATTTGAGCGCCTGAACCGCGAGTACGAACTCAAGCAGTACGTGGTGCCGTATCTGATCTCGAGCCACCCCGGCTCGACGATGAAGGAAGCCGTGGACCTTGCCGAGGCCGTGCGCGACATGGGCTACATGCCCGAGCAGGTGCAGGACTTCTACCCTACGCCGTCCACCATGTCGACCTGCATGTACTACACCGGCGTGGACCCGCGCACCATGGAGCCGATCTACGTGGCGCGCGACCCGCACGAGAAGGCTATGCAACGCGCGCTCATCCAGTATCGCAAGCCCGAGAACTACAAGCTGGTGCGCGAGGCGCTAGAGAAGGCCGGGCGTCGTGATCTGATCGGCTATACCAAGCATTGCCTGATTCGCCCCGTGCCGCCACGCCCGGGCGAGACGTCTGCCGGCGGTGGGCATGGCACCGGCAAGAAGGGCGGCAAGGCCCACGGTGGCG
>ENA-OQEB01000818-OQEB01000818.1-human-gut-metagenome-genome-assembly--contig:-NODE-818-length-12178-cov-2.627334_pt1 | contig 12178 bp, 19 predicted proteins | sample MGYA00242787_ERZ504619 | MGnify/ENA primary metagenome ERZ504619 (study PRJEB26092, sample SAMD00036317) | human gut metagenome | host: Homo sapiens | study: EMG produced TPA metagenomics assembly of... | reverse complement strand
AATATATGGTTCATCTCAAAACTCAACAGGCATATGCAAAGAATGAAAATGATTTAAGTGTCGAGAAGAAAATCGCGGAATGGTTTTCCCGCTTCGAAAATGCGCTAAAAGTATTGTTGAGCGATGACAGCATCCGATTGATATATGACTATAAAAACTATAATTTTCTAATTGAACAGAAAGGTCGAAATCCATATAGTTTGGATGAACTTTCTGATGGCTATTCTGCAATCATCGGTATTGTCGCAGACCTAATCCTCCGTATGGACGCAACTGGTTGCTGAAAGGCGAACTGAGCCAGTACGATGTGGAGGGCGTTGTGCTGATCGATGAATTGGAAACGCATCTGCATGTAGAGCTTCAGCGCAAAATTTTGCCTTTCCTGACGGAGTTCTTCCCGAGAATTCAATTTATTATTACAACACATTCGGCTTATATTCTCAATTCTATCAGCAATGCTTGTATTTACGATTTGGAAAAGCAAGTGCGGTTTGCTGATTTTTCAAGCTATTCAGCAGATGAGATTGCTGAGGGCTATTTTGACGCACCAAATTATTCTGCCACTATGCAGGATAAAATTCTTCGGTATCAGCATCTTGTTAAGCAGGAAGAGCTTTCCGATAGTGAAAAGGCCGAGCGTGCCCAATTGAGAATTGAATTGAAGACCGCGAACAAACTATTAGAAGAAGACATTTCCGATGAATTCAATCGAATTGAAGAAAAGAAGGATTCTAATGGTTAAGATTGAACGAACAAATGGGGAAAACGCTAAAATTGCAATAGCGTCTCTTGAAAAAGAAAAGCAGAAAAAGAACGGCAATTACAACGCCTCTGAAATTTTTGATGCAATAAATGAAATATTTCACGGAAAATGCTATTTGTGCGAACAACGGGGATTTTACCAGGTCGAGCATTTGATTCCACATAAAGGCAACAAAGATCTTGAATTTGAATGGAACAATTTGTTTTTAGCCTGTCCTCATTGTAATAATATAAAAAGAGACAAATACACTCCGATTCTGGATTGCTGTAAAGTGGATGTTGATCAAAAAATTGCGTTTCGAAAGCATGGATATTGGGGAACAGAAGAATATCTAGAGTTCACCGCACTATCTGATGATGCAGAAACGAAAATGACAGTTAAGTTATTAGAAGAGATTCATCATGGCTCTACGCCGCAAAAGCAAGCAGAAGCCAAAATACTTTATGTTAAGATTGTAAAATCCATGCGCACATTTAAAAACTATGTACTGGAATATGAAGCGGCTAAGGGGCAGACAAAACTGGATACGTTAGAATTAATAAAACTAGAGTTAAAGTCCACTTCCGAATTCACTGCTTTTAAGCGTTGGTTGATTCGAGATGCAAAGGAAAAATACCCGGAGCTGCAACAATATTGCCAATAATCATCCTACATAAAGGAGCTGATTTTATGTCCAACTTCTCCTATCTCTCCACCCGCCCCGAATATTCCCTCTTGCTAATTCTGCCATCGAGGCCGAGAAAGTGTTCTCCACCTCTCCGGCGATGTGCGCGGTGGGGTGCCGGAAGGCGTTGGAGCTGGCGGTGAAGTGGGTGTATGCGGCAGACAAAACCATCACGATGCCCTACAAGGACAACCTGCAATCCCTGCTGCATGAGCCGAGCTTCCGGTTCGCAGTGGACCGCAATGTGTGGAGCGTGCTGCCCAGCATCGTGAAGGCGGGCAATCTGGCGGTACATACGGGGCACAGCGTGTCGGCGGCGGATGCAGTGTTCAGCCTGCGGGGGCTGTTCGATTTCATCCAGTGGGTGGATTACTGCTACGGCACAGACTATGTGGAGCGCTCCTTTGATGAAACAGCCATCCCCGGCGAAAAGGTAACACTGGACGAAAAGAAGATCCGGGAACAGGAAAGCCTGCTGACCCAGAAAGATGCCGAGCTGGAAGCGTTGCGCAAGCAGGTGGAGAGTCTTTCGGCGGCGTACACGGCCAGCAAACAGCAGAACCAGCAGAGCCGCAGTTTCACCGCCGCCGACCTGACCGAGGCCGAGACGCGGCGGAAGATCATCGACATCGACCTCAAGGCCATGGGGTGGAAATTCACCGGGCCGGACGCCGATGTGCGCACCGAGTACGAAGTGGACAATATGAACGGCGTGCTGGGGCAGAAGGGCTATGCGGACTATGTGCTGATGGGCAAGGACGGCTTGCCGCTGGCGGTCATTGAAGCCAAGCGCAGCACAAAGGACCCCAACATCGGGCGCAAGCAGGCTCAGCTTTATGCAGACTGTCTGGAACAGAAGTTTGGCCGCCGTCCGATGCTGTTTACCACCAACGGCTACACCACCTATTTCTGGGATGAGCAGAGCGGCCCGCAGCGTGCCGTGAGCGGGGTGTTCTGCAAGGACGACTTGCAGAAGCTGATGAACCGCCGCACCGAGAAAAAACTGCTGGACACCATCGAAATTGACGATAAAATCACCGACCGCTACTATCAGAAAAACGCCATCCGGGCAGTCTGCGCCCATATTACGCAGGGCTTCCGGCGCAATCTGCTGGTCATGGCTACTGGCACGGGCAAGACCCGCACCGCATCCAGCCTGACCGATGTGCTGAGCCGGGGCGGTCATGTGACCAATGTGCTCTTTCTGGCGGACCGCACCGCGCTGGTCAAGCAGGCGAAGGACGACTTCAAGAAGTATCTGCCGGACCAGTCGCTGTGCAACCTGTGCTCCTCTAAGGACGATAAGCCGCGCGCATCGTGTTTTCCACCTATCCCACCATGCTCAACGCCATCGACAACGCCAAGACCAAGGACGGCGTGCCGCTGTTTTCGCCTGCTCACTTTGACCTTATCATCGTGGACGAGAGCCACCGCAGCATTTTCAAGAAATACCGCGCCATTTTTGATTATTTCGATGCGGTTCTGGTGGGCTTGACCGCCACCCCGAAAACCGATGTGGACCGCAACACCTACGACTTTTTCGAGATGGAACACGGCATCCCCACCTACGCCTACGATTACGACACGGCGGTCTACACCGACCATGTGCTGGTGCCTTACTACAACTACGAGGTCAAGACGAAATTCACAGAAGAGGGCATCCACTACGACCAGCTTTCACCGGAGGACAAGGCCCGCTACGAGGACGATTTTGCCGAGGACGACACCCTGCCCACCTTCATCCCATCCGAAAAGCTGAATAAGTTCATCTTCAACGCCAACACCGTGGACACGGTGCTGCAAGACCTGATGGAACGCGGCATCCAGACGGCGGGCGGCGACCGCATCGGCAAAACCATCATCTTTGCCCAGAACAAGCGCCACGCGGAGTTTATCCGGGAACGCTTTGGCAAGCTCTACCCGCAGCTGGAGACCCAGTACCCGGGATTCATCCAGCGGGTGTCTGCGACGACGCCTATGCACAGTCCATCATTGACGACTTCAAACAGCCGGACAAGCCGCCGTTTATTGCGGTCTCGGTGGATATGATGGACACGGGCATCGATGTGCCGGAGTGCGTGAATCTGGTGTTCTTCAAAAAAGTACGCAAGCAAAACGAAGTCTGGCAGATGATCGGCGTGGTACGCGGCTCTGCCCATCCCTTGCCTGCGTGGATGCCATCGACGGCGAATATACGGGCAAACGACGGTTTCTGATCTTCGACTACTGCGGCAACTTTGAATTTTTCCGTCAGAAACCCAACGGCTACGAGAGCACGGACACCAAAAGCCTGTCCGAGAGCATTTTCTGCAAGCAGGTGCGCATTGCCGCCGCGCTGCAGGATGGAGCCTATGGGGACGAAAAATACCAGAACTGGCGTAAAATTTTAACAGAAACCTGCCGTGCCGAAGTGGGAGCGCTGAACCCGGAGCTGGTATCCGTGCGGCTGCACCGACAGGCCGTGGAACACTATCAAAAGCCGGAAGCCTTCGTCAGCCTGACCGAAACGGACAAGGGTACTCTGATGAAAGAGGTGGCACCGCTCATCTCGCTGGACGACAAAGATGAAGCCGCCAAGCGGTTCGATAACTTTGTGTATGGCTTGCTGCTCTGTGAACTGGAAGGTCTGCCGGGGCTGGGCCGCGCCCAGAAACAGCTGCGCAGCACGGCGGCAATGCTGGAAGGAAAAGCTACCATCGCAGGTGCAGGCAAAGCTGCCGCTCATCCGGGAGGTGCAGACAGACGAATTTTTGACCTCGCACGATCTGCTCCGCTTTGAGGAAATGCGGCAGGAACTGCGGGAGCTTATCAAGTTTCTGGTGGACGGTGTAGAAGGGCAAAAGCCTGTCTACACGGCCCTTGCCGACCCGGTACTGGAACAGACCGAGGGCAAAGCGCTGGATTCCGGCTACGATTTCGGCGAGTACCGGGAACGTGTGAACCGCTACATCATGGAGCACCGCAGCGATACGCTGGCCATCCACAAGCTGACCCAGAACATTCCGCTTTCCCGGGGCGACTATACCGAGCTGGAACATATCTTCACCTGTGAGCTGGGCAGCAAAGAGGACTATGCACGGGAGTTTCGGGATACACCCTTTGGTCTGCTGGTGCGTAAAGTGGCAAAGCTGGACCACGATGCTGCCATGCAGGCATTTTCCAAGTTCATCAATGACGAATCGCTGAATGCAAAGCAGATCGCGTTCGTGCAGAAGGTCATTCATTACATCGAGCAGAACGGTTATGTGGAAAGCAAAGCGGTGCTGATGAAACCACCCTTTGACCAGCCCATCCTGTTTACCCGCCTGTTTGATGGCAAAACAGGGAGTGAACTGATGGATACGATCAATTCGGTGAAAGAGAATGCCACCCATGTGACGGCATAAAGTAGTGGAATGTAATGATAAAAACCGGTATAATTCAGGACTATCGAAAAATGAATATCCTGCAACGCAGTATGGCAAGTCAGGGAATTTTGAACGATACGCAAACGACTCTGGCTGATTACCTGATGAGCATCGCACAAATTTCCGTGGAGGATGCCGGAGCGATTTATATCGAGTTGAGCAGCATCCGCGGCAATTTTATGGCAAACATCATTCTGCGCATAATTGAAAATTATCACTTCCTGCCCGATATGGCGCAGAAACTGAAAAACAAACAAGCACTGGTGGAAAGCGTAATTGCAAATGAACAGCTGGAGCCTTCCATTACGTCGTCCATCAAAGATGTGTATGATGAACTTGTCAACAGCAAACTGGATATGATCGAGGGCCTCGTGCCGATCTCTGCCATCCAGTATGATGCTAAGATGCAGGAAGCAGAAAGACTTTAAGAGGAGTGCGACTTGTAGGATTGCTTTAAATTATCGAGTTAATCCGCAGGCTGAATAGATTCACTCAAATCGAATGAAAACGAAAAAATGCCCGCTCACCGTGGAGATCCGGCTCCATCGGTGGGCGGGCATATCCAATAAAACACCAGGATACTATTATGCTTTTCGTACTTCAGCTGGGATTTTGTTCTGGCTCAGATATCCCACAGGGAGGGCGCAGAGGTGGAAACTGCGGCGGCACCTGCGCGCATGGCGGCCATGACGTCGGCTTTGTCCCGCAGCAGGCCGCCTGCAATGACAGGCACCTGTGTGCGGGCGCTGATCTCGGCGATGACCCGGGGCATGATGCCGGGAAGGATCTCGACAAAATCCGGCTTGCCCTGCTCCAGCTGACCGGACAGGCTGGTCAGCGAGAGGGAATCCAGGATGAATGCCGCTGGACGGTCAGCAGGCCGCGGTGGCGCGCCGGCGGATCAGGGTCGGGCGGGTGGAGATGATGCCGTCCGGGTGGCATAGGGCGTTGAGGGAGTCCACCGCGATCTCCCGCGACGAAAGGCCGTCCACAAGGTCGATGTGAACCACGGCCAGTTTTCCGGCATCATGTATGCGGTGCACCAGCCCGTCTACGGTGAGCAGGGTGCTCGCCAGCAGAAAAACGGCGCTGCAGGGCGAAGCCAGCGCAGCAGTCAGGGCTTCGTCCGTTTTCACAGCGGCGATCACCGGTTCGTCCAGCAGGGTTTCAGCAAGAGGATGCATTGGATAAGACTCCTTTCGAGCCAGATTTACAGAGATAGGGAGCAATCAGAAGATACGGCCCTTTCAGAAAACTCTAAAAGGGCCGCACCATGCGCAAACCAAGTTTATAAAAAATTGAGGGGTTTGTAAAAAGGTCAACACACGGTTCATGACCAGCGGGGACCACCAACCAGCCATATGCGTCTCGTTAGAAACAAAGATCTGGCGGCTTCCGGTCTTTCCGCCGTAATCCTGCTCATAAACGGTCTCCGCCACGCGCTGTTCACTGGTGGTTGCGGGGTCGATACCGAAATACAGGAAGGACTGTGCACTGTTGTTGATCACATATTCTGCCGGGCTGGAAAGGTTGGCTGCATACTTGTTGGCGTCGTTGGAATAGGTACCGTTATCATTAGCTTTTTCCGAGAAGAAGAACTCGTCGTTCTTGTCTGCGAGAACTGCGACATCTCGGGCACCGTAAACATCGGTGTAGCCCTCGCTGTTACGCACGATGGGATCGCTGTGAATCAGGAAAATGGCCTTGACAACATTCAGACTGTCGTTATCGCACTGCAGTGCTTCGCCAGCTGCCTTGCCACCGCGGGAGTAGCCCAGCAGCGAAACTCGGTCGGTATCAACGTAGGGCAGAGTCACGCCGTAGCGTACCGCATCATAAAGCCGCGGCCTGGGTGAGCCATTCGGAGTCCGGCAGAGGTTCGCTTTCGCCCATGCCGTACATATCCACGCCGATCGCAACATAGCCGCGGCGGGCGAGCTCAATGCAGTAATGCTGCATTTCTTCTTTGTTGTTGTTTCCGCCATGCTGTACAAAAATAGCGGGCGCAGGCGTTTCAGCGGTGGCGTTTTCCGGAATATAAACATCCATCGCAAGGGTATGACCGGATTCGGATTCAATGGTAACGTTCCGGATGGTCGTTTTGCCGGAGTTCGTCTGTAAAATGAAAGAACCGGCAATGCCTACGATGATGAGCGCGATGCTGACGATGAGACTGATCAGCGGCCTTGAAAGTTTTTTCTCGTTCATATGGGGAACCTCCTTTTTGAATCTGATTTTTCCGTAATAAAAAATGAGGACACACTGCATCTGGACGATACAGTGCATCCCCATCTCACTTCTCTTGGGATGCTTCTAGTATAGCGCTTTGTAACAAAATGTCAATAGAAAATAAACAATTAAAAAATATTTTGTGCGCGAACCATAAAGTCGGGCGAAAACTATCAAGCTCTGCCAGTCGCAGCTGCGGCCCACAGCCTTGTGCCAGCCGGAGAGCAGACGGGTGCGCTCAGCCTCGTCCATCTGCGGGGCAAAGGTCATGTTGCAGTGCCACAGGCTGCGGATCTCGTCCCGGTCCTTCCATACGCCGGTGGCAAGGCCCGCCAGATAGGCAGCGCCCAGAGCAGTCGTCTCCCGGATGGCCGGGCGCAGCACGGTCTTGTTCAGGATATCGGCCTGGAACTGCATCAGGAACTGGTCGCGGGATGCACCGCCGTCCACCTTCAGCGAGGTGATGGGCACGCCGGTGTCCTTTTCCATAGCAGCCACGAGGTCTGCGCTCTGGTAGGCAATGGACTCCTCTGCCGCGCGGATGATGTGGTTCTGGGTGGTGCCGCGGGTGATGCCCACAATGGCACCGCGGGCGTACATATCCCAGTACGGTGCACCCAGACCAGTAAAGGCCGGCACAATGTAAATGCCACCGTTATCCGGCACCTTCTGGGCATAGTATTCCGCATCGCGGCTCTCCTGGATCATGCGCAGGCCGTCGCGCACCCACTGGATGACGGCACCGCCCACAAAGACGCTGCCCTCCAGCGCGTACTCCACCTTACCGTTCAGGCTGATGGCAATGGTAGAGATCAGGCCGTTCCGGCTGCGGCAGATGGTGTCGCCGGTGTTCATCAGCAAAAAGCAGCCGGTGCCGTAGGTGTTCTTGGCCTCGCCCTTGCGAAAGCAGCTCTGTCCGAACAGCGCAGCCTGCTGGTCACCGGCAATGCCGGCCACCGGGATCTGCACACCGCACAGATCGGTGGTGCCATAGACCTCGCTGGAATCGGTCACGCGGGGCAGAATGCAGCGCGGAATATCCAGCGCTTTGAGCAGGGTGTCGTCCCAGTCCAGCGTGCGGATGTTATACAGCATGGTGCGGCTGGCGTTGGTGCGGTCGGTGACATGCACTCTGCCGCCGGTCAGCTTCCAGACCAGCCATGTGTCCACAGTGCCGAACAGGATCTCCCCTGCCTCGGCCCGCTCCCGCGCACCGGCACATTGTCCAGGATCCACTTGATCTTCGTTGCGGAGAAATAGGCATCGGGCATCAGGCCGGTGTTCTCCCGGATGTAGTCTGCCATGCCGGGCTGCTGCAGCAGTTCATCCACCAGCGGAGCCGTGCGGCGGCACTGCCAGACGATGGCATTGTAGATGGGGCGGCCGGTGGCCTTTTCCCACAGGATGGTGGTCTCCCGCTGGTTGGTGATGCCAATGGCGGCGATATCGTGGGCATCGACACCGCTCTGGGCCACCACCTCGTTCATAACTCCATACTGGGTGGACCAGATCTCCATGGGGTTGTGCTCCACCCAGCCTGCTGCGGATAGATCTGCTCAAACTCGCGCTGCTGCACCGCAATGATATTCTGCTCATTGTCGAACAGGATGGCACGGCTGCTGGTGGTTCCCTGATCCAGCGCCAGAACATATTTTGTACTCATGCTTTTGCTCCCTCCGTATCGTTTCAGGAGTGTGTATCACAGATTTCGCGTCGCCACAACGTCCACGCCGGTGCCGCACACATCTGCCAGCACCACCTGTCCGGTGCGGACGGGGGCGTGCAGGGTGACGCGGTCCAGCGCAGCCATGACCTCGGTCATCTTCTCTTTGGGCACGGCCTGCGCAGTTTTTACCGGGCAGCGCGGGTACAGCCCGCCCTCCGCCCGCACGGTGCTGGTGAGGATGCGGGTGGGATGGGTCAGCTCTTCCCTGCCGTAGGCGGCACCGTTGGGGCAGGCGTTTCCAGTTACATTATAATCATTTTCCGGGTCTACCTGCAAGTGGCAGCCGCAGGGACAGCAGATGCAAATGACTTCTTTGATGCTGCTCATTTTGCAATAACCTCCTCTACCGCAACGGTCAGCGGGCCGTCTGCTTTTTCCAGCAGGACTTTGGGCAGTGCGATGTGCTCCATCTCGCCGGGAGCCATGCGCTGGCGCTTGAACCGGGCCAGCTGCCTGCCGCCGCAGGTCACGGTGATCTGGCTGGGGCCGTAGTTCTGCCGCACACGGAAGGAAATGTTCACGCTCCTGTCCACATCAGCGGGGCGCACCCGCTGCGGCACGGTGTAGCCCACGCCATTGCCCGGAACAAGGTCAAGCACAACCGTATCGGCGGCTTCGCCCTTCAAAACATAGGCCGCCGCAGAAGCACCGGCAAGGTCGCTTTCGCCCGAAACGAAGTCCACCAGATCATGCACGTGCACCACGTTGCCGCAGGCGAACACGCCGGGGATGCCGGTCTCCATATTCTCGTAGACCACAGCGCCCTTGGTGTGAGGTCCATGGGGATGCCCGCCTGCCGGGTCAGCTCATTTTCCGGGATCAGGCCGACGCTGAGCAGGATGGTGTCCACATCAAATTCTATCTCGGTGCCCGGATGGGGCGGCGGTTTTCGTCCACCTTGGCAACGGTGGCCTTTTCCACGCGGGCCTTGCCTGAATATCCACGATGGTATGGGACAGATACAGGGGGATGTCGAAGTCCTGCAGGCACTGCACGATGTTGCGGGTCAGGCCGCCGGAATACGGCATGACCTCCACGCAGGCCAGTACTTTGGCACCTTCCAGCGTCATGCGGCGGGCCATGATCAGGCCGATGTCGCCGCTGCCGAGGATGAGCACCCGCTTGCCTACCAGATAGCCCTCCATGTTGACATAGCGCTGGGCCGCACCGGCGGTGTAGATACCGGCAGGGCGGGTACCCGGGATGCCAATGGCACCGCGGGTGCGCTCCCGGCAGCCCATGCAGAGGATGATGCTTCTGGCTTCCAAAATCTGATAGCCCTTTTCCCGGCTGACGCAGTGGATCTTTTTGTCCGGGGTGACGTCCAGCACCATGGTGCCCAGCTCCACCCGGACACCGGTGGAGCGCAGCAGTTCAATGCAGCGGCCTGCGTATTCCGGGCCGGTGAGCTGCTCGCCAAAGCGGTGCAGGCCGAAGCCGTTGTGGATGCACTGGTTCAGGATGCCGCCCAGCTCGTTGTCGCGCTCTAAGATAAGGATATCGCGCAGACCATGCTGCCATGCGCTGTAAGCTGCGGCAAGGCCTGCAGGCCGCCGCGACGATGACAGATCAATCATGGTGCTCTCCCTCCTGCTTGGTTTCGCACAGTAAGACGTTGGTGCCGGCCTTATCCTGCAGCACGTCCAGCGGACTGATGCCCAGCGTTTTGCTGATCAGCTCCAGCACCCGCGGCCCGCAAAAGCCGCCCTGACAGCGGCCCATACCGGCACCGCAGCGGCGCTTGACACCGTCAATGGTGGTGGCGGGGATCTCTTCGTGCAGAGCGTCCAGAATTTCGCCCTCGGTGATCGTTTCGCAGCGGCAGATCACGCGGCCATAGGCGGGTTCCTTTGCAATGAGCCGGGCTTTTTCTTCGGGCGGAAGCTCCTTGAAGCGCACCCGGGTGCGGCCATCCCTGTAATCCGCCTTGGGGGCGGGCAGATCGCCGTGAGCTTCCAGAATTTTGACGGCTTCTCTGGCAACGGCCGGTGCACTGGAAAGGCCGGGCGATTTCATGCCCGCCAGATCGATGAAGCCGGGTGCGCCTTCCGCTTCGCCGATAACGAAGTCGCCCGTGTCTACATTGGCACGGACACCCGCAAAATTGCGGATGGACTCGCTGAAGCGGATGTTCGGCACGCTGCGGCGCGCTGCGGCGCTGACGAAGGCCAGCCCGGCGGCAGTGCAGGCGGTATCGTCCCCTTCCACGGGGTCGGCGTTCGGGCCGACGATCAGGTTGCCGTGGACGGTGGGGGCCACCAGAACGCCCTTGCCGTTTTCGTTGGGGCACTGGAAGATGACGTGGTGCACACGGCTGCCCTCGGATTTATCCAGCAGGTAGTATTCGCCCCGGGTGGGCTGGATGGTAAATTTGTGGGGTGCGGCCATATCGTGCACGGCCTGCGCCGAGATGCCTGCCGCATTGATGATATAGCGCGTTTCCACAATTCCGGAGGGGGTGGTCAGCGCCCAGCCGCCGGCGGTCTTTTCGATGCGGGTCACAGGGCAGCTGCGGTGCAGCTCCACGCCGTTGCGCACAGCCACTTCTGCCATTGCCAGCGCAAACTCCCACGGGCTGACGATGGCGGCGCTGGCGCATACAGCGCGCCAACCACATTGGGGGCCAGATTCGGCTCCATGGCAAGCGTTTCCTCTGCGGAAAGCAGCCGGATACCCGGCACGCCGTTGGCGATGCCGTTCTCATACAGTTTCTGCAGGTGGGGCAGCTCTTCCGGGCTGAGGGCTAGCACCAGACTGCCGCACTGCAGGTACGGCACATCCAGCCGGGCGCAGATCTCCTTGGCCAGTGCGGACCCCTCCACGTTGAGCCGCGCCATCCGGGTGCGGTTCGGGGTCGTAGCCAGCGTGCAGAATGGCACTGTTGGCCTTGGTGGTGCAGTCGGCCACGTCATTTTCAGCCTCGAAAATGGCGGTCTGCAGCGGGTAATGGGACAGCTCATAGGCGGCTGCCGCACCAATGACACCGCAGCCGATAATTGCTACATCCAGCATAAAAACCTCCTGATCGCTCCGTTTGCCGAATAAAAGAAAAAGAGCAGGACAAACAAAAGGGCCTTTCGACTCTCCCCTTGCTTGTTCTGCTCGATTCTCTGAACAAACTTTTATTGTCTTTATGATAATGCGATCTGCACAAGATGTCAAGCGTTTGTTGAAAATTTAAAGCTCATTTTTACCTGTGCGGCTTTTTTCTGCTCTTTACGGGCGCGGAGGCTTTTGGCAGAGCACGGCCTGCTGCAGCATAGCCTGCAGCGCTGCGCCCGGCCACAAGGCCGGACCGAACGCCCAGTGCAGGTTAAAACCGCCGCAGCTGCCTGCGCAGTCCAGCGTTTCGCCCACAAAGTAAAGGCCCGGACAGCCCTTGAACTGGA
>ENA-OQEB01000817-OQEB01000817.1-human-gut-metagenome-genome-assembly--contig:-NODE-817-length-12182-cov-1.468105_pt1 | contig 12182 bp, 13 predicted proteins | sample MGYA00242787_ERZ504619 | MGnify/ENA primary metagenome ERZ504619 (study PRJEB26092, sample SAMD00036317) | human gut metagenome | host: Homo sapiens | study: EMG produced TPA metagenomics assembly of... | reverse complement strand
CCGAAAATAAATATATACACTCTTTGTAAATCTCCCGTTCAAATGTTCCAAATCCGCAAAACTCGGAAAACTGATTCCCTTTTCAGACACTTTCATCAGCGCCGCGTGATCTTCATAATACAATGCAATACTGTCTTTATCAGGCGGAACCGGTTTGTACTGATTATCTAAGTGATGCGGTTCAATTGTCTTGTATCATAGCAGTTCCTTTCCCATACGCCGCAGTTTTTCTTTCCTTTTGCAGCGACGCTATAAGTTTCTGATCTTAAATTCTCTCTGTGCTTCCCGTTTTTGATCTTTTTTAGCAATATCGTCCCGCTTATCATACAGTTTCTTTCCTTTTGCCACTCCGATCTCCATTTTCACAAGACTCCCCTTAAAATACACCTGCAGCGGAACAAGAGTAATTCCCTGTTCTTTCATCTTTCCGAACATCTTGTCTATCTCTTTTTTATGGAGAAGGAGCTTTCTCACCCTGAGCGGATCTTTATTAAATATGTTCCCTTTCTCATACGGAGAGATGTGCATCCCGTAAATATACATTTCTCCTGACTCCACCCTGATAAAAGCTTCTTTTATACTGCATTTCCCATTCTCAGAGATTTTACCTCTGTACCGTGCAGAACAATTCCTGCTTCATATTTTTCAAGAATAAAATAGTCATGATACGCTTTCTTATTATTGGCGATCATCCTGACTTCTGACTTTGCCATAATCCACTCTTCTCCTGCCCTAAAATCTATCATGTCCAAATACTTTCACATACCCGAACACCTCTTTGTACGAATGCTTTACATACGCAAATATCTCTTTCTTACAGAATCCTGAAATTCACTGTCCTTTGAAGTTTATCCGCATCTGTGACGCAAATTCTCACCTTCTGTCCCGGCTTATAAGTCTTGCCTGTATGTTCTCCGACCAGTTCATAGCTTTGTTCATAAAACTCATAATGATCATCCCACATATCCGCCACATGTGCAAGTCCTTCCACCGTATTTTCCAATTCTACATAAGCGCCCCACTTTGTCACTCCCGAAATCACTCCGTCAAACTCTTCCCCGATATGATCTCTCATATACTCAGCCTTTTTCAGCTTCACAACTTCCCGCTCGGCTTCTTCGGCTCTTCTCTCCCTTTCACTGCACTGTGCCGCAACCTGCTGCAAAAGTTCAGAATAATGCTCCGCCCGGTTCTCATCAATCTTCCTCTTAAGTTTTCTTTGATGATACGATGGATCTGAAGATCGGGATACCTTCTGGATGGGCGATGTGAAATGAGTATAATATTTTGCCGCAAGTCCGAAATGTCCGGTATTCTCCGTCGTATACCTCGCCTGTTTCATCGACCTGAGCGTAAGTCTGCTGATCAGATCTTCCTCCGGTTTTCCCTCTACTTTCTCAAGCAGTTTCTGAATCTCTTTCGGCCGGATCTCATTTCCGACATGGATATGATAGCCGAAGCTGTTGACAAATGCCGAAAGCTGTCTGATCCGGTCCTCATCCGGCGCTTCATGCGTCCGGTAAAGAAACGGAATCTCCCTCCAGAAAAACTCTTCCGCCACTGTCTCATTTGCCATAAGCATAAAATCTTCGATAATCTCTGTCGCCGGATTTCTGTCATACGGCTTTACTTCGATCGGTTTTCCATCTTCATCCAAAACAATCTTCGTCTCCGGAAAGTCAAAATCGATAGCGCCCCGTTTTCCCCGTTTCTGTCTGATCAACTCCGATAATTCTTTCATCATCCATATCATCGGAACGAATCCTTCATACTCACGAAGCGCCTGCTCATCCTGCTCTAATACAGCGGAAACTTTGTTGTAACTCATCCTCTTGTCAACACAGATCACCGACTCTGTAATCTCATGGGAAATCATCTCCCCTTTCGGCGAGATCGTCATGATACAGGACAAAGCAAGACGCTCTTCCCCCGCATTGAGCGAACAGACCCCGTTTGACAAAATGTGCGGAAGCATCGGAATAACCCTGTCAGCCAAATAGACGCTTGTTCCGCGTTCCAACGCTTCTCTGTCGAGGGCGCTTTTTTCCTGAACATAATTCGTTACATCCGCTATGTGTACGCCGAGCACATAATTTTCTCCGTCCCGCTCTACCGATACGGCATCATCCAGATCTTTTGCATCTTCACTGTCGATCGTCACCATTTTCACATTCGTAAGGTCTTTTCTCCCGGCACGATCCGCCTCACTTACAGGCTTCCCGACTCTGACCGCCTGATTCAAAACTTTCTCGGGAAACTCTGTCTTAATGCCAAGATCCATTACGATTGACAAAATATCCGTGCCCGGATCGTTCACATGTCCGATGATCTGCGTAACTTTTCCTTCCGGTTTCATATGTTCCCCGCCGTAAGACGTCATTTCCACAACAACTTTATGACCTGTCACAGCGCCCATCTCACGCCCTGACGGAATATAAATATCGTTTACATACCGACAGTTATCCGGCCTGACAAACCCGAAACTTTTACATTTTTCATACAATCCGACAATATGCGTTACTCCGTGCGAAATAATTCCGACGATCTTTCCCTCCCGCCGCTTCCTGCCGGAGCTGACGTTATAATATACTCTACTTCATCGCCTTGGAATGCATTCCCAAGACACTCTTCCGGAATAAAGATGTCATCTGTTCCATCTTCCGGCGTAACAAAACCGAAACCTCTTGCATTTGCCTGAAATATTCCTTTCAGACGCTCGGTATGACCGCATGTATATTTTCCCCTTTTTGAAATCGTGATCTTCCCTTCTTCCACAAGAGCATCGAGAACTTCCCGCAGTTCCTGTCTCTGTTCTCCCGGAATTTGAAGTACGACGCAATCTCTTTGATCTTCATAGGTACGTACAGATCATCGTTGATAAAATCAAAAAGTACCTTTTTGCGTTTTTCAAATTGACGGCTTTCCTCTTTTGATTTGAAGGATTTTTTCTGTCATTCACTTTGACGCGATCATCATGTATTCTTCTTTTTTTCTCTCTGTTACCGTGTGTTTTCCGCATTTTACCCTCCGCACTAAAATAATCGCCGAAAGTACCAAAAGGCACATTCCCGATTGTAAACAGCCGCCAGATTCTCAGACTCTCCGAGCTCCGGCTCTTCGCCGTTACAAAGCAAAAGCACCCTATATTCGTATAGAGTGCTCATAATCATTATTATCTTCTGCTGTCTTTTTATACTATCCTTTTAGTTAAAGATATTGAGATTCAGTACAACTGCCAATACAATAAACAGAACCGCAATAACTCTTGTAGCCTTTACAAGCGCGCCTTCCATCGAACGTCCTTTATTATGTCCCCAATATGTATCTGCAGCTCCGCTGATCGTTCCAAGACCTGCGGATTTACCCTCCTGTAAAAGAATAATACAAGCTAATGCGATGCAATCTATAACAAAAATAATCGTCAATACTGTTTTTAAAATATCCATTTCTTCTACCTCCTGAAATAAACCAAAATTATTCTATCACAATTACAGCTTATTTGCAAGACATTTCATCCATTGTTTTCTCAAACCTTGTTTTCTCAAATATTCATTCATTGTGTCACAAAATATATTATGTTACAATCATCTTAAAATTATAATTTTTCAGATGTAACAGAGGTGTTTCGATGGATTATGCGATTATATTGATGATTTTTAATTTTATCAAGAGTATTTCCGAGTTCTTAGCAAGTATTCTGATAATTATTTGTGCGGTTAAGTATCTGAAAAAACATTGACTGATGAAATCAACAGGACAGCGGCTTTTTTCTGCCGCTGTCCTGTCATTTAAAAACGATCTTTTAACTGCCTTTCAATCGTCTTTTATCTTGTGTATATTTACTCTTCTGCTTTGTACACATCTACAAGTTTTTTCAGATAAGCATATCTTTCCATAGCTTCCTGCTCATTGATTGCGAACAGTTTTTCTGCTTTTTCCGGATTTGCTCTCTTAAGTGCATTGTAACGTACTTCTCCGTCGAGGAATGCCTGATAATCTTCTTTCTTCGGCTCTTTACTGTCGAGGAAGAATTTATCTCCTTCTGCTCCCGGATTGAAGCGGAAGTTATTCCAGTATCCACATTCTACCGCAAGCTGCTCCTCTGTCTGAGCTTTGCTCATACCTTTCTTGATTCCGTGGTTGATACACGGTGCATAAGCGATAATAAGTGACGGTCCCGGATAAGCCTCTGCCTCTGTAATCGCTTTCACTGTCTGGTTGAAGTCAGCTCCCATAGCAATCTGCGCTACATATACATAGCCGTAGCTCATTGCCATTCCCGCAAGGTCTTTCTTCTTCGTCTCTTTACCGCCTGCTGCGAACTGTGCTGTAGCTCCTGTCTTTGTTGCTTTTGATGACTGTCCGCCTGTATTGGAGTAAACCTCTGTATCAAATACCATGATGTTGATATCTTTACCGCTTGCAAGAACATGGTCAACACCGCCGTATCCGATATCGTAAGCCCATCCGTCTCCTCCGAATACCCACTGGGATTTCTTAGCGAGGAAATCTTTATTTTTCAGAAGTTCCGCTTTCTCTGCGCGGTCGCATCCGCAAGCTTCAAGAGCCGCCACAAGTTTATCTGTAGCTGTTCCGTTTGTCGCTCCGCATGTATATGTGTCAAGGTATTCCTGTGCAGCAGCCTTAACATCTTCATTTTCCGCATCTGCGGCAAGTTTCTCTACAAGACCTTTCAGTCTGTTTCTGATCGTATTCTGTGCAAGAAGCATACCATATCCGAACTCAGCGTTGTCTTCAAACAATGAGTTGCTCCATGCCGGTCCTTTTCCTTCCGGTGTTACCGTATATGGTGTGGACGGAGAAGAGTTGCCCCAGATAGAAGAACATCCTGTAGCATTCGCAATATACATTCTTTCTCCGAAAAGCTGTGTGATCAGTTTTGCGTACGGTGTCTCTCCACATCCCGCACAAGCTCCCGAGAACTCAAGAAGCGGCTGTTTGAACTGGCTTCCTTTTACTGTCGTCTCTTTGTATTTAGCGACAACTTCCGGTTTCACCGGAATCTCTCTTCCTAATCGAAGAATGTCTGTTTGCCTGCATTCTCTTCCATGTTGCCCATAACAAGAGCTTTCTCACCCTTCTTGCCCGGGCAGACATTTGCACAAGATCCACATCCTGTACAGTCATAAGCGGATACTGTGATAGCGAACTTCATATCCGGCATACCGATCATCGGAATAGACTGCATTCCTTCCGGAGCATTAGCAGCTTCTTCTTCTGTCAGAGCTACCGGACGGATAACAGCATGAGGACATACATATGCACAGCGGTTACACTGGATACAGTTGTCCGGCTGCCAGATCGGAATGTCTACCGCGATACCACGTTTCTCGTATGCGGAAGATCCTGACGGAGTTGATCCGTCTGCATAATCTGTAAATGCAGATACCGGGAGGGAATTTCCTTCCTGAGCATTTACTTTTGTCTGAATATTTTTAACGAAATCGATTACATCTTTTCTTCCGTTCTCGTCAATGTGCGGTACTGCAAGGCCTTCGTCTGCCGCATCTTTCCAGCTTTCCGGAACTTCGATCTCTACGACCTGTTTTGCTCCTGCATCGATCGCATCATAGTTCATCTGAACGATCTTATCGCCTTTTCTGCCGTATGTAGCTTTCGCTGCGGCTTTCATCAGGCTGATCGCTTCCTCTTCCGGAATGATCTCCGCAAGTTTAAAGAACGCAGACTGGAGCACTGTATTGATACGTCCGCCAAGTCCGATCTCTTTACCGATCTTAATTCCGTCGATCGTATAGAACTTAATGTTATGGTTTGCGATATAAGCTTTTACCTGTCCCGGAAGATGTTTCTCAAGACCTTCCATATCCCACGGACAGTTCAAAAGGAATGTTCCGCCGTCAACAAGCTCCTGTACCATGTTATACTTGTCCACATAAGACGGGTTATGACATGCTACAAAGTTTGCCTGATGGATCAGGTATGTCGATTTGATCGGTGATTTTCCGAAACGCAGGTGAGACATTGTAACACCGCCTGATTTCTTAGAATCATAGTCAAAATATGCCTGAGCATACATATCTGTATTATCACCGATGATCTTGATAGAGTTTTTGTTTGCTCCGACTGTACCGTCAGCTCCGAGACCCCAGAACTTACAGTTGATCGTTCCTTCCGGTGTTGTAACGAGCGGCTCGTCTGCTTTCAGGGAAAGATTTGTCACATCGTCAACGATACCGAGAGTGAATTTTGCTTTTTCATCGTTATGATATACTGCAACGATCTGCGCCGGTGTCGTATCTTTAGAACCGAGTCCGTAGCGTCCTGTGTAAATCGGAACTGCGTCGAACTTAGATCCTTTCAACGCCGCAACAACATCCAGGTAAAGCGGCTCACCGAGAGCTCCCGGCTCTTGTTCTGTCAAGAACGGAAATCTTCTTAACAGAATCCGGAATCGCATCGATCAACGCCTCTGCGCTGAACGTCTGTAAAGACGAACTTTTACAACGCCGACTTTTTCTCCTGCCGCTGTCAGGTAATCGATCGTTTCTTCAATCGTATCACATACGGAACCCATTGCAACGATCACATGTTCCGCATCTTCTGCTCCGTAGTAATTGAACAGTTTGTAGTTCGTTCCGAGCTTTTCGTTTACTTTGTCCATATAGTTCTGAACGATTCCCGGAAGGGCGTCATAATACGGGTTGCACGCTTCTCTTGCCTGGAAGAAGATGTCAGGATTCTGAGCGGAACCTCTAAGGCACGGATGATTCGGATTCAATGCATGAGCACGGAACTCATCGATCGCATCCATGTTCACCATATCTTTCAGATCTTCATAATCCCATGTCTCAATCTTCTGAATCTCATGAGATGTACGGAATCCGTCAAAGAAGTTAATAAACGGAAGTTTTCCTTCAAGCGCTGCGCAATGAGCAACCGGTGTCAGGTCCATAACTTCCTGTACGCTTGATTCACAAAGCATAGCCGCTCCTGTCTGACGACATGCATAAACGTCGGAATGATCTCCGAAGATAGACAAAGCATGACTTGCAAGCGCACGGGCAGATACGTTAAATACGCCCGGAAGCTGCTCGCCTGCCACTTTATATAAATTCGGAATCATCAAAAGTAATCCCTGAGATGCCGTAAATGTCGTTGTCAGAGCTCCTGCTGCCAAAGATCCGTGAACAGCTCCTGCCGCTCCTGCCTCTGACTGCATCTCTGTAACTTCTACAGTCGTTCCGAAGATGTTCTCTCTGCCTTCTGTCGCCCATTCGTCAACGTGCTCCGGCATAACGGATGACGGTGTGATCGTAGATTGCCGCGACTTCTGTATACGCATACGATACGTGAGCGGCTGCCTGATTGCCATCCATAGTCTTCATTTTTCTTGCCATTTTTTTGCTCCTCCTTAAGTTTTACATTGAATAAAATAAATTTCTCACATGTGTCCTCATTATATCTCCAAACTTGTCAAAAGTCTATAGAGGGCAGTTTGTTTTTTGTTTATTTTTAGCAACAGTTCAGCCATACAGATGTACGGGAAGCACAAAACATGCCTGCATGTTTTTGCAAGCGGACATCTGTATGTGCTAAGCGCCCGGTTATGAGTAAAACAGTGGCATCAGCCACAATAAGCACGCAGTGCGGTTTTACGAATGGCGCGAGCTGAACTGTTTCTATTTTTAAGCACATGTGACATGAACTGCCTTAACTGTTCTTATGTTTTTTTCGCAGATAAAGCATTGCTGCCCCCGTGCCGACTACGATCGCACCTGCAAGAAGCTGGGAGACGGCAATCCCGACCCCGGGAAGAAGAAGCTGGTCTGTTCGTAATCCTTCGATCCAGAATCTTCCCAGTCCGTATCCGAACAGATACATCAAAAACAGCTCGCCCTCATACTTTTTATGCTTACGATAAGCAAATAGGATAATGAGCAGTACCATACACCAAAGCGATTCATACAAAAAAGTCGGATGCACCTGAATATAACTGACTCCGTCTATCCTCTCTATATGCCGGCGCATCTGCTCCGTCACATCGGAAGAGCGCACTGCATCTAATGGCAGGCGCATCGCAAACAGACTGTCCGTATATCCCCCAAACGCTTCCCTGTTAAAAAAGTTTCCCCATCTTCCAAGCATCTGCCCGTTTAATAACGCCATAGCGATCGTATCGAAAATCTGAGGAGCAGATAAATGCTTTACTTTCGCAAGCACCAGAACGCTGATCACAGCTGCGATCACCCTCCGTAAATCGCAAGTCCGCCTTCTCTCAGATTAAAATATCGAGCAAATTATCTTTATACATATCCCACGAAAAGATTACATAATAAAGTCTTGCCCCGACAATTCCCGCAATGACGCCGATAATCCCCATATCAAGATAATTTTCCGGATTCTGACCTGTCCGTTTCGCTTCACGGGCAGCAATCCAAAAACCAAGCAAAATTGCCGTTCCGATAATGATTCCGTAATACGCTATCTCTATTCCGAATAAATCGATGCTCTTTCCGACATTTTTAAGATAAATTCCCAAATTAGGAAAACTGATCTCTGTATGCATAGATCATTCCGCTCCTTTTCATTTTTTATTTGACAGAACAAACATATGCCCTGTATCCCCTCTAAAAATTTTCTATTTACACAAAGGCAGGTCTTTCATGTAAGTAAAAAACGGATACAGACCGGCAAAGAAGTGTATCTGCACGGTTCCATGCCGTCCGTATCCATCGCTGCATATTCTTATACGTTGAATCTAAACAGCATAATATCGCCGTCCTGCACAACATATTCTTTTCCTTCCACCTTACAAGACCTTTTTCTTTCGCTGCCGCATGTGTTCCACATGCCATAAGGTCATCATAGCTGACAACTTCCGCACGGATAAATCCGCGTTTCAAAATCCGTATGGATCTTTCCTGCCGCCTGCGGCGCTTTCGTTCCTCTCTTGATCGTCCATGCACGGACTTCCGGTTCTCCCGCCGTCAGGTAACTGATCAGACCGAGAAGATGATAACTTGCGCGGATCAATTTTTCAAGACCCGACTCTTTCAATCCCAGTTCCTCAAGGAACATCGCCTTTTCGTCATCATCAAGCTGGGAAATCTCTTCTTCTATCTCCGCACATACAACGAACACTTCACAGTCCTCGCTTGCCGCATACTCACGAACCGCCTTTACTCCTTCATTGTTCGCACCATCGTCCGCAAGGTCGTCTTCAGATACATTTGCCGCAAAAATAACAGGTTTTGCAGTCAGAAGATTATAACTTGCAAGCCACTCCTGCTCGTCCTCGTCATCTGTCACAAAGCTTTTCGCCATTTTATTGTCTTCCAGATGCGCTTTCACACGATTTAAAAGATCCAGCTCTTTTGCAGCTGCCTTGTCATTGCGGGAAAGCTTAACCGTTTTCGCAATACGCCGCTCCAGAATCTCCAGATCCGAAAAGATCAGCTCAAGATTGATCGTCTCAATGTCTCTGATCGGATCGATGCTTCCGTCCACATGAACGATATTTGTATTTTCAAAACAGCGGACAACATGAACGATCGCGTCCACTTCCCTTATATTTGCAAGAAACTGGTTGCCGAGACCCTTTCGCCTTTTGACGCCGCCCTTTAACCAACCCCGCAATATCAACGAACTCGATCGCCGCAGGAATAATTTTTTTCGTATGATACATCTCTCCGAGTACATCGAGACGCTTGTCCGGAACTGTTACGACTCCTACGTTCGGATCGATCGTACAGAACGGATAATTGGCGGATTCCGCCCCTGCTTTTGTCAATGAATTAAACAATGTACTTTTCCCTACGTTCGGCAAACCGACAATACCTAGTTTCATTTTTATCTTTACCTGTCTAAAAACCTGCAATTTTTGCGGGTTTTCGCCTTTCTCTATATTTTTAAGTATCAGAGTCTTAATGTCGTTCTATATAATACTATAATAAGGCTCATATGTCTACATCACAACTCTAAAGTATTATCTAAAAGTTCCCGGGAAAAGCCATATTTCCCTTCACTGACTTAAAACGACAACAAAAGGCGGTATTTACCGCCTTTTGCTTCCGGATCAGCTCTGCTTATTATTTTGTATTTGTAATGGTATTTTTAGATCTGCGATATTTCAGTATTACAATGATTGCAGACAATGCAAGAACCATTCCTATTCCCGTTCCTATAACCGGGGCATGATCTCCCGTTTTCAGCGCATTTGTCTTACTTTCTTGATTGTTTAAATCTTCCGTATCGGCGCCGCCGTGACCACTTCCGTTGTGATCGATATTATTATCGTGATTATTATCTGTGTTATCGTCATCCGAAGAATCAATATTTTGCGATATCAGTTTGTAAGCAGCAACTGTTCCTGACACTTCGCAGGATGCAAGCAGATAAGCATTTCCGTCTGCGCTTTCAGATGCGGAAATCATGCACAGTCCTTCCGGAGATACGTCGCCTGCTATATCTTTACTAAAATCTCGGGAGTTAATATAATTTGCGAAAAGAATCTTGTCAGGGTTTGTAATGTCATAAGCCATAACGCCTCCGATCCTCTCAAGACCGATAAACGCATAAGTTTTCTCTCCTACCGTTCCGATTGTTACGCTTTCTGCTTCTACGCCCTTTTTCCCTGAACGGTCATCTATTTCTGCGGAGTCATTGGAACAATTAAAGTACTGCGGGAAATATGCCGCTGTTTTTGCTTCTAACTCGTTTCCGCTCGTATACACTTCTTTCATTCCGGATCCATCTACACAATAAACAGTGAAGGAACGTCCTCCGAACAGGTAATCATATTCTGAATTTAAACCTTCATAATCGTTCTGATCGAAGAATACAACCTTTCCGGTTAGTCCACTGTTTTCAGCCGTAATTTTCCCGGAAGGTGATGTTTGCCCTTTCCCAAAATACATTCTGCTTCATTAAGATATTCGTCACTCTCTGGAATCCCCCTCATTTGCAGTTACAATATAAGTTTTGCCGTTCGACTCAAACAGAGAAATTCCGTCCGGCATACGGATTCCGCGAAGCGACGGATAAGATACCGGCCTGTATGCCGCATCTTTTTTATCAATATCGATCGGATATTTTTCGTAATCTTCATATCCTGCGGAACAGATATTTTCTATAGAAAGTGTTTGCAGATCTACGATGGCAATGGCGTTTGCTTCCTGAAGTGTAACATAGGCTGTTTTATCATTTGCTGCAATATACTCCGGTTCTAAATCAACAGACGGAGCCGTTCCTTTTTTCAAAATCACTCCATTTTGTACAAGCTCCGCTCTTTTCGCTTCACTGTCAAAAACGGTAAAGTCAAGATGTGATACATTCTGATTTGTCAGATCAATTACAGTGACCGTTCCCTTAGGTCAATACTTCCCGCTTCATAGCCGTTTCTTGGTTCGCCTTCATCTGCCGAAAGAATTTTTTTACTATCGGGTGTAAATGTCACCATATCCGGCTGTACACCTGCCTCATAAATCTGATCAAATGACAATGTCCCATCTGCGCCGCAAAGGAATACTGCGAGGCATCCGGCAGCCGAATAATCAGAATGACTGGATTGCCACTGCAAGCTTTCTCCATTTGGAGAAACGGCAACAGAAGTCATATCACCGTAGGAGAAACCTTTGTAATTGTTCTCAACGATTTCTTTGATATTTATATTCTTTCCATCTAACAAAGCGATCTTATCAACTGCATTTTTATTTTTCATCGGAATTGCCGTTAAGTTCCCGGTTACACCATTCACAGCATACGCCCAGCCTGTAACTGTATTGTAATCTATAATTTCCATAACGCCGCCGTCCGGGTTTTGCATGCCGGAATTATATTGAGCAGTCTGTGTCATGGCAATAGAAGCCTTTTTATTCTCTAATCCGTTTTTCAGCTCTCCGCCGTTCGCATTTTTGGTAACACTGAATGAATCAATTAATTTACTTTCCGGGGCATTGCTGTCTCCCGAAAGGTTATATACGTTGACAGAGATTTTATTATCCGCCACGTCAAAGACAGCGTAACTTGGACTGTACTCCTGGTTCCATTCCTGATTTCCAATTGGAAGATTTCCCGCCAAATATGCCTCAGAACCGGTTTGTCCGTTTGCCAGCACCGGATAATCTGCATTATTGGCCTTGTCTACTTTCTCAAAGGAGTATAGTAATTGCATGTCAGAACAGCAATTACCCGTCAGATAA
>ENA-OQEB01000816-OQEB01000816.1-human-gut-metagenome-genome-assembly--contig:-NODE-816-length-12188-cov-1.615455_pt1 | contig 12188 bp, 15 predicted proteins | sample MGYA00242787_ERZ504619 | MGnify/ENA primary metagenome ERZ504619 (study PRJEB26092, sample SAMD00036317) | human gut metagenome | host: Homo sapiens | study: EMG produced TPA metagenomics assembly of... | reverse complement strand
CTTCTCAGCCACACGTCCGATCACAGACACCTTAGTATCAATGCCGGAGCGTGCAAAATCTGCCAGCATCTGTTCCAGATACTCCGGTGCCACACTGATCAGCAGCCCACCTGATGTCTGTGGATCGTAAAGCAAATCCAGATAATGTTCTTCCACACTTCCTGTCTCTACTTTATCAATGGAATACCTGCGGTTCTTATAAGCTCCGGCAGGTACAAGTCCCATCTTGGCATAATCGATTGCATCTGCAAAATACTCAATATCACGCACCTTCAGTTCGAAGGTTACTTCACTGGCAGATGCCATCTCTACACAGTGTCCTAAAAGTCCAAATCCTGTAATATCTGTACATGCAGATACGTCGAATTTCTCAACTACTTGTTTTCCAAGTTTATTCAATGACGCCATGACCGTCTCCGCTTCACGGATTGCGGAAGGTGATGCCATATCAGCTTTGATCGCTGTATTTACCACACCGCTTCCGATCTGTTTTGTCAATACAAGAATATCTCCCGGTCTGCATCCATAGTTCTTGAATATCTTGTCAGGATGTACAAAACCAGACACGCACAATCCATACTTCGGCTCATCGTCCTGTACAGAATGTCCGCCTACCAGCACTGCTCCTGCTTCTTTTACTTTATCTGCACCACCAGCCAGTATATCACCAAGGATTGCCGGATCCAGACAATTCGGGAATCCAACAATATTCAGTGCAACCGCCGGTTCCCCACCCATAGCCCATACATCACTCAATGAATTGGCTGCGGCGATTTGTCCGAACATATAAGGATCATCAACAATCGGAGTGAAAAAATCTACCGTTTGAATCATCGCGATATCGTCAGTGACTTTATAGATGGCTGCATCATCGGATGTCTCAATCCCTACTATTAACTTATCATCCTGAAATTTTGGCAGCTTACTCAGTACCTGAGCAAGGGTCTCCGGACCTATTTTGGCCGCTCACCCCGAAGTCTTGCTTAAGCTAGTCAACTTGACATTTTGTTTTCATTTTTCTTAATTCCTCCTCAATGTTTGAATAAATAATTATATATGAATAAAAGGAGCTTTCCATTCAGTCACAAACAGAAGGCTCCTCTTTTCATCTCAATCCGGTAATTCCAGAGCTGTCCCCCAAGACAGCATCTGGCACGCCCTTCGCGTGCTCATCTTATGGTTTAATGATCTTAGTTGCTTTTGCCTGTGTCTCAACAATGCTGTACATATTAGTCACAGAACCTACTGCAAGCTTGTCTTTTAATCCATAGTAATCAAGACATGTTCCACATGTCATAATCTCTACTCCCTGTGCTTCCAGAGATTTCAGATCTTCTAATGAATCAGATCCTTCAGTTGTAAGTGTTGCTCCTCCATTATAGAAAAGCATAGTCTTTGGTAATTTATCAAGTTGAGTTACAGCAAAAATAAATCCTTTGATCAGGACTTTACCAAGTTCATCGTTACCTGTACCCATGCGGTCAGAGCTTATTACAACAACTGTATTGTCGTCCTCTGCATCATCCTCTGCTGCTGGTGCTCCTTCCATCTCGATCGTAACAACATATTCTTTCTCAGCTTCTGCTCAGATGTAACTTTTCCTCCGGCACTTGTAGCCATCTTTGTCACATTCTGTACGGCAATCTCGTTATCAACTAATACTTCGATTGTCTCCGGTCCTGTAAGTGCATCCATTGCTTTTTTTGTCTTGATAACCGGAATCGGGCAGTTATCTCCCATTGCGTCAACTGTAATCATTGTATATTTCCACCTTTCTTTTATTTAAATATACCATTTCTTACGCACACTATAGGTACATACTATCACTTCTAGCTGGAAAGGTAAATGGTATTTTTATACTATTTTGGACTTTTTTGTCATTATTCTGGACTTCCAGGACACGATAGCCACCCTGAACATAATATGCCGGCTTCATCTGTCCCTTTTTGAACTCTGTCAGGAATTCATCCATCGTTCTGACCTCATTTGGAAAATATGTCGCACACACACCGACTTTTTCCGGCACATGACAGTCACTGGAACCAAGTGTAAAATATCCATACTGCCTTGCATATGCCGCTGCTTTCATACATGCTGCAAAAGATGTACTTCCATTGAGTACCTCCACACCATCCAGACCGCGCACCACAGCCAGATTCTCCTCCAGGCCACGGTTATTATTGCGGAATGGATGCGCTGCAAAACAAACGCCTCCCTGTGCTTTTACAAGATCTATAAAATCCTGTGCCGGGATCCGCTCTTTCGGGTAATCTTCAATTCCAAATGCGACAATGTCTCCCTGAAGAGAATAAAACTCAATCCCAACAAAAATCGGGAAGCCTGTCCTCGCTGTATATTCTGCTGCATAGTCCTTAAGCCCCATACTGTCATGATCCGTAATGCAAAGCGCTCCAAGCCCTTTCTCCTTACCGATCCGAACCATCTCTTCCAGCTTCAGGAAGCTGTCTGGTGAATATGTCATTTCGTGCATGTGTGTGTCAATAAACATAATTTCTCCCTCCTCTTTATATTATAAGAAGATTCTCGCATATCTTCAAATTGACTTTTATAATAGTTATCCGTTTATATAGAAAATATCTATAATTGAAAATGTGCTGTGCCTATGCTACACTTATGATACTGAGTTTTTGTGCAAAATAGCACTGTACTTCAGTCTGAACGGTAAAATCCGTAAAATATCCAATGATTTTCTATATAAATTTTAAAGGAGTTTTATTATGTGGATTGCAGATAAATGGAAAGATTATGAAGTCATCGACTGCAGCGGCGGCGAGAAGCTAGAACGCTGGGGTGATTACACACTGGTACGCCCGGACCCGCAGGTCATCTGGGATACCCCAAAAAAGAAAAAGGCTGGAAGCATATGAGCGGTCACTACCACGCAGCAAAAAAGGCGGCGGTGAATGGGAGTTTTTTGATTTACCAGAACAGTGGCAAATTCACTATGGTGAGCTGACATTCAATTTAAAACCATTCAGTTTCAAACACACTGGACTTTTTCCGGAGCAGGCAACAAACTGGGACTGGTTTGGTGATAAGATCCGCAATGCCGGACGCCCGATCAAAGTTCTGAACCTGTTTGCCTACACCGGCGGAGCTACACTTGCAGCAGCCGCTGCCGGCGCACATGTCACTCACGTGGACGCTTCCAAAGGTATGGTAGCCTGGGCGAAGGAGAATGCTGCATCATCCGGATTGTCCGATAAACCCAATCCGCTGGCTTGTAGATGACTGTGTAAAAATTTGTAGAACGAGAAATCCGCCGCGGCAATCATTACGATGCTATCATTATGGATCCGCCGTCTTACGGCCGCGGACCAAAAGGTGAGATTTGGAAGATCGAGGATGCCATTCATCCACTTATTAAGCTGTGTACTCAGATTCTTTCTGAGGATCCACTTTTCTTCCTGATCAACTCCTATACAACAGGGCTTGCTCCTGCCGTATTAACTTACATGCTCGGAACAGAGTTAAAATCCTTCCATGGACATGTAGACTCTCAGGAAATCGGTCTTCCGGTCACAAGCTCCGGACTGATCCTTCCATGTGGAGCTTCGGGACGCTGGGAAGCAGATCATTAATTATCTTAATACACTTAAGCTGTCCGAATTACCAATTCAGGAAGTAAAAAAGTGTACAATTACATGAAAAGGCTGCAGAAATAGATGTAGATTAAAAACATTTATTTTCTGCAGTCTTTTATTATCATGACATCCTTATATTTTCTTGCAGAAAACATATCTTGGAAGTCCACCGTATTTCAGGTCCTTGGCCACAATCTCATACCCGAGTTTTCGGAAATTATTCACACTGTACACATTTTCCGGATGAGCAGTCCCCATAAGCCAGTGATACCCTAAGAATTTCAAATGTTCTTCCGCTGTTTTCATCAGTTCTTTTTGCAGACCTCTTCCCCGGAATTCTTCATCTACCATGCAATTTCCATATGCGCGACACGGGTAAGCTCTTCCTCGTTTAAATTCAGATATTTCCCCAGATTCTCCTCCCCAAGTTCTGATGTCCGGGCTATAAAAATTCCTACCAGTTCGTATTCATGTCCTCCCACCGGAGCCTCTGCTTTTACTGCAAATCCTGCTGTCGCCACATAGCGAAAAATCTTCTCCTCTTTATCCATACTGAACCAGCTCTTATCCGGAATGCCCTCATAAATTCTCTGCATAAAATTATAAATTTCCGGTCCTTCCTGCTCCTGGGCCTGTTCAATACGGAACCAAGGACAATCATCATCGCCATTCATCAAATGACTCTCTACTTTCTTCAGATCCTTCCAGAAGAGCGTCTGCATTTCTCCGTTTTCTTTCTGAAAATCTCCTCTTTCCTCATATCTGCTGCGCCCAAATGTTCCCATTGCCCGTGTAACTCCATAATCTATAATTCCTGCCGCATAATGGATACCTCTGTCCCACATCACTTTTTCTGCTGCACGCATCATCTTATTAATCAATCGTACCGGTACCCCCTCCCCATTTCTTATATAAGTCATAGGATACCAGGAATAGATCAATGCAGCACTTTTCCTTTCTTCCTCGCTAAGTTCAAGTCCGGTTTCCACAAGAATTTTGTCCACGCCTTCCGTCTGGACAACAAACACTGCCACCATCTCGCCATAACGCATCGCTTTTACTGCAAATCCTTTGTCTGTCATATAAGAACGCATTTTTTCATCAGATTCCAGGCGAAAGACCTTGCACTTTTTATTCTTTGTCCTTTCAAATGTATCTCTGACAACTTCAAGTGCCTCCGGGATTTCCTCTTCTGTCACAAGTGATAGCTCGAGTGTCTGATCATTATATTCATATATTTCAATAATTTCATCTTCCATAATCGTATTTCCTTTCTTGTATAAAATCCACTTGAATTTATCATAATTATACACGTCTGCTTTCTTTTGTGCTATAATCCGTCATAGAAAAGTTACCGTTCACAGCTAAAAAATGAACTGTACCTTATGAAATACTTGTAAAATTCCGGAGGAAATAAGACTTATGAAATTAATGATTGCATCTGATATACATGGTTCTGCATATTATTGTGAGAAAATGATTGAAGCATACAAAAGGGAAAAAGCTGACAAACTATTATTATTAGGTGACCTTCTTTATCATGGGCCAAGAAATGATCTGCCAAAAGACTACAACCCAAAGGCTGTCATTACTATGTTAAATGCTATGAAAGAGGATCTGTTATGTGTCCGCGGCAACTGCGACACCGAAGTAGACCAGATGGTACTGGAATTCCCAATTCTTGCCGATTACTGTTTTATTGAACTGGACGGTCATACTATTTTTGCAACTCACGGTCATCACCATAATCCTGCAAATCCGCCAATGTTAAAGAAGGGAGAGATTCTCCTGAATGGACACACACACATTCCTGCAAATCAGGATATGGCTGATTTCATTTACATGAATCCAGGTTCTGTGTCTATTCCAAAAGAGAATTCTGCACACGGATATATGATCTATGACCAGGAATTCATCTGGAAAGATCTGGACGGAAATGTGATCGATATGATGTAAGTGTCAAAAGTATAAATTGTGTTTGTGCTCGCACAAATAAGCAATTTATACTTTTTGACACGCTGAACACCGAGGACGAAATAAAATGGTGTGAATACACCATTTTATGGGAGTTCGAGGTGTTCAAGATTGCGGGAATTGCATAGCAATGGAGCAATCCGATTACATCATTATTATCAACCGCTAAAAATTATACAAGGAGGATTTTCTATGTTCCGATTATGGGCAAAAGAATTTAAAGATAATAGAATGTTGCGGGATACTGTCATAGAAGTTGATAACGATGACACCCGCACACACAAAATTTTTCATGCGATTGACGAAGTCTGCCATGAATTTGATCTGAGCAATCCAATCTGGCTGGATTCCAATATTGATGAATTCAAAAGACATGCAAAGACAAGATTTCATCAGGATAACTTCGTAGATTCTATTGAATTTGACTATCTGGAAATTCATATAATAGAAGAATAAAAGAATAAAAGACTTTGGGACAGGTGATTTTTTCACCTGTCCCCTTGAGAGTGTGAAACTTTTTCTGTAAAATAGTATTTAGAAGGTTCTTCTATGATAAAATAAAATCATAGGAGGGCCTTTTATTATGGCAAGACAAAAGAAACCTGTACACAGAGTACAAATGACAGAAGGAAAACGGAACATTATTCATCAGCTTTTGGAGGAATATGATATTCAGACAGCTGAAGATATCCAGGATGCATTGAAAGATCTTTTAGGCGGAACCATCAAAGAAATGATGGAAGCTGAAATGGATGACCATCTTGGATACAAAAAATCCGAGCGTTCGGACAATGACGATTATCGCAATGGCTACAAGCGGAAACGTGTAAACAGCAGTTATGGAGCTATGGAGATTGAAGTTCCTCAAGACAGAAAATCTACTTTTGAGCCGCAGGTAGTAAAGAAGCGTCAGAAAGATATTTCTGATATTGATCAGAAGATTATCTCCATGTATGCCAAAGGGATGACTACAAGACAGATATCTGAGACGATTGAGGACATCTACGGTTTTGAGACATCAGAAGGATTTATCTCAGATGTTACGGACAAGATTCTGCCACAGATTGAAGACTGGCAGAATCGACCATTAGACGAGGTATATCCAATCTTGTACATAGATGCGATACATTATTCTGTCCGTGATAATGGTATAATCCGTAAATTGGCTGCCTATGTCATTCTTGGTATCAATACGGAAGGGAAGAAAGAGGTATTGACAATCAATGTTGGAGACAATGAGAGTTCGAAATACTGGCTCTCTGTGCTAAATGAACTGAAAAATCGAGGTGTAAAAGATATCTTAATCCTCTGTGCGGATGGCCTTACCGGAATAAAGGAAGCAATTGCGGCAGCATTTCCGAAAACAGAGTATCAACGCTGCATCGTTCATCAGGTTCGAAATACCCTGAAATACGTTCCGGATAAAGACAGAAAAGCATTTGCAACTGATTTAAAGACGATTTATCAGGCGGCTGATGAGAAAAAGGCACTGGCAGCCCTTGAGAGAGTGACCGAGAAATGGACTCCAAAATACCCGAATTCCATGAAACGCTGGAAAGATAACTGGGATGCGATCTCTCCGATTTTCAAGTTTTCAGCAACCGTCAGAAAGGTCATCTATACGACCAATGCCATTGAATCGCTGAATTCCACCTATCGGAAGCTCAATCGCCAAAGAAGCGTGTTTCCGAGCGATACGGCACTGTTGAAAGCCTTGTACTTGGCAACCTTTGAAGCAACAAAAAAGTGGACTTCCACAATCCGGAACTGGGGACAGGTCTATGGAGAGCTAAGTATTATGTACGAAGGGCGTCTTCCAGAATAGGTAATATTCCATCGCTAAAACAGGCGGCAGAGCCGCCTGCTCTTGACATGCGTTTTAGTAACTGTTATATATAAACAAAGGGCGAAAGGCTGATTTTTCAAGCCTTTCGCCCATCATTATCATAGAAGAATCTTATTTACAGACTTTTCTTCATAGTCTCGTCCCCTTTCACCTGTTCTTGCTTACTTTATTCACTGCGGATTGCCGCAAGCGGACTCAGGCTCATTGCCCGAAGCGCCGGGAAATATCCCGCCACCATTCCGACCAGCACCGCAAATCCAAGAGAAATAAGCACCAGCCATACCGGAATATAAGAAATATTTCCTTCTACTCCCAGTGCCGAGCTTTGTGCTGTTACCATATTGATTGCACCAGACATTGCAAAGCTCACCATATTTCCGACTATTCCACCGAGGAGTCCGATAAATGCTGCTTCAATCAGAAACATTTGCTTAATGTTTTTCAGACTGCAGCCAAGTACTTTGATGACTCCAATCTCTTTTGTTCTCTCATATATGGACATCATCATCGTATTTGCAATTCCGATTGCTGCAACAATCAGGGAAATGGCTCCGATTCCACCAAGTACTGCCTGGATCACTGCCATCTGCTTTTTCATGCTGTCCATATATTCAACATTTTGTCTCTACATTATACCCCATCTCGCGGATCTGTTTTGCCACATCATTGACATTACTCATATCATCTACTTTGACCTGCGCTGAAGAATAATAGAATTCTTTGTAGCTTTCCCTGACTTTGTAGACGCTGCCCCGGAATCACTCTTCCATTGAATTCCTTTTTCATAATCTGTTTTAATGTATCCAGATCACAGAATACATAGTAGGAATTCATATTATAATCGTCAACGCCTCCTGCCACAACGCCACTGGCAGTTACAATATGTTTCTTGGCTGACTGCGGAACATTGGATGTTCCATTTCCGTCAGTTCCTGCATCGCCCTGAAGCCCACCGGAACTCTGCCTGTTGTAATAAGCATCCTGATCCAGGATCATAAACATAGAATCCTTCATCAGATCAATGTCCGGAAGTTCTCCTGTCTCCCAATATCCTGATGAATTATTTCCTCTCTCACTGAAATTGGCCAGAACATTGTTACCATAAACCAGCTCCAGCTTTCCAGTCCCGGATTTTGGAAGAGTTCCTCCATCTGCCAGCTTGATATCTCTCATTCTCAAGCCCTCCGGTGTACTTGCGTACAGGGAAATATATCCTTCATATTTCCCTTTCAGACAAATTGCGGATGTTTCATAGATTGGTGCTGCTGCTTTTACATGTTCCAGCTCACCGAATTTTTTCACACAATTGTCATCAATATATTTGCTTGCCTCATCGGAATTATCGGAGTTCGATGAATGCATCATCCCATCTCCGGCAGATTCGCTGCCCGTTACGTTTATAGTCGTAAGTCCCCCTGACTGCTCCATCTCATCATAGACTGATTTCTGAAGTCCAAGTCCAAGAGACACCATAACTACGATAGATGCTGTTCCGATGACGACTCCGAGCACCGTAAGAAATGTACGAAGCTTTCGTCTCTTAAGGTTGCTCGCGCTCATCCTCAGAAGATCTATCCAACTCATCCAGCAGCTCCTCCTCTTCATTTAACATCTGCTTTTTCTTCTTTTTCTTTACAAATACTACTGCTGCCACTGCACCGGCTATGATTCGCGATCACTACTACGACTGGAACAACCGGAAATCCGCCACTGCCTGCGTCCACACCACCGTCTGTATTCATATACATATCAGAGTCATCTACTGCCTCAGTGACTTCCAGCTCAAAATCCTTCGTAGTTTCAGATATATTTCCCGATTCATCTTCATAAGAAAGAGTCATAGTAATCTTAGAATTTCCATTCGTCACTTTTTCGCCTTTCAGCATGGCATCAATAGAACCGGTTGCACCAGCTTCCACATTTCCGATGAAAATCTCCTGTTTTTTGATTCCATTTCCTTCAAATCTGGCTTTTGCATTATACAGTTTAATTCTTCCCAGATTATAAAGACTGCACATAACATTTGCCTCGCCACCGACCTCAATGGTCTGAGGCTGATTTCAAATTCGCTGAATTCGAACCTTGCATCCTGTTTTACCGGAATAGAGATTGATGAGGAAGACTCAATCTGAGTTGCCTGTGAACCTTCGTACTTCATGCTCAAATTAATGCTGTAAGGCTTCTGCAGAAGATTCGCTTTCGCATTCAATGTAATAGAAATATCTGCGGTACCGTCAGCTTTAATTCCATCAAGATAAATAGAATTCGAACCGGAAGTTGGCAGAAATGCCGGCGCACTTGTCTGCTCATCAGTACCTTCCGTCGGAGCTTCCAGCTCAAACAACATATTCTGGACTTTTGTTTTCTTCGATGTATTTTTCAAATGAATCGTCAGTGTAAAATCACTTCCTGCATGCACCTCTGCCGGATTGGTATCAAACCCTGTTACGATAACTCGTGGCACAGAGCCATCGGAACTGCTTCCTCCACTGCCGCTTCCGCCGCCACTGTAAGCAACCGCGCCATCATCTGCAGCTACATTCATATCAGCGCCATCAGAGCCACTTCCTGTTGCACTGCCATTTCCTGCATCACCTTGGTTTTGAGAATTATCTCCCGGTGTCGGATCTGGCGTTACAGTTTCATTTTTTGCATAAACAAATATTGAATCTGTTACAATTGCATCGTCGCTGCCTTGCACATACACGGAAAATGGAATTGTATAACTATTTTTCTTTGCTCCCTCTCGTCTTGTAAAATCAAAGGAAACACTTTTAGACTTACCATCTTCAACACTTTCTATTATCGCAGAGTACTGTTTCCAGTCTTTTACAAATGGCCAGGCACCTGCTTTTTCCTTGCTCATATCCGGCGCCACTTCTACATTTTTCAATTCCTGCCCACTATTATTAGTTATTTGTACTGTAAGTGTTTTTGTCTCCCCGGCTTCAAACGTCTGATTATCCCCAACTAAAGATACTTTAACTTTCGGCTTTTCTGCCGGCTTTTCTGCCGCCTCTGCTTTCACCGCCAGCCCGGTAATATCATCGCAGCAATCAAAAGTGCCGCTACGACCACCGCCATCATTCTCCTTGATCTACTCATCTTTCTTTTCCTCCTTATTACCCTCATTCTTTCTGTGATTTTCTATCTTTATGATCTTACCGTCACTGATATGGAACACTCTGTCCGCATAGGTAGCGAGATGATTATCGTGAGTTACCATAACTAATGTTTTCTTCTGCTGCCTTACTACCTGCTGCATCAGTTTCATGACCTCTTCCGATGTGTGGGAATCCAGATTTCCCGTTGGTTCATCCGCAAAAATAATCTTCGGATCTACCACAAGCGCTCTCGCTACACCGACTCGCTGCTGCTGTCCGCCAGACATCTGGTTTGGCATATGTTTCTTATGTTTTCCAAGATTTACAAGATCCAGCATCTTATCCGCTTTTTTTAATCTTACATCTTTCGGGACTCCGCGAAAACTCAACGGCAGAGCTACATTTTCCACTGCATTCATAGTCCCCAGCAGGTGGAAAGACTGAAAGATAAATCCTACATTGTCCCGCCGGAACTTTACCAACTCTTCTTCGTTCTTCTTTTCGATATGCTCGCCGCTGATGATGACCTCGCCTTTTGTCGGTTTTTCGAGCCCTGCCAGCATATTCAGAAGGTCGATTTACCAGATCCAGATGTTCCGACAATCGCGCAGAACTCGCCCTTATAAATATTAAAGTCTACGCCATCTAAGGCACGCACGACTTCATCACCCACGCGGTAGAGTTTATACAGATTCTTTACCTCTATGACTTTTTCCATATACCCTCCCTCTTTTTTATGTTTTATTCCTTTATATACATTGTTATACAGATTTTTCATTCTTGAAGAATTGAAAAATCTATTTTCTCAATTATATATTGCATACGTTCATTAAAGCATAAAAAAGAAATACTTCCGGTAGAAATTATGAAGTATTTCTTAATTTTTATATCTCTTTTTCACTTTATCAGAAAGTTATATTACATTCCCTTCCTATGTCATAAAAAAATTCTACAATAGCCACTTACTCTCCCCTAATATTAAACAGACTTTCTGCCTCATAAAATACAGTTTCTTGGTGACTATAGTGAGGCTTTCGCAGGAACGAGCACACCAAGTCCCCGCACACAACTTCCGCCTGAACTTTCTACATCGCGAGGATTAATGGCAGGATTTTCGTTATTCCTGCGAGTATAATTCAGTTTTCGGAGCACTGTCTGAGCCTGCCTTTTGGCGAGTTTGCGGAGAAAACTGTAATATATGACGCAGCAGGCATAGAAAATCCTGTCTAATCTGAGCGATATAAAAAGTCATCTTTCATTTTAGGACTGAATATCAATGATGCGAGATATCCGAATATTAATGCTGCGCTGATACCGACTGCACTGGCTTTGAATCCTCCCAGGAACACTCCGATGAATCCTTCCTGATCTACAGCATCTTGGACCCCTTTCCAAAGAAGGTTCCCAAACCCACACAATGGTACGCTCGCGCCAGCTCCGGCAAAATCCTGGAATGCTGATAGATTCCAATCGCTCCAAGAACTGCCCCGCTGCACACTAGAAGTACCATGATACGCCCTGGCATTAGTTTTGTCCTATCCAGCAGGATCTGCGTCAGAGCACAGATGATTCCGCCTATAATAAATGCTTTTATATAATCCATATCTGTCTCCTCTCCATTTCGAAAACCAAAGATCTACTTATATTCTAAGCTTCATG
>ENA-OQEB01000815-OQEB01000815.1-human-gut-metagenome-genome-assembly--contig:-NODE-815-length-12194-cov-1.911909_pt1 | contig 12194 bp, 22 predicted proteins | sample MGYA00242787_ERZ504619 | MGnify/ENA primary metagenome ERZ504619 (study PRJEB26092, sample SAMD00036317) | human gut metagenome | host: Homo sapiens | study: EMG produced TPA metagenomics assembly of... | reverse complement strand
CCAGTAATTCACGCCCCGGCGCTGTGTGCTGTATTGCGACCCTGGAGGATATTTACAATAAATATGGCTATGATGTATTGCAGCGCGTATTGCGTCTTTGTGTTATTACATGGGAGGGTGAACCCGATTCCCTATCCTCCGGTATCCTGCGGGGTATCACCCGGCTGATTTGCGCATTCGGTGACGAATTAAAGGACGATACCTTCAAAGAAAAAGTCGGTCGTTGTTCGGCCAGAGAAATCAGCCGCACCGCCAGAGAGCGCAAAGCCGGTTCTATCGGGTATGCCGAAGCGATGCTGCTCCAATATAATAATCGAAAAAGCGGCAGCAACACCGCACTTAAATGGCCACTGCTCTATAGCAGAAAGAGCAATATGCTGGAACTGCCAAAACAGATTTCTATGGAAGAGCAACAGTGCATGTAAGTTTTTACCCTTACCGACGTCAACAAATCTACAAAAAGCAACGCACAATATTTGCAGAGAAAAAGCCCTAGTTTTTTCACAGCCCACTATGCTACACTTAATATGCACATAAAAGTTCTGTTGCAAGGGTATTTTTCCCTATGCCGCACCTGATTTTGGTGCGGCATTTTTGTTTGTTCAGCCTTTTACACCAGCGTAATAAGATGGTAATACGTCCTAATATGCACATTATGCGTACTACTTTTATCCGAATAGATAATATTGCGTCTATAATACGCGCTTATACGCAAACTGAGGAGGTAATTTATTGAATCCAGATGCTCTTTTAACTCGCCTTCGTTTGGAGCAGCGTTATCTTATCGACATTGATAAAAAGCTGCACGAACTGGAATATCTGCTACCCGGCGCAGATCCTGTTCAATTTCTTGACGCAGCCAAACGTACCGCTTTACTCAGTGAGCGCAGCACCGCCCAACTCCGCAGTTTTCTGTTTACTATTTACGGTGGTATGCCGCAGGACTATTATCTGCAAGCTGCTGAAATGCAGGGCATCCGCATTGATGTAACAGACGGTATTCTGTCCGTCAGACTGCCCGCGCTGCTGCCCAAAAAGACCCACACCGAGGGCTTCAAATTTTTGCAGTCATCACTTCATGCGGCACTAAAGCAGTATGCCGAACAGCAAAATCTTCCCCACTTCCGCGAATGCACCGTCTGCATCGAACACGTCTATGACCACTGCCTACCCATCAAAGCCGTGCGTGATTATGACAACCTTGAAATGAAAGAGGTTCTGGACATTATCGCGCTGTACTGCATGACCGATGATACCGGTGCTTTGTGCGACCAGTTTCAGACAACACGGTTTGCGGATTCGTCTTGCACCATCATTTCCGTCATGCAAAAAGAGAAATTTTCTGCATGGCTGGATATGAAAAATCCGGCCACCTCCGTAAAAAATTGACCTCCATTTCGTCCGAAAAATCTTCCAGAAATCTCTACTTGCACATTTTGGCGGCTTATCCGCGTCGCAATCACCTTTTAGACATTCCAAACGGAAAAGCTGCACCGAGGATAATGTGCTTACGGTAGGAAAACGAGGTGATTCCTATTTCTTCACAGTCTCCAGCTTTACCGTCCCATAACAACCTCAATTATGAGCTGTTGTCGCTCACAGCCATCTTCGGCGAGGTTCCTTGCGGCTGTTCTACCCGCCTTACGGCGAGTGAAAGTTACCGCAAAAAAGTCGTCACGTCCTTGACGCACGACAAACTCCTGCGCCTCTTTTCCAGTCATCACCTTCGCGGCTATCGGCTCGGTGTTCGCGCAAAACGACTGTTATTGCAGCAAGAACCCGAGCGCTTTGCATTCTACTTATCCGGATGCAGCGACACGAACGCCATCAAGTCGGAAGTTCCGCGCCGTATTCGGCTGCACCGTATCGCACAGACCTATGTAGCCACAGACGAGTACCGCAGCTGCAAGCCCCTGATTGTCACAACCAATCTGACATTGGAACAGATGAAGAACCCACCCGATTTAGAGCATTCACGCATTTATGGGCGCATCCTCGAACACTGTGCACCGATTCTCTTTTCTGGCAAGGATATGCGGAAAGCCAATGCAGCCGCAACGAAAAACACGGCCAGAGAGCTTTTAGCATCAAAATTCTAATAATAAAGGAGTGTTGCCTATGACATTAGCCGCACAAAGTACAAAGGATTCAAAATATATTCATGACACCGCAAAACTCATGCAGAACTACCGTGACATTTTATGGAACGTAGAAGTCTCGGAACAAAATCTCCAAGCAGAATTTCGCGCAGAATATGGCGCTGCCAACGGAACCCAAATCACCGATTTAGATATTTCCAATCCGCGTCTTGAGGCGACGCCCAGTCCATAGCACGCAGTAAAAAGATGCTGCAGCTCATTGATTCCTCTGTAAATTTGATACGGGAGAGACACAAAAAGGGGGATTTTATTATTTGATTCTTTACTATTCCTATCTTTCCCCGCAGCGTTTTAAGAACACCAATGAAATTTTACATGCACTTGAACAGAAAGGCATTTCGCTTTCTTTGCGAATTTACTATGGTCGCCGCAAGAAAGCACTCGAAATTCTCAGTTCCGTTTTGTGGGGGTACACCTCCATTGCGTGCAATGATATTCTTACTCTTTTTGACCATTTAATCAAATAATACGCCCCACACGCCTATAAGGAGACCGTCTATGAAAGAAGTTCCCATCTGGGAAAAATCCAACCTAACCCTCGAAGAAGCTGCCGCTTACTCTGGCATCGGCATCAATAAGCTGCGCGAAATTTCTAATGATGAACGTTGCCCGTTTGTTCTATGGGTTGGCAGTAAACGTCTTATCAAGCGCAAAGATTTCGATAGATATATTGAACAGACTTATTCCCTTTAATACGCCTCTAAAAAAAACCAGCCGGAAGAAAATCACTTCCGGCTGGCATATACATATTCTCTTTTACGCGGTAAATGCAGGGCGGATGCTTTGCTCCACTCCTGTCTTTTCTTCCTGCTGCTTTGCCCATGTTACGCGTGTCACTTCCTCAACAAACGCGCGCGCTTTCTTATCTGCGGCATAGTAATGGATTCCAAACTGATCGCAGACATCAAACAAGAGTTCTGTGTAGGCAAGTTCATCTGCCGATGGCATGGCAAAATAGCCACCCGCTGCATCGGCCAGTTCATCAATTTTATAACGTTCGTCCAGCATCTTTTCCATTACGGTTCCTCCTCTGCAAGAAATTTTTCAAAGAGATTCCATGCATCTTCATCGGCCAGCATATAGCGCTGCGGGCCGTCGCTGTTCAGCGTTGCCACCGGGCGGGCGTGGAAGTCTTTTTCGTAGTGCCTGGCAAGTTCCGGTGTCTTGGCTTCAAACAAAACATCGCCGCGGCAGCCGCTGTCAATCGAAAACTTGATGCCAAAAGCAATCATCACTTCGCCAATGCCATAGTATTCCCGCTTGGCAGTCAGTGTCGGGTTGCTGGCGGGCGCACTTTCCAGATACAGGATATACACATACGCCTTGCGCCCCATTACCCGATACGCGCCGAGCGCAATCAAGTTTCCCTCTTTCGTTTTCAAAGAATACTTTTCAATTTTTTTCATCGGCAAGATATTCCGAAGTCCAGTCCGTCTGCCATTTCGGTACTTTGGCGGTAGCTTTCAAGTCCTCTGCTGTTGCCCTCTCTATGACAACTGGGACTTTCCGTTCATGTTCTGCTCTTACAATAAACGGCGCAAAATACATAAACCCAATCTCCTCCGATTTTCATCTACTTATATTATACCACACATCGCAGAAAAGGCAACTTTTCATTCGTTCACATTTTCTTCAATAAGAAAGGCGGTCAATATGATACAATATATACGTCATATCCGGACTCTTTCCTGTTACCGCAGAAAGGAGAGTTTTGATGACCAAAAGAAAAGATTCTAAAGGTCGCATTCTAAAAACAGGAGAGAGTCAACGCAAAGACGGTATTTATATGTACCGCTATTCTGATATTCGCGGCAAGCGGAAAACCATTTATTCCAACGATTTGAAAGAGCTGCGTGAGCGGGAAGCTCTTATTCAGCGAGATTCTTTCGACGGTATTGATTATGATGCGGGCAGCATTTCTGCTATCAAATTGATTGAGCAGACGCTCAGCCTAAAAGTCGGTCTGTGCGAAACCACGATAGAAAACTATCAAAACGTCTTTAAGATTCTGCAAGAGTACGATATCTTTTATCACCCTGTAAAATCCATTAAGAAATCAGATGCCAAGAATTGGATCATTCAGTTATACCGTGATGGGAAGAAATCCAGTACAATCGGTCGGTATCTGAGCGTCGTAAGTTTTGCTTTCGATCAGGCCTGTGAGGATGACCTTATCCGTAAGAATCCCTTTAAGATAAGCTCCAAAGAATATGCCGCAGACGATAAGTTCGGTGCCGTAGCACTCACAGAAGAACAGCAAATCTCTTTCTTTCCTTTATAAGGAATGACCCAATTTTCTGTAAACAATACGATGCCTACAATATCTTGCTTGGCACCGGGCTCCGCATCAGCGAGTTTATCGGCCTTACAGTTCACGACTTGGATATGCAGAACTGCATCATTCACGTCAACCATCAGCTTACGCTTGCCCGCGACCGTACTTTTCATGTAACCAAGCCCAAAAGCTGGCACAGCATCCGCGACATTTACATGAGCGACAGTGTATATCACAGCTTTCAACGCTTGGTCGAAGAAGCCAAAAGCCGTAAAGTCAAAATTATGATTGACGGTTACTGTGATTTTCTACAAGTATCCAGAGAAGCACGATTCGCGCCAGACGAAATTTCAATCTGTCCTTAATGTCTGCCGTCAAGAAGTACAATCGGCTGCACCCCGATACTCCCCTGCCGCGCATCTCGCCCCACACCTTCCGCCATACTTCTGCACCAACATGGCAAACCGAGGCATCGACATTAAATCGCTGCAATACCTCATGGGGCATTCCAATGTTGCCATCACGCTGAATGTGTATACCCACGCAAACGCAAACACTGCTGTACAGCAGATGGCTCGTCTAGTCGAGTTTACACCAACCGGCAGCAGCTCCGTCCTGCATGTTGGCTGATTTACTACACCATTACTACACCAATTTTTGTAAAATTGCGTAGATTTACGGAGTTTTGTGGTATTTCCGGCAAAGCCAAGATGTCTGCTTTTATTCGTAACAACGTCATATATAGATTCCCGTAGACTTACACAGAATCGCCGATGCCTTATACCCTATTTTGTTTCACATTGCAAGGCATCCATCTGTGCAACCGTACAAAAATTGTAGCCCTGCTCCCGGAAATAGGCGATCATATCGGGCAGGGCCTTGACGGTCTGACCTGTTGCTTTTGTATCATGCAGCAGGACGACACAGGTGTCCTGACCATCGGCATCGCGGCGAATGTTGCGCAAAATCTGCGCGGCATCCGGGTGGCTGGCGGTGGCATCCTCCGCGCAGACATTCCAGTCGATCCAGTGGTAGCCCTTCTGCCGGCCTGCGCCTTGAGCGTTTTCATAATGCCGCGCCCGCCGTAGCGGTGGCTGACCGTGTTTGTGCTACCGCCGGGAAAGCGCAGCCAGTCAATGGCCGCCACATCCACATACGGCTCCAACGCCTGGCGCAGCGTTCTGATGTCCTGCCAGAATGCGTCAGTGCTCGCATAAATTTTGGAGTATTGATGCGTCGCGCTGTGCAGCGCGATCTGATGCCCCGCCGCCGCGATGTCCGCCACAAGGGGCAGATATTTTTCGTTGGCGTCCTGCGCGCAGACAAAGAAGGTGGCCGGGACCTGCTCCTTATCGAGAATTTCCAGAATTGGCCGGGTGTTTTTGCTGGGGCCGTCGTCAAAGGTCAGGCAGACGATTTTGGGCAGCGCCGTCTCCCCCGTCGCCGCCGACACCGCAAAGCAGTCGTTGGGGGTGTCGGTCTCGGCGTACTCCCGGTGGTACAGCAGATGGATGATGCCGGACAGCATCACCAGCATAGCCGCCAGCACCACGCCCGCCAGCAATCTTGCGTTTCGTTCCTCTCTGTCTGCATCCCGCCGCATGGCAAGCCCCTCCTCTGTTGTGGTTTGGTACAGGGTATGCGGGCACGGCGGGAAATAGACATAGGCCGCGGTGTATGGTATAATAGAGAAAACACTGTGGGAGGCCCGCCGCATGAAGCTGAAAATTACCAAATCCGACAAGAAGGCGCTGCTGGCGGCGCTGGCCGTCTGCGGGATCGGCATACTGTTTTCCATCCTTATTGTGCTGGGGATGGATATTTACCGCAAGCATACCTACACCAGCGTGATTTTGCCGGACGCTATCGCATTACCGACATGAAAGCGACGGCGCACACCTCCTACTCTGTCAATGGGAGCAACACCGATTATGTCTACATCATCACGGTCAAATATGAGATCGACGGCACCAGCTACACGGACACACTGCAAATTTTGCAGGGCACCCATTTCGCCACCGAGCTGCACGCGCGCTACCTGGCCGACAACGCCCCGGAAGAAGTGCTGGGCAATTTGTATTATTCCGAGAAAGACCCATCCCATATTGGGCGGTATGGGGACGATTCTCTATTCGTAGAGTAAGTAACAAAACGCGGGAAACTGCCCTTTTACCGGCAGTTCTCCCGCATTTTTTCTTTATTTGTTTGGAGTTCTTTTCGGTTCCTTTTCTTGCAAGAAAAGAAATAAAACTCTCGTACTTATTTCGCTCTTGCCTCATGCATCGCATTGATGCGCTTGCGCCAGAGGCGCGGGGCAAAAAGGGCCAGCATCGGGTAGAGTTCCAGACGGCCCGCCAGCATGTCAAAGGCCAGCAGCAGCTTGGCCGGAGCGGAGAAATCCGCAAAGCTGCCCATCGGGCCGACCATCTCAAGGCCGGGACCGACGTTGTTCAGGCAGGTCACGACGGATGTAAACGTCGTCACCAGATCGAACCCGTCCAGCGAGAGCAGCAGTACCGACAGCGTCAGCAGCAGCATATAAATGTTGAAATAGTTGTGCACACCGTGCAGCGTCTTTTCGTCCAGCGGCTTGCCCTCAAAACGGACCGTCGTCACGGCATGGCTGTGCAGCATCTTGTTCAGGTCCTGCCGTGACCGCCTTGAAAAGGATGATGACACGCGATACTTTCAAGCCGCCCGCCGTCGAGCCCGCGCATGCGCCCACAAACATCAGGATCACGATCACGGTGCGGGAGTAGGTCGGCCAGAGGTTGAAGTCCGCCGTGGCGTAGCCGGTGGTCGTGATGATGGACGACACCTGGAAGAACGCCGTGCGCAGCGCCGTGCCGACACTGTCGTACATACTCGCGATGTTCGCTGTGATCGTCAGCGTCGAGAATGCGACGATGCCTAAGTAGACGTGCACCTCCTCGGAGGCGAACGCCTCACGGAAATGACGCAGCAGCAGGAAATAATACAGGTTAAAGTTAATGCCGAACAGCAGCATGAACACGCCGATGACGATCTCAAAATACGGGCTGTTGTACGCGCCGACGCTCAGCGCCTTGTTGCTGAAGCCGCCCGTGCCCGCCGTGCCGAACGCATGAATGAGCGCGTCAAACAGTGGCATACCGCCCGCGCAGAGCAGAATCGTCTCGATGACGGTCATGACCAGATAAATGGCATACAAAATCTTTGCGCTGTCGCTCAGCTTGCTGGAAATTTTTCCGCAGGTCGGGCCGGGGACCTCGGCGCGCATCAGGTGCATGGCACGGCCATCGGTCATGGGCAGCACGGCCATGGCAAAGACCAGCACGCCCATGCCGCCGATCCAGTGGGAAAAGCTGCGCCAGAACAGCGTGCCGTGGCTCAGCGCCTCGACGTCGGTCAGAATTGTCGAGCCTGTCGTCGTAAAGCCCGAGACCGTCTCAAAAAAAGCATCGACAAAGGACGGTATCTCGCCGGAGATGACAAACGGCAGTGCGCCGAAAACCGACATCAGCACCCAGACAAGCGCCGCGATGGCCAGGCCGTCGCGGGCGTAGATTTTCGTGTTTTGGGGGGTGCGCAGGCTGGTTATCAGGCCCAGCGCCAGCACGATCAGCGTCGGCCACAGGAAGGAAAGCACAACGCTCCACTCGCCGTAGATGGCAGCGCAGCCCATGGGAAAGAGCATGAGGGCTGCTTCGATCAGGAAGATGCGCCCCAGCACAAACCCCACCATTTTATAGTTCATGGCCGCGCCCTCACTTTACAATGTCGCGCAGCGAGTGCAGCGTTGTGTCTGTGGTGACGATGACGACATCGTCGCCCTCCTGCAGGGCATCGTTGCCGGACGGGATGACCGTCTGGCCATTGCGGCGCACGATGCCCGCCACCAGCAGCCCCTTGCGCAGGGTCAGATCCTTCAGCGGTACGCCGATGAACGGCAAACCCGGCGCAACGTTGAATTCCAGTGCCTCCACGCGCCCGCCCACCAGACGGTGCAGCGTCTTGATGTTCTCCGACTCAAAGCTGTTCTGCATGGCGCGGACGTACATGGCAATGGACTCCGACGTGACCGACGCGTGGAGACGACGCTGTCCACCATCCCTTTGGCAGCGGCCAGCTCGGCGAAGGACTCGCGGTTGATCTTGGCCACGACCTTGCAGGAGTTCATCTGGGAGCGTACATCGCCAGAATGATGTTTGTTTCGTCTAGGCCGGTCAGCGCCACAAAGGCGTCCATATCGGTGATGCGCTCCTCGCTCAGCAGCTCGGCATCCGCACCGTCACCGTGGATGACCAGCACGCCGGGGAACTTCTCGCTCATCTCCTGGCAGCGGGCCGCATCGCTGTCGATGACGGTCACCCGCTTCTGGATGTCCTGCAGCTCCTTGACCAGATAGTAGGTCATCCGGCTTGCACCGACGATCATGACGTTGCTGGCCTTGGCCTTGAACAGGTTCAGCTTGCGGAAGAAGGCTTCCAGATCCCGGGCCGAGGCCGTCAGGTAGATCTTGTCCCCGGCCCGCAGCGTAAACATACCCGTGGGATGATCGTCTCGCTGCCGCGGGCGACGGCGCAGATCAGAATTTTGACCCGGATGTTGCGGTACAGGTCCGACAGCTGCAAGCCCACCAGCGGGTTGTCGTCGGCCAGGCGGTACTCGATCAGCTCAAACCGCTGGCGGCAGAACTGCTCACGCTTGATGGCAGACGGGAAACGCAGCACGCGGGCGATCTCACGCGCCGTGGCTTTTTCCGGGTTGACGAACATCGACAGACCAAGGTCATCGCGCATAAAGCGCAGCTGCTTCTCATACTCCGGGTTGCGGATACGTGCAATCGTGTGCTGCGTGCCCAGCTTTTTGGCGACGAGGCAGGCCAGGATGTTGATCTCATCACTGGATGTTGTGGCGATCAGCAGGTCTGCGCCGTCCTCAAATGCTCCTTCTGCACGTCATAGCAGCCGCCGTTGCCGGCCAGACCGCGCACGTCATAGATATTGACAATGTCCTCGATCAGGTCAGGGTTTCGGTCGATGACGACGATGTCGTTATTTTCCGCCGTAAGCTGGGCGGTCAGGGCACGGCCAACCTTGCCGAGGCCGACGACCACGATTCTCATACGAATGCTCCATTTCTCTTTTTCAAAGCGGGAACACATGTAGGGGCGACCATTGGTCGCCCGCGCAGCCTTATCGCTGCCCTGCGTTCCCCCATCGTTTCCTGCATGGCAAGCGGGCAGCGGGCGAGCAATGCTCGCCCCTACTAGCGCCGCGTCCGGCTATGCAAGCAAGACTTGTACATTATTAAGCCCATTATAGCAAAGCGGGCAGAAAAAGCAATAGGACACTTTTACGGAATGTCCAGGTTTTTTTTTTAAAATCCGCAATTTTGTGCTGTGCAGGGCAAATTTTGCGTTGACAAACGCGGATTTACTTGTTATAATTAGATGCTGTGTGAAATCACACGGTTATCCTTGTCTTTTCCGTTAAAAGAGAAGGCCTAATGTCCAAAAGGAGGTGCACAGAATATGGCTAAGTACGAAACCATGATGGTTACCACCGCGAACCTCGACGAAGAGGCTTCCAACGCTCTGATCAACAAGTTCAAGAACCTGATCGCAGCGAATGGTACGATCGATTCTGTTGATGATTGGGGCAAGAAGCGTCTTGCTTACCCCATCAACGATGAGACCGAGGGTGTGTACACGGTGATCAGCTTCACCAGCGAGCCCGATTTCCCGGCTGAGCTGGACCGCGTTTTCAAGATCACCGAGGGCGTTCTTCGCAGCATGACTCTTGCTGTTGAGGAGTAAGGAGTAAACCAATGCTGAATGTTGTTGCAATCATGGGCCGCCTTGCCGCGGACCCGCAGCTGCGCCAGACTACGACGGGCAAGAACGTTGCGTCGTTCCGCATCGCCTGTGATCGCGGACGCCGTGACGCCAACGGCCAGAGTCAGGCTGACTGGCTGGATGTTGTCGCCTGGGACCGCACGGCAGAGTTTGTCTGCAAGTATTTCCAAAAGGGTTCTCTGATCGCCATTGATGGCCGTCTGCAGAGCCGCAGCTATCAGGACAAGAACGGCAACAACCGCACCGCGATTGAGATCGTGGCCAACAACGTCAACTTTGCCGCTCCCAAATCCGCAAACGCCGCACCGATGGGTGATGCCGGTTACGGCGCACCCACGGCAGCCCCCGCTCCCCGTCCCGCTGCACAGGCCGCCCCTGCGCCGAGCTATTCTGCCGGCAGCAATGACGACTTTGCACTGATCGAGGATGAGGGCGACCTGCCGTTCTAAAATCGAAGTATCATTCTAACAAGGAGGTTTCCACAATGGCTATGGATCGTTCTTCTCGTCCGATGCATCGTGGCCGCAAGAAGGTTTGCTCCTTCTGCGTTGACCGCGTCGAGCACATCGATTACAAGGATCTGCCCGCCTGCGCAAGTACGTGAGCGAGCGCGCCAAGATCATTCCCCGCCGTGTTACCGGTACCTGCGCTTTCCATCAGCGTGAGCTGACGGTTGCCATCAAGCGTGCCCGCTACATGGCTCTGATGCCCTACGTCAGCGACTAATCTCGCCGCGTCGGCATTGCCTGAAATGCACTGAAAAAGAGCAGTCTCTTGCGAGACTGCTCTTTTTTGTTTTGCTTCGCCTTCCCCCTTGGGGCTGCGCCCGCAGGCGCGTGTCGGAGCGCAACCGCCGAAGGCGGCTCTTAGCGCGTAGACTGAAAGGCGGCCCCGCAGGGCCGGATGAGGGGCGGCGTTCCTGTGGTCACCCGTTAGCGGGGTATCACGGAAAACCTGCCCCGCATCAATCACCTTCGGTGACAGTTTCCCCCTCAGGGGAAGCCGAATTGCTTTCTGCCGCATTCCCCGTCTGCGCCACCAGCGTGTCATCCCGCTCCCCGGCGATGCTGACGATGACAGTCACATTCTCGGTGTTTATCTTCGTTCCGGCCTTGTAGTCAGTGCTCGCCACACAGCCCGCGGCCATCGTACCGTCGTTATCCACCATGACCATCTTGTACTGGATGCCCAGCGCGTCCAGCTTTTTGCTGGCATTGGCCTGGGTAAAGCCGATGATGTCGGGCATCTCCACAAGGCTCGGGCCGCTGCTGACCGTGATCTGGATGATTTGGTCGTCCATCAGCTTCTCGCTGCCCGCCGGCGGATCCTGCTGATGACCACGCCCTGCGCCACCGTGTCGGAGCTTTGCTCCACCATCACGATGCGGTAGTCGTCGTAGGCGCTGTTGCCCTTGATGTCAGTCGTATAGCGCAGGCCGACCAGGTTCGGCACAGTCTCGGCGGTGGTCTCCCCCGCCATGCCGGCTGCTGTCGGCTGCGGCGTCGCGACAGGGGTGCTGTCAGCCTTGCTGCCGCCGATCAGGCTCCAGAGCAGCAGCACGACCAGCACAAAGATGACGACGAGCGACACGGCCATGATCTTGCGGGTGCTGATCTGGTTGTCGCCCTTCTCAAACATCGCGTTTGCGACATTCGGGTCGGTCAGGGCACTCATCAGCTCGGGCACGGTCTGCATCCGCTTGGCGGGGTCCAGCCGCAGCGCGCAGGCCAGCACCTGCGAAAACCATGTAGGCACACCCGCCTCGAGGCTGTGCGCCGACTCGATGCTGTCCCGCACTTTGCGCTGGGGCGCTGCGACGGGCGTCTGCCCTGTGACCATCCTGTAGCAGACCGCGGCCAGCGCGTAAACATCGGTGTAGCGCCCGCTGAACTCGGAGGCAGAGTACTGCTCCGGCGCGGCG
>ENA-OQEB01000814-OQEB01000814.1-human-gut-metagenome-genome-assembly--contig:-NODE-814-length-12211-cov-1.726332_pt1 | contig 12211 bp, 14 predicted proteins | sample MGYA00242787_ERZ504619 | MGnify/ENA primary metagenome ERZ504619 (study PRJEB26092, sample SAMD00036317) | human gut metagenome | host: Homo sapiens | study: EMG produced TPA metagenomics assembly of... | reverse complement strand
CCGAAAATTACTTATCGAACTTGATCTGCTCGAACACGTGGCCCATTTTGTCCTTCTTGGTGCGGAGATAGAACTCGTCGTATTTTCCCGGCTGAATCTCGATCGGCACCCGCTGGGTAATCTTGAAGTCGAAACCTTCCAGACCGTAGATTTTGCTCGGGTTGTTGGTCATGAGGCGGATGGATTTCACGCCCAGGTCCTGCAGCATCTGCGCACCGGACCAGTACTCCCGCAGATCCGGCTCAAAACCCAGTTCCACGTTGGCTTCCACCGTGTCTCGACCGTGTTCCTGCAGCTCGTACGCCTTCAGCTTGTTGATCAGGCCAATGCCCCGGCCTTCCTGGCGCATGTACAGAATCACGCCTCGGCCCTCTTCCTGAACCATTTTCATCGCGGTGTGCAGCTGATCGCCGCAATCGCATCGGGCGGACCCGAACACATCGCCGGTAAGGCATTCCGAGTGCACCCGGCACAGCACGTCCTCGCCGTCCCGGATGTCGCCGCACACCAGCGCCACATGGTGTTCGCCGGTGATGTCGTTCACATATCCCTTAATCCGGAATTCGCCGTACACGGTTGGCAGCTTGGCGTTTGCCACGCAGTTCATGTGCTTCTCGTAACGGCGGATGTAGTCCTGCAGGTCTTTGATGGTGATAAAACAAATATCATATTCTTCCGACATCTTCTGGAGTTCCGGAGCCCGCATCATGGTGCCGTCTTCTCTCATCACCTCGCAGCAAAGGCCCACTTCTTTCAGTCCGGCCAGTCTCATCAGTCCACCGTCGCTTCAGTATGTCCGTTCCGAACCAGCACACCGCCGTGACGTGCCACCAGCGGAACACGTGTCCCGGTCTTCTCAAATCGTTCGGCTGAGTCTCCGGATCCGTCAGCATCCGGCAGGTATACCCTCTCTCCTCTGCGGAGATTCCGGTGGTGGTATTTACGTGGTCGATGGATACGGTAAAAGCAGTGCAATGGTTGTCGGTATTTTCCGATACCATCTGCGGCAGGTTCAGTCGGTGGGCGAAATCCACCGACATCGGCGTGCAAATCAGCCTTTGGCATGGGTCGCCATGAAGTTCACGTTCTCCGTGGTAGCGTGCTCCGCCGCACAGATCAGATCTCCTTCATTCTCCCGATCCGGATCGTCGGTGCAGAGAATCAGTTTTCCGGCTCTCAGCGCCTCCAGCGCTTCTTCCACTGTGTTGTATTTAAAACTCATTGCAATAGTCCTCCCTTGCTTTTTTGTTTGCTTTATTTCACGGGCGAATCGCCCGCCTTTTCCTATTCTAAAATCCGTTTTCCGCCAGGAATTCCCAGGTCACTTTGCTTTCCGGGGCTTCTTCCGGTGCCGGATTCGTCAGCAACCGCTGTACGTATTTTCCGATAATATCGTTTTCCAGATTCACCACATCTCCGGCCTTCTTTCCCAGAAGAATGGTTTCGCTCCCGGTATGGGGAATGATGGATACTTGGAAGCTGTCCGAGTCCAGGGCGGCCACCGTCAGGCTGATGCCGTCGATGGTGATGGATCCCTTCTCCACAATCAGGCGCAGGATTTCCGGCGTGGTTCCGATTCGAACCCAGACCGCATTTCCTTCCTTGCGCTGTTCCACAATCCGACCGGTTCCGTCGATATGCCCGGATACCAGGTGACCGCCGAACCGTCCGTCCGCCGCCATGGCTCTCTCCAGGTCCACGGGATCCCCCGGTTTCAGCTGCCCCAGATTGGTGCGCCGCAGGTTTCCGGCATCACATCCGCAGAAAAACCATCTCCCGTCATTCGGGTGACGGTCAGACACACCCCGTTTACCGCAATGCTGTCTCCCAGCTGCGTGCCTTCCAGTACCTTGGATGCCTGCAGATGAATCTCTCCGGATTGGCTTCCCATGCGAACGCCCTGCATGGTTCCCACTTCTTCTACTATTCCGGTGAACATTCCGTCTCTCCTTCCACATCGTATTCCAGCAGCATGTCGTTCAGCAGCACGGTAATCTTAGCCAGCCGCAGCTTTGCGCATTCCTGCGGAAGGCGGATGCCCGACCCTTCCACCGGTGTCTTGGCATCCTCGCCGCCAAAGATTTTCGGTGCAATGTACGCGTATACGTGATGAACGATATGTGCTTTTAGGACGGCTTCATTGACCGTGCCTCCCCCTTCTATCAGGACGGAGTCGATCTTCTCTTCTCCCAGCCGCTGCATGAGCACGTTCAAATCCGGATGGCCGTTCTTCTCCGGAAGGGTCCAGACCTTGGCCCCGGCTTCTTCCAGCTTCTGAATTCGGTTTGTCCCTTCTTCCCGGTCCCGGTGCTCTCATTGCACACGATCAGCAGCGGATACTCCTTCGCACTGCGAACCAGCCGGCTGCCCATTGGAATCCGCAGGTGGCTGTCCAGAATAATCCGCAGCGGCTGATGGCTCCGTCGATTCGGCAGTTCAGCATCGGGTCGTCCGCCAGCACCGTGCCGATGCCCGCCAGTTCCCGCATATCGGCCGCGCAGCTGATGCACGTGATTCCGGGCCGCTTCCCCCGTAATCCATTTGGAGGCGCCGGTTCGAGTCGCGATTTTTCCATCCAGCGTCATGGCAAATTTCAGAACGACGTACGGCGTCTTGGTGGTGATGTAGTGGAAAACACCGGATTCAAGCATCGCAGGCCTCTCGCATGTAGTCCTCCACCACGTTGATTCCGTGCTCCCGAAGAATCCGAGCCCCTTTGCCCGCCACCTTCGGATTCGGATCTCGAGATCCGATAACCACCTTGGCGATTTTCTTTTCGATGATAATCTCCGTGCAAGGCGGCGTCTTTCCGTAATGGCAGCAAGCTCCAGCGTCACGTACAGAGTTGCGCCCGCCGGATCTTCAGTGCAGGCCGCCAGCGCATTTCGCTCCGCGTGAAGTTCGCCGTATTTCCGATGATATCCCTCACCAATCACTCGACCGTTCTTCACCACCACTGCGCCTACCAACGGGTTGGGAGCCGTCCAGCCCACCCCTTGCTTCGCCAGTTCAATGGCTCGTTTCATGAATTGTTCTTCTGCCATAGCCGTCCCTCTTTTCTCAAAAACCATATAAACGCCCCGCATCCCTAATCGACACGAGGCTTTCTTCTCCCAATCAGTCAAATATATAAACCCCGGAACCATCGTCCGGGGTCGCATGCTCTGACCATCTTCTTTCATCCAGACTATACTGTCGGCTTCGGAATCTCACCGAATCATGCGTTTTCCGGAACTCCGTCCCTCGGAAAACGCTCGCGGGCTGTACCGCCGGTGGGGAATTGCGCCCCGCCCCGAAGATTTTAATTTGCCACTGTTATTATACTACATCCCGGTCAAAAGTAAAGATTGTATTTTCCTTACGGATGACAATTTCCGCAGGGGCTGTACCCCTCTGCAATCAGCTGTTTCCGGGACTCCTTGGTGGTCACGGTATTCCGCTCGCTCATCTGCTTCACGGAATAGCAAGATGGGTAGTGGAATTTTCCCGTGTTGGTGTTCACGATGTATTTGGTGCCCTGCCCCTTCTTCACCGTATGCTTCTGCAGCTTCTTGGAGGAATACGTCGTGCCGTTCTTCCGGGTGCGGTATCCGCTCTTATCTCCGGAGATGGTGGATTTGCTCTCCCCGGTGGCATAGTCGATCTTAATCTTCGGCTGCACGTTGTAGCAGTAGACGTTAAAAGAAATTCCGCGCCCGCCGTCTTCCACCGACAAAGCTTCCATGTGGACGCCTCGGGCGACGGCTTCATCTCCCTTAAAAACAGGTGTCACGCGGTACATCACATGGTTTCCGGTGGACCGAAGGTATTCGGCCACTTTCGATTCGAAAGGCTCCATCCCTTCCACATTCATGTACCGAGTGCCGGTAATCAGATTGCGGGCCACCGCATCGTTTCCCGTCAGCTGCCAGCCGATTAGGTGGCAGCGGTTGTACAGCTTCCGCCGGAGACGCTTCGGTACTGCACACTGTGCCATCCGTGGGATGGATCTCGCTGATGGATCCTCGCTGCTGACCGTCTTTCGGCATGATCTCCCGCCCCAGGCAGGCCAGAGTGCCGGTGCACCGTCCCAGACGGTCCAGATCTCCCAGTCGCTCGTAGGCCTTCTTCGAGATTTCCGATTTGCGAAATTCCGGCTTCCCCCCGTTCAGCTCCCGGTAGGCTGTCCGGAATAATTCGGTACAGTTTTCCGGATGCTCTTGTCCGACAGGTTCTTGGGAGACAGGCCGCCGGATTTGTATCCGGCCTTGGCCACGCCGGCCTCCGCGTGAATGCCCTTGGATTGAATGAGGTTCTGAATTTCATCTCCCTTATGGGCGAAGAGGATGCCGGCGGCGGCAATTAAAATCACCGCCAGGGTGAGAATCCGCTTCCGGTTGGCACACCGTCCGTCTTCGCCGGGGCCGGTGTTTTTTTATTCGGTTTTTTTGTGGTATGGTTTGCACTCATGTTCACAGTGTCCTTTTTTATTGTATTTTAAGTTTATTATACCATACGCTCAAAACAAAAATCCCGGTCATCGGGCCGGGATTTTTGCTTATTCACCATTTAATCTTCCATCAGCTTGCCTGTCGGGCTCATGCTGGAAGGGGTATACTTGCCGTTCTCATCCGCCTTGAACAACACGTGCAGGCGAGAATTCTCATCCGGGCCCGGGAAGTCCACCACCAGGTAACCTTCTCCCCAGCTTTCAGTGGAGTCCTCGTCCTCCACATACTTCACGCCCAGAAACTGTTCCATTTCTTCCGGCGTCAGTTCATACCACTTGGTTTCCCGCAGCTTGTCGTACTGCTCCTTGGTCACGGTTGCGTTTGGATCGATGCCGTCGTCTTTTTTCTTATCTTCTCCACCCCCGCAGGCGGCCACTGAGAAGCACATCATCAAAGACATCACCACCGTCATTATTTTCTTTTTCATATCTCTCACCATCTCTCGAAATGATCCTTTCGAATCTCGGGTGCGATAACGGTTTTGTGTAAAACATACGAAGTACTTCTTGCTTATGAGAGTATTTTACCAAGTTCACGCCGGCGGAACATCACCCGAAAGGGTATTTTTCGGCCTGGGACGCCCAGACGTGGTGCACATTGGGGTTTCAGCGGGCCGGACGTGGTGCTTCACTCCCCGCTAGCCTTATTCCTTCGTCGCCGGGCACCACGTCTCTCGGGCCCAGCGGGCCTTCGGCGCTAAAGACTAAAGCCGAAGGAAATTCCCGCCCGCGAATTTCCCTTCCACGCACGGTCGGCGGGAATTTCCCTCTTTTCCCCACGGCACCGAGCCCGCTCGGTGCGCCCCAATCGGAAAGCGCTTCCCGCCTAAGCTTTTCCCGGAAGTGCTCCCCCTTCCAAATCAGGAAGCCCATTCAATCCGCCCCGGATTGAATGGGCTCTCATCTCCTCAAAACCGGAACGGCAGCGCTTCACGTTCGGGAAGCGCTGCCCTCCTCTTCCACCACAATCAGAAAGGATGTGCCCTGCTAAAGCATCTGCTTTTCAGCAGGGCACATCCCTCCCATTTCCACAAAACAAAAGGAAGCGGCACCCGCGGTGCCCGCTTCCTACTTCTTCCTCTACTTCTCTTCCGACTTCTTTTCCTTCAACGGATTGATCTTTACCTTGCCGCCGTTGTTGGAGGAAGCCCAGCCGATCCAGGTTTTGCCTGGGTTCAGGGAAACCATCTTCTTCTCCGGCTCGGAATCCTCATCGTCCTTGTCGGAATCCTTTTTCTCCACCAGGGTGAACAGCTCCAGCTGGTTGTCCTCGTTTACATCCCAACGGATGTCCTTTACGGTGCCGTTGCTGATCAGCTTCGCCTTGCCGCCGGCCAGCTTGTAGTCACAGTAAGTCACCCCCTGACCTGTGCCGTGGTAATTGGATTTTGTGATGTACTGGGTCTTATCGAAGAGAATCAGCAGGTTCTCCCGGCTCAAGTTGTTCTCAAAATCTTCGTCTCATACTGTCCGGATTCCTGGTTGTACGTCCATACCGCATCCTCAAAACTCCGGCTCGACCAGGTGAGCGTCACCTTTCCACAGGTGTTCTTGCTCAGATCCCGAATGCCCTTGCCGAACTGCAGCTGTGTTGCCTTCTTCTTGGTCTTGGTGCGGAACTTCTTGTCCTTGATGGCATCCGCCACTTTGTCGCCGTGGAGAATTCCGGTGTGTTCCGAAGATACGTCCCGGCTGTTGTCCCGGCTGTACAGATCCACCTTTCCTTTGTAGGTCATCTGATTGATATGGTCCACCTTATCTTCCTTGAAAACGGTGTTGGCACCCTTGTACTCCGAGGAAGAAGAACTCTGTCCCCAGTGAATGAAAATCGCGTCGAACAGTTCCGAGAACTTGATGTACGGCGGACGAGCACTTCTCATCGGGCCGATTTTCTTCGGCAGCTTGTTGTAATCCGCATAGAACCAGAGGGTACGGGTAATTCCGCCCTCCACTTCTCCCTGTAAAATAATATCCGGGGAGTACTTCTTGTCCGTCATTCCCCACTGCGGGCGGGCATCCGGAGCGTTTTCCACCACCAGTGCCACCGGGCGAATTCCCTGTGCCGCAGAATCGAACTTCTCAGATCCGGTCAGCGGGTTCCGAACCGGTTCCGGCTTCGCCTCTTCCTTCTTGGAGCAGCCGGTCATCATGGCTGCCGCAAGAATCACCATCATCAAGCATGAAATCAGGATTTTGGATCGTTTCTTCATTTCTCTGCTTTCCTTTCTCATCCATAAAAATATACTCTAATAATACACTATTTCCGGCATTATCGGCAAGGTTCTATTCATCCTTCAGGCGATAACCCACACCGATTTCCGTCACGATGTACTGCGGCTTTCCCGGCACCTTCTCGATTTTCCGGCGAAGCCCCGCCATCAGCGCCCGCAGAGACTGGGTATTGTCCCCGTAGCTCACGCCGTACAGCTCGTCCAGCAGCGTTCGGGTGGTAATCACCTTTCCGATGTTGTGGAACAGCAGCTCCAGCAGCTGGTACTCCAGCGGAGTGACGTGCAGAAGGTTCCCATCCAGGGTCACTTCCTTCGCGTCGAAATTGATCTTCAGTCCCCGCACCGAAACCTCGGCCCCCATCCGGTTTCGCTCTTCCCGAATCAGATGGCGCCGAAGCACCCGAATCCGTGCCATCAGCTCCGACTCGGAGAACGGCTTGGTGATATAATCCTCTGCACCCCGATCCAGAGCCTCGATTTTGTCCTCTTCCTTATCTCGTGCCGACACCACGATAATCGGAATATCCGAAAACTTCCGGACCCGCCGAATCAGGTCCAGCCCGTCTCCGTCCGGAAGGCCCAGATCCAGCACCATGATGTCCGGTTTTTTGGACCGCATCTTCCGCATCGCTTCTTCCACACCGCCGGCCGTCAGCACGCCGAATCCCGCTGTCATCAGCGAGTAGGCGATAAAATCCTGAATTTGCCGGTCGTCTTCCACAATCATTATAAGTTCTTTTGTCTGTTTCACTGTTCTCCCTCCATAGGCAACGTAAAAATTATTTCCGCCCCGGACGCATCTTTCCGGTTTCTCGCCAGAATCCGGCCGCCGTGGGCATTCACGATGGAATTACAGATGGAAAGGCCCAACCCAAAACCTCGATACACCACCTGATCGCTTCGATTGGACTGATAAAACGGTTCAAAGAGCCGGTCCAAGTGCTCCGGATTGATGCCCATTCCACGGTCCCGCACGGTGAACACCGCATCGTTCCCCTTCCGTTCCAGGATGACTGCCACCCCATCCTTTTTCTTGGTGTGGTGAATGGCATTTTCCAGCAGGTTGGTGATGGCTTGCTGAATCAGGGATGCATCCATCGGGACCATGAGGATTTCCTCCGGCACGGATACTTGAATATCGTATTCCGGGTGGTGCACCTCCGTCAGCTGCACCGCCGCACCGATGACTTCCTCCGCCACTTCCACTTCCTTCTTAATCTCCACGCCGCTTTCCAGGCGGGTGATGCCCAGCACGTTTTTCCACCATGCCCGACAGATTCTGGGCATCGTCGTAGATGTTCTTCGCCATGCGGTAGCGGTAATCTTCCGACTTGGTTGCTTTCATCAGCATCTCCGCGTTGCCGGAAATGCTGGTGAGCGGAGTTCGGATATCGTGGGAAATGGAACGAAGCAATGTGGAGCGGAACCGTTCCTGGGTGGCCTCTTCCCGGGCCTGAATCCGCAGTTCCGCGGTGCGGAATCGGTCCAACGCCATCCCGATATTATCGATGATGGAGCGCACAAGGTGGAGCTGCGTCCGGTCCAGTTTTTCTTGTTCCTCCAACCGAATTCGAATCGCTCCCATCAGACCGGCATGACCGCGCAAGGGCCATTCGTAATATTGTTTTCCCCGTACGAAAATCGTTTTCCCATTCTGAATCCGATGCCGTACGTTTTCATCTTCTTCCATTGGATACCAGGTGAGTGCCGTGTGATGTCCCACAGTCTGGAAGACGTATCTGCTTCCGGGTTTGCCTCCGGAATCGTACGCCACGTAGCCGGCGGCACAGCCGACACCCTCGTTGATGGCAGACAGAGCGATTCCGATGATGGCTTCTGCGCTTTTTGCGCCGGCCAGGTCGTTGTTCAATCGCAGCAGTTGTTCCGTCAGGGTCTCCTTCTCTCGGGCAATCAGGCTTCCTGCCGAACCTGGGAAATAAGTCCGCTGGTGACCAGTGCCACCGAAATCATGATGCCCATGGTGAGGAGGTATCGGGGCGGGGTAGTCATATCATAGGAAAATTTGGGCGATGCGAAGAAATAATAATACACCATGGTGGACCCGATGGAGGTAATAACCCCCAAGCTGAATCGTCCGGTGCGCCACACCACCAGGAATACGCAGAGCAGGTACAGCATGATGGTAGCTTCGGAGGAAATCAATTTCAAGGAAACTGCGTACGCCACCATGGAGGTGCCGCCGAAGATTCCGCACATTATGGCGATGTGATAGAAGAGGGAATTGTCTTCCTTTTCTTCCGGAGATTTCCAATACTTTTCCATTGTTTCCTCACTCAGATTGTGTATAATACAGCTATGATATTAGATATAATTGTGATTCTTATTTTTATAGTTTTTGCCGTTCGGGGAAAATCCCGTGGATTGGGAGAGTCCCTGATTCGGCTGGCCGCCATGGTGGCCGGCATCGCTTTGGCGACGACCTTTACCCGGCCCCTCAGCGCCCTGATTCGAAAAACACCCCTGCAGGCCTCCATGCAGCGGGGCCTGGAAATCATTTTCCAAGGCTCCACCGTGAACCTGCTGGACTTTATTCCAAAGGCCTTGGAGGACACCCTTCAGAACTTCGGTGTTTCGGACCTTCCTTTTGAGGTGAGCCATTTTACGACCACCGCGGTTCTCGTGCTGTCTTTCCTTCTAATCACCACCGGAGTCAGCTTGATTTCCCTGTTCCTTCGCCGGCGGCTTCACATCGCTCGGAAGAAAGGCACCGTCATCGGCAGCACCGATTCGTTTGCCGGTTTTGCGGTGGGCGTGCTGAAGGGAACCCTGTTCGTCTTTCTGTTCCTGGCCTTTATGTTTCCTCTGGCGGGCATCTTCCTCCCGGATCGGATTCAAGCCATCAATGAACAGCTGAACAGCTCCTATATCGCCGGTCCCCTCTACGACATCAATCCGCTGCTTTTACTGCTGAAAAAATTCTCACTGTAAGCGTATACACGGCGGCGCCCCTTCGGGCGCCGCTTTTTTCGTTCCACTAACTCAATGTGGCCTTCAGAATTACCGGGTTGTGGTCGGAATTCTTGAAGTTGAGATTCTCTGTTTTTATGGAATCCACCTGCAGGTTCTTGGACAGGATAAAACCGTCCAGCATGTAGTAGTAGCAGTCCTTTTTGTCCGCGTTCTTGTAGATCTTGTCCAGGGAACGGCAGGTCGGATTGCTGTTGTCCATCAGGAGGTTCCAGTCCTTCGCCGAAATCCTTTGCGTCAATCTTGCCCGGTGTCCAAATATCCTCACTGCTCGGATATTTTCCGATGTCCACGTTGGAGAAGGTCTGGTTGAAGTCTCCCCCGGCAATCACGTAATTGCCCTTCTTCTGTTCTTCTTCCATCACCTTCAGCAGGGCCCGGGTCTGCTTCACCTTGCCCTCGCCGTTGTCGTAAGCTTCCAGGTGCAGGTTGATCATCACCAGCTCTTTCTTGGTTCCCGCAATCGGTACCCGGTTCACCATCAGGCAGCGCTTCAGGTTCGCGATGCGCACCGGCCATTCAAACGGGCACGGCAGGCTGATTCGGGTGGAATCGGACTGAGTGAACCGAGACAAGGTCATGATGCCACTGTCCACGCGACCAATCGGCGGCCACGGATACGGCACGTATCTCACCTTAAAGTTATTGGCAAAAGTAGACTGGTATCCATCCATGGATTCCGCAATGTCCTGCTGCTCATCGGTATGATGGGCACGGGTGGAAAAACGATCCACTTCCTGCAGGAACATCACATCCGCCTTCTGGCTTTTCAGTTCATCGATGATTCCCTGCATGTTTTCCTGCACCCGCTCTGCAGAAGCGGTAGTCACCTGACTTCCGCCGTCCATAAAGAAATCCGCATTGTCTCCCAAAGCGCCGTAGCCGATGTTCCAGCTCATCACCTTGATGGTGGATCCCACCTCCGGGGAACCAAAAGTATCCTCTGCCAGACTGTCGATTCTTACCTTCTCCGTGCTTTCCGGCCGATATTCCATTGCCGTCAGCACGATGAACAGCATCAGCAGCAGAACCACCAGCGTGATGCAGAAGGCGCCCACTAAACGAGCGATTTTGTTAAGCATGTTCTTTCTCCTATCATTATCCCCCAGTTATAAATTGCTTACTTCTCGTCCTTTCCTTCGTCCGAATCGGCCCCTCGCCAATCGGGCCACTTCATTATACCTTTTTTGTAAATTGATGAAAAGCATAACCGCAAAAAGAGCCCGGCGCGCGGTCGGGGCCGGGGGCAGAGTCGGCGTGGCCCGAGACTTGGTGCAAAGGGAACGAAGAAACAAGGCTTTGCGGGGATTCGTGCACCAAGTCCCCGCCGGCCCCGCTCCGGGAAAACGCCGGCCGGGCGGCACCCAGATATGAAACAACCTGCATCGGTCCGCGAGACGGCGGACGGTGCAGGTTGTTCTCTTTATTATAACTATTCCAACTCAAAGGCACCGGTGTACAGCTGGTAGTAGGTGCCTTCTGGGCGATAAGCTCGTCGTGATCCCCCGCTCGATAATCCGGCCTGATCCAGCACCATGATGCGTCGGAGTTCCGGACCGTGGACAGACGATGGGCGATGACGAACACGGTCCGGCCCTTCATCAGGTTGTCCATGCCCTTCTGCACCAAAGCCTCTGTTCGAGTATCGATGGAGCTGGTGGCCTCGTCCAGGATCATCACCGGCGGATCCGCCACCGCCGCCCGGGCGATGGAAATCAGCTGGCGCTGGCCCTGGGAGAGCTGGGCGCCATTGCCGGTGAGCATGGTGTTGTATCCCTCCGGCAGGCGGGTGATGAAATCATCCGCATTGGCCAAGCGGGCCGCTTCCATGCACTCCTCATCGGTGGCATCCAGCCGTCCGTATCGGATATTGTCCATCACCGTTCCGGTGAACAGGTTCACGTCCTGGAGCACGATGCCCAGGGAACGGCGAAGATCCGGTTTGCAGATGTGGTTGATGTTGATTCCGTCGTAACGGATTTTGCCGTCCGCGATGTCGTAGAACCGGTTGATCAGATTGGTGATGGTGGTTTTGCCCGCACCCGTAGCACCTACAAAAGCAATTTTCTGACCCGGTTTCGCGAACAGGCTTACGTCGTGGAGCACCTGTTTCTCCGGAGTGTATCCGAAGTCCACATCTTGCAGGCGCACGTCGCCTTTTACTTCTATGTACTGGGGTTCCGCGTAACCCGGAGTCATGCGTTTCCAGGCCCACATCTCCGTATTCCGGTCGGTCTCCTTGAAGCTTCCGTCCTCTTTTTTACCACGTTCACCAGGTTGCACGTAACCCTCATCTTTCTCCGGCTTTCCATTCGATGAGCCGGAACACCCGGCCCGCACCGGCTAAAGCCATGGAAATCATCGGCACCTGGGCCGACATCTGACCGATGGTCTGAGACAGCTGGCGGGACATGCCCAGGAAAGACACGATAATACCGATGGTAATGGGCCGGAATCCCCGCAGGCTCACGTTGGTCGCCCCAAAGACCACCAGCAGTCCGCC
>ENA-OQEB01000813-OQEB01000813.1-human-gut-metagenome-genome-assembly--contig:-NODE-813-length-12221-cov-1.445758_pt1 | contig 12221 bp, 14 predicted proteins | sample MGYA00242787_ERZ504619 | MGnify/ENA primary metagenome ERZ504619 (study PRJEB26092, sample SAMD00036317) | human gut metagenome | host: Homo sapiens | study: EMG produced TPA metagenomics assembly of... | reverse complement strand
GTGGTGTCATAGATCTCCCCGGCATGTACTACAGGAGACGGGAATGATTCCTGATGGATGGCATCCGGGAAGAACTGTGTCTCAAAGCAGGCTCCCTGCCGTCTTCCATACACGGCGCCTTCCTTCCCTTTTTCATCTTCCACGAAATTGGCCGTGTAGAACTGCATCCCCGGCAGATCCGTATACACTTCCATCCCAATCCCGCTCCGGGAAGAACACATACCGGCCACGCGCCGACAGGCCGCTGCCATTCAATACCCAGTTATGGTCATAGCCCTTGCCGTTCTTCAATTGCTCAAAGTCATTGTCAATGCGGGCGCCAATGGCTGTAGGAGTGCGGAAATCCATATCCGTACCTTCTACGGAAGCTATCTCACCGGTAGTCATGAAGGTACTGTCCACGGGAGTATAGGCATCTGCATCGATGGTAAGCAGATAATCCGAATTGGACTTGGAGGGATCGCCATCCAGATTGAAGTAAGAATGGTTCGTCATATTGACAACAGTGGTACGGTCTGTTTCGGCACTGTAACGAATGTCGATGGCATCGTCATCTGTCAGCGAGAAAGTGACCTTGCAGGTTAGGTTACCCGGGAAGCCCTCCTCTCCGTCTTTCGACAGATAAGTCAGTTCCAGAACCCGGTCACTCAACTGACGGGCATCGAACACTTGATATTGGTATCCCTTGGGACCTCCATGCAGGCAATGACCGTAATTGTTGCGCGGCAGCTGATACTCTACCCCATCCACTGTAATCTTACCCTGGTTGATACGGTTGGCATAACGTCCGATGGTAGCGCCGAAATCCGAAGGGAACTTGATGTAGTCCTGAATGGAATCGAAGCCCAGCACCACATCACGCATAACGCCATCCTTGTCTGGCACCATCACTGATACAATACGTCCGCCGAAATTCGTAATACAAACTTCCATACCATTCTTATTCTCCAAAACAAACAAGTCTGTCTGCTTGCCATCCACTTCCGTACGGAAGTTCGCAGGTTCCAGTCCAGAAGCAGTCTTTTCACTCGCCTGTTTGCCCGTGCAAGCCGATGCCAATAGCATCACGCTTGCCAACAAAGTCATCATCTTATTCATAAATACAATATTGGTTACTGTTTAGACTATCATTTTTTCAACAAGAACTGCTCCGCACGTCCCGGAGTGAACAACTCCCACAAAGAAGCAACCGTCCAGCCCGGAGCGAAGATATTGTTGTAATATCCCTTTCCGGTTACGTCCGTAATCCCAATTGGTATGCTGCACCACTTCCGGGTAATAGCCTACTTTGGCAATGCCACACATGTGCCCTTCATACGGCAGTAACTGGCGCATGGAAGTGGATATCACCTCGGCAAAGTCAGAGAAGCGCGGCTCGTTGTACTCTTTGGAGAGCCAATGCAGCACATCGGCAAATTCGAAGATAAATACATCGATATGGTTATTCTCTACCGACACATTTCCCCAACCACGGTTTTCAAGCCGATATCTCCCAGCATCTGACCTTCGGCAAAAGGAACATCCCAAGTATAATACCATGAACAAGGCAAAATTAAGCGGCTTCTTTGCCAGACCGGCATAGTGTGCACGCTTCTTCTCCTTGGTAACCAAAGCCAGGTAAATAAGCAGCCGTAGCAGCATACAAGGAGGCTTCCTTGTCCTCGCAGTTGGCATCCAGCGTAGAAGAGAAATAATCGGCTTTGGATATCAGTTCCTTCTCCAGATAGTCTACCGTACGCTTGGCGCTTGCCAGATAACGTTTGTCCTTGAAATACTTGGACGCCATCACCAAAGGCAATGTTGCCGAAGGCGTGCTACCGCCGCTGGCATCCACGATAGAGAAATCATCCTTGAACTTGCGCGGGAAGCTGCCGTCCTCGTTCTGCAACTTGAGGAAGCTGTCCAGCATGCCCTTGATGCGTTTCTCCCATTCGGGGTGTTTACGCTTCTGCTGTTTCTCGTAGTTCAAATAGTTCAAGATGGCATACACTCCCTCGGACTGACGGCGGATGCTATGTCTAGTTTCCTTGAACCGCGGTTGTAGTGCACCACTTCGTTGAAGAAACCGGCAGGCGAAAAACCGTTCTGGAGATAAGTGTCAAAGATATGGTTGGCATTGTCCACCAGGTCTTGGCGGTTCTGCTGTTTGCCATACTCCAAAGCATTGAAAGCGTTCAGCAACGTACGTCCCACAAAGCCCACTTCGGCAACATCGGTATTGGCACAAGTAGCAGTCTCCAACTCTACACCGGAGTAATAATGAGTGGGGGTATTGCTGACATAGCTTTCCACAAAGAAGTTGCTCATCACCTCCTTCATGCGGTCTACCGTGTAAGGTGTGTCAACCGGTTTCGGGCGGTTAGTGTCATAACAATACTCCCAGGTGCGCTGTACGCATTCCGAGAAATCGGCAGTATTCCTTTCGGACACCTCCCAAGTCATGGAGATGCTGTCACCCTTACGAAGCAACTGGAAAGCCTCAACGGCAGGAGCCAGCGTCAATTTGCGGATATATGTCTTCGGTGCTTCCTTATAGGGGAAACCGTATGCCAAGACAGTCATACCATCCACATTGCAGAAACCGGTATATCCGATGGAAGTCTCACCGGACAAGATTACCTCTCCCTCCTTATGAGTGGTCAAAGCTTCCTTGTCGAACTTGTCAATACGGATAACCGACATGGACGTACCACTTGCCGGATTGAAAGCTGCCGTCAGCGGAGTGCTCAAACGGTCCTCACGCACCAGCCAACTGTCCGATGTGTGGAAAGAAGGAGCTTCCTTCGGCGAACGCAGGTTGCGGCGATACCAGAAGCCCGGCATGTAGAACTGGCAGTCTGAATGCTTGTAACCGGTCTTTATCTGTTCCCCGTAGTTGAAATACACATTTTCCAGCGCCTTGAGTGTGACGGTAATGCGCTGTTTGCCATCCTTGTCCACCACCTGGCGGATGATGTCCAACGGTAACTTTTCCGAAGCCCGGCAGCTGTACATACCATCCTGCATCTTCTGCAAGGCCAGCGGATATTGCTTGGCATCATTCCCCGGCACTTTCAAGGAAATAGAAGCAGAGATGTCTTCCGGAGCAGCATTTGTCGCTCCGGCACCCGTAATGCCCACCAAAAGCATTACCCCCAAAAACAATCTTTTTAGTCTCATAGTTACATCTGTTTTATTGTTGTTAGAAAAATATCATTCAGACATGAATACATACTTGCCGGAGCCCAATTCGACTACCAGCTTACCGTCAGCCTCCTCCACGGAATGAATCCCCGCCTGACCGGCATCTACCTGTACATGGAAGTCAAGCGGCAGCTTGACCGTAGCGGTTGTATTGGCAGGAATCTCAACGTTCCACTCCAGCTTATTGCCATCACGTTTCCAGGAACTTCCTATTCTGCCATAAGGCGATACATGCGAAGCATTCACATAATTCAGTTTTTCCGGGAATACCGGTTCCATCAGAATCTGCTTGAACCGACGGAAGCGGGAGTATTCTTTATGCCGCAAGATCCTCATAGAACCATATCAGCAGATCTCCCAAAAGCATCACATGGTTTCTTGAATTCATCGCCGGATTTGCCGTGTCACCATTCCATAATTCCCAAATGGTGGTTGCACCTTCTTAATCATGTAGCCCCATGAGGGATAAGTGTCATTGGTCACTATCTTATAGGCAAGTTCCAGTCCACCGTACTCGGTAAGTCCGCGCATCAGATGCTGGATGCCAAGCACACCGGCACTGACATGTCCCTTACAGTCTTTTTCCGTCTTCTCCACGACATTGGCAAATACTTTATCTTCATATCCGTCGGGAACCAGGCCCAGTCTAAGGGAAAGCAGGTTTGCCGTCACCGTATTGTTGTCATACTGTGCAGTCTCAGTATTGAAGAATTTCTTGTTATAAGCGTCCTTGACCTTAATGGCAAGTGCTGCATACTCTTCAGCATCTGCCGGAAGTCCGTTCATTTGCGCGAACTTCTCCATCAGTTGCAGAATGCTGTAAAACACCGTTGTACTCAGCACTTCGCCGTTCGTCTTCCGGGCAGGGTCCTCCGAATGAATCAGCTCCGGCGACTCGGGAGGCATGCACCAATCCCCGTATTCATCCTTCACCAGAATATAGTCCTTCATTTTGGTCTCCGTCATGTGGTTTACCCAGCGCTTCATGGACGGATAGCGCCCTTTGATGGAGCTATCATCGCCAAACTGGCGGTAAAGCATGTCGGCTACGTAAAAATAGGCAGCCGGCCAAGTCACGTCATCATGGAAGATGGTCCAGTAACGGGGAGATACCACAGAGATACTTCCATTTTCATTCATGGACTCTTCTATATCCACCAGCCACTTCTTATACATCAAGGCATTGCCGAAAATGAAACTTTCACCATAGGCACCAGTAGTGCGGTCGCCCAGCCATCCAAGACGTTCATCACGCTGGGGGCAGTCGGTAGGCATACCGCGATAGTTTCCACGGATTCCCCAATAGGCATTCTTGTGAAGTCTGTTAATCAACTCCTTAGAAGTCTCGAACGTACCGTTCGTTGCCATTTCATCATACACCACCTTACCGGTGAAATCATCCGCTGCCGGTTCATAGTCCAAACCGGATATTTCCATAAAACGGAAACCATGGTAAACAAACAACGGTTCCCAAACAAACTCACCGTCAGCGGCAGGAGTATAAATATCCGTGACAAGGGCACTGCGCAGGTTGTCAAGATACAGTTCCGTACCATTGTCCTTCAGCACTTCGGCAAAACGCATAGTAATGGGCTTGTCCTTCTTGCCACGCAGTTTCACCTGCTGTATTCCTACCATATTCTGCCCCATATCCACGATATATCTTCCATCACCTACCGATTTAACGGATATTGGCTTTATCTCCTCCATCACCTTCAGACTCGGAGAGAGCTGTGCCACAAGTTTTCCTTTGGGAGCCTCCATCCGTTCGGCCAACTGCCATCCGGAATCATCATAGCCGCTTTCCGTCCATTTACCCAATTCCAAGCGGGCATCGTAATGTTCACCGTCAAATTCGTTGTTCGCAGTTATAGGACCGTGGTTCGTCGCTTTCCAGGAATCATCGCTGACTACCGACACCGTCTCACCATTGTCGCACTCTATATTCAACTGCGCCATGAGACGGGGCAAACCAAAACCTACCATCCATTGGCGCGCATGGAAAAATAGCGGCCGTTGCCCAGAGCCACGCCTATCGCATTGGTACCGGACTTCAACAAGGGGGTGACATCATAGGTCAGATAAGATACAGAAGCATCGTACCAGGTAGGCAAAGGACCGAATACATCATTTCCAATCCTCTCGCCATTCACATAGCATAGGAAGAGCCTACTCCCGAAACATAAAGGACTGCACGCTTCGGCTGTGACGGCAAATCAAACTCCTTCCGCAGATAACGTGCCGGAAGGATGGTCCGCTCACCGTCCAGTTTCAAGTTTGTACTGTCGTTCAGTCCAATCCAGCCGGCTTTCCAGTCCGAACTGTCCAGCAAAGCCATTGACCAATATTGGATACTACTTTGCGCCTTGTCACCGGTATTTGTCCATACAGTGACACGCCACCAATATTTCTGTCCCGACTCCAAAGACGCCCCTGCGTACTTCACTAGCACCGATTGGCCAGACTCCACACGACCGCTGTTCCATACCAGCCGGAGCCGGCCTGCAAGCCCTTTTCCGAGTCCGCCACTTCAATCTGATAAGCAGTCTGCATCACATCCTGCTTGTCGGTTACCAGTTGCCATGAGAAACGGGGAGCCGATACAGCTACTCCTTCGGGATTCTTCCGCATTTCAACAGTGGTTTCCTCCACTTTCAAGGAACTGCCACCCGATACTTGACAGCCCATCATCAATAGGGCCAACAAGGAGACTAAAATAGATTTCTTCATACTTGTCAGAATTTCGGTTTCTCCGCTTCCGTGGATGCAACGGAGCCTTCTACCGTCGGCCATCCGTCTTCCCAGCTAATCTTATCCAACATCAATACACGGCCTTCAGGCTTCTTTGTGCTCACCGCATGATAGAAGAACCAGTCATTGCCGGCATTGTCCGTCACAATCTCCGAATTATGACCGGTACCCACAAAGGAATTGCTTTTCTGAATCAGCACTTCGTGCTTGTTATCCATCATGCTACCGCCATTCTTGTCGACATAGGGGCCGAAAAGATTATCTGAACGGCCTACAACAGTAGTGTAAGTACTCTTCAATCCCTCACAACAACTTCCTATGGAAGCGAAGAAGTAGTAATGCCCGTCCTTCTTGTGAATATAGGTACCTTCGTAAGCGGTTCCTGCCACTTGCTGCGGTGTGGCGCCGTCCTTCAGAGAGAGTCCGTCATCAGACAGTTCAATCGCATAGATTCCTCGAAAACTGCCCCAGAAAAGATATTTCTTCCCTCCATCCTCTATATAGAAAGTCGATGGAGTTCTGTACATTGATTTCATTGCTGCGGAACATCTTTCCGTGGTCCGTAAAAGGTCCCTCAGGCTTATCGGCAGTAGCACAACCGATGCCGCAAGTTAACTCGCCTCCCCAAACAGACATAGAATAATAGAGCACGTATTTATCACCTATCTTGTTGATGTCCGGCGCCCACAAACCGCCGTTCGGCTCAAAATCAGGCCGCGTACGGTCGGTAAAGGCAGTACCTACATACTCCCAATCCACCAGGTTCCTGGAACGGTGAATCGGCAGATTGCGTATGTCCTCGGTGGCATACAGATAGTAGTATCCGTCATCTCCCTCAATGACAGAAGGGTCTGGCAAACTATAATCTATCACCGGATTGCGATAAACATTCTTCGGCTGTTGTTCTTCCGGTTTATCCTCTTTCGTAGCCGATGACGAGGAACAGGCTATCAGACTGCATAACACTGATAATACAAGAAACTTCTTCATACAATGTATTCTTTTCATTCTTTCATTTTACTTTTCGGGTGATGTACTGCCCAATACCTGCGGACGGACAAGAGTGCCGCCGATGGAAACCGTTCCCTGGTCGGAAATGGCAAAATCCTTGATGTACGAAGTGCGCGGCTGTACCTTCACAGAATCCCAGTGTGCATGGAAATATACTTCCAACTGCCGTCCTTGCAGCGGAAGGCGCTCCGTGTCCGGTGCCGTCAAGCCGTCGGCACGTTGCAGAATAGGGTTTCCCTCGTATTTCTTCCACGGTCCCATCGGGCTGTCCGAAGTGGCGTAGCCCACACCGTAGTTCTTGCTTTCAAAGTGATTGGCCGAATAAACCAGGTAATATACATCCTCTTTCTTCAAGACGGAAGGACCTTCGGCAACCCTGGCGGGCTTGTCCTGCGAAAGCTCCCAAGGCTCTCCCACCTTAATGCACTCCGTCAGCGTTTCCTGCTTAATGCCGTCAAATCATCGTTCATCTCTGCCACCCAAATAACGTTGCCATCTGTAAAACGCACGAAATAAAGGTAAGGCGTACCGTCATCATCAATGAATAGAGAGGTATCGATACTCTTCTCATCCCATATCGGCTGCTTCACTTCCTGACGGAACGGGCCTTGGGGAACATCTGCCGTTGCCACGCAGATATGCTCCTCGGTGGAGTAGAACAGATAAAACTTCTTTTTCGATTCGATGTAGTAGACCTCCGGCGCCCAGAATCCCCACGTACCGTAGGAATCTGCGGCCGACAACGCCTGGCCTTCACGCGTCCAGTTTTTCAAGTCATCGGAAGAGAAGCAGGCAAAGCCTTCTCCTTCTACCGTACCTCCAGTGCCGTAAGCATAATACTTACCTTCGTAAAGCATTATGTAAGGGTCGGCAATCGGCAGATAGTCTGATTCTACAACCGTCTTCTCCTTGCATCCTGCAAAGCAAAGACAAAGCAACAGTAGCAATATATAATTCTTTTTCATATCCATCTCTTATTTTACTATTTTGGGCGTCATATAGTCCTTGCTGATTCTCATGCGGTCCACACCGTCCACTTTCTCGAAAGAAACGTCACTGATGTACATGGCACGTGGGTGGATACTACTCTTGTCTTTATGGGCATGGAAAACGATACGAAGCTTGCCTGCCTTGTCTGTGAAGGTGGCACTGTGCCCCACTCCAACCAGTTCTCCGGGTTTCTGCAGCAAAGGATTCTCCTCGTATTTGGTCCAAGTACCCATCAAATCGGTAGCTGTGGCGCAACCTATGCCGTAGAAAGGACTTTCATAGCTATTGGCAGAATAGGTCATATAGTAGAGCCATTACGCTTGATGACAAACGGGCCTTCATTCACACGGGGCCATACCTCCTCCCATGCCTGAGAGACGTGGATGCAAGGGTGCATGGTCTCCTTTTTGATAGTCATGAGGTCTTTCTCCAATTCGGCCACCCAGATGTTGAGCCCGTCGTTGAAACGGTCGAAGAAGAGATAAGGCGTGCCGTCATCATCAATAAACAGAGAGTTGTCAATGCATTTCTCATCGGCAATCATCGGTTCCTTCTTACTTTGGGTAAATGGTCCTGCAGGTGAGTCTGCTGTTGCCACACAGATATGCTCGTCTGCCGAGTAATACATATAGAACTTCCCGTTCACTTCGTAGACCTCCGGTGCCCAGAACCAGCGGTCGGCCCAGACATCCTTCTTCTGGAGCGCCATGCCCTTATACTTCCAAGTTTTCAAATCATCGGAGGTATAGACTTCGATGCCTTCATCGCATGGGTGCCATAGGCATAGTAAGTGCCATCGTGCAACATGATGAACGGGTCGCCCAAAAGCACCGGCGTTTCAACTCCTTCGACAACAATATCGTCCACATCCTTATAGTCTGAAGAGCAGGACTGGCAGGAAGCCAGCGTGGCCAACAGAAACAGATACATTACATATAAAATTCTTTTCATGATTCTTTCTTAAACAATTGTTATGATGATAAATATTTACTTTCAAGAAGATGTTCCGTTACACCCGTATATTGAACCCTATTCAGTCGTATACTGAATCCTATTCAATCGTATACTGAAATACATTCAGTCGTATACTGAATCACCCCAGTCCATCACACTGATTCACAAGGAAATACAAGCACCGGCTTCTATATACATCTTTCATTACATATATACGGAACGGCACATCCCACGATTGCGTCTAATCGCGCCTCTGCCCTACATGATAATACAACGTACCACTATAAACCGAGAGCCGCCCTCCGAACAGAATCCGATGCGGGATGCAGGGTAGCGTATATCCAAAGCTCCCAGCTCCCTGCCGTCGACAAACAGATACAGCTTGTCTGCACGACGCACGGCACGAAAATTATAGGATTCCTTCCACAATTCATGTACACCTATCTTATAGATATGGCGTTCCAAATCCTCCGCCTCCTTGTTGATGAAGCGGATGCCTTCTGCCTTTACCGGAGTAAAGGTACAATAATTATATGCAGGATGTTCTGCTATCCCCCTATCTTTGTTTTCTATCGGATGCCATTCGCCGCCATTCAGGTATTCTATGTCGAACTTGCCGAACATGTCATCCACAAATTCGGATTTATTGCCTGCTTCGTGACGATTCAGGTAAATTGTATCCAACCATGCAGGTGCGGCAAAACGATAACCTTTCTCAATGAAGTCGGTATACTTCACATCCGGATAGAGCGTTTGCAGGCATCCCAACGGGAATTCCTTCTTCCAGGCAGTTTTCCCTTTCTTCACGCTGTCACCTCAAGCATACGGGTGATGCCATCGAACTGAGCCTTCACATAGTTATCCTTATCCACATAAACCGGATAGCTTCCTGCCTTGTCTTGTCCGGACAAGCCGGACAACTGGAAGCTGAATTCATAATCGTTCAAGAAATCGCCCTTCAACAACTCCTCATTCCCCGAAAGCTGGAAATGCACATCATCGAAGCCGATGGTATAGGTAGCCCCTTCGAACAAGGCAGACTTTGTCTCGTCAAATACTCCGGGAACACCCGCTTCTTCCGTCGGAAGAGCCTCTGCAAAGACATGTTTTCCCGGTGTGGGAATCTCATCCAGCCAAATTTTCAGACAGCCACCATTACGCTCAATGCGCAGATGATGGTACACACCCCAACGGAAATCTTCAGGCAGGGCATAGGATTCCTTATTTTCCTTACCGCCGACAAGTGTACGCAGGTACCAGCTCCGGTTCTCGGCATCCAAACCTACATAGCACACGTTATCTGCATCCTTCCACCAGGCAATGACGCCGGCTCCACCCTCGGTCTTGACTCCCGTCTCGAACAAGTAAGCCACGGACGGCTGTACTTGTTGCAACACACCGAACGAAGCTGTCTCGCCTTTACCCGCAAAGGTAGGCATCGAAGGTTCGGGATGATAACCCATCGTGCGGGGGCTGGTGATACCATCCACAAACAATGTCTTGTCGAAGAACTGGACACGGTTGATATATTGTCCCCGATGCTCATTGTTCTTGTTTGCCATATAAATCAGCCACCATTCAAATCCGTTGGGGCCTCTCAGAATATTGGGCTGCCCGGGAGTCATCAGAATATCGTCGGCAATGCCGTCTTTCATATCGAACAGAGAAACGTCGAAGAATTGCGAACGTCCCTTGTTTGTTTCTACGGCAAGCAGATTCGTGCCTTCCTTCAAAGCAGCACGCAGCTTCTTGTCCAGGTTCACGATACAATAATCACGCCCCTGCTTCTCGTAGACAAGTGTTCCGTTCAGATAAATCCGGGTATCTCCGTCGTGAGCGACACGCAATGCCAGATTGCCGGTTTCGCTACCGGCAGAGAAAGTCTTTCGCAACCATAAGGAGGGCGTATTCCACAAGGTACCCAGATGCCGGGTGGTGGAACCTTTCACTTCACGGGACGAAAAGCCGGTCTCCCCCTTCGCCCAGCCGGAGTCATCGTAGGTCGCTTTTGTCCAATCGCTTCCCGGTTTGCTCTCCGTATAAGCAAACAACGGCTCATACGTGCGGCCATACCGCAATAAATCCACTTGCTTCTCCTCCAGTTGTGTCTGATTGCAGCCTACAACCGGATAGCTATATTTATTACCATTTGAAACCTAAAGGAGAGTCTGCCTCAGCAACTCCCAACTGATAATTGCCCCACTCTGTAGAGGTGTGGTTGGCATTATACATCATATAGTAGCGGTCTCTATACTTCATGACCCACGGTCCCTCCGCTACTCTGTTATCCATCGTTTCCCATGTATCCGGCAATGAGGCGAACTGGCACACCGGTTCGCCGGCAAATTCTGCCGGGTTCTTCATTTTACGTCCCCATATGGTATTTCCATCAGTAAAACGTACCATATACATGTATAGTTGTCCATCATCATCTCTGAATATTTTGGGGTCGATACGGTTATCCATCCATGTCTTCTTGTTCGGTTCTGTATAAGCGCCCAAGACATCTTTGCTCTGCGCATGTACAATGTGAACGGCATGCTTGTCCTTTCCCCAATAATTGACTGACCAGTACAAATGAAAATCTCCATTCAGATAGAACATGTCATTGGCATGAATCTGGTCATCTCCGGCTCCGCTGCCTCTGGTCCAGTCATTGTCCATGGATACGACATGGATAGGTTTCCCCCAATGAACCAGGTCATCGGATACATAGAAATCCCCGTTTGTACGGACCCCGCCAATATAATATTTGCCATTATATTTCATTACGCCGGCATCCGCCACTCCCGGAAGTACCGGATTCTGGATGTTCTGCGCAAACAAGCTGCCGCAGCAAGCAAAAGCGAATGGTAATAGTAGTTTTTTACAGACAAGCATATGGTATAAGATTTAAGAAAGAAAAGGCTATGCCGGAAGCATCCTGAATGAGAACAGGCTTCCAGGCATAGCCTTCTTTAGTTATTAATAGTTAGGATTCTGAGTAAGATGTGCAACACCACCTACCGTGCTGTTCATCACTTCATCTCTCGGAATGGGCAAACGTCTGTGCTTACCGACGATGAAGTTATTGAAGTCCTTGTCACGGGCTTTCAGCTCATCAATTCCAGCCTGAGAATCAAGTAATCCCCAACGCTTCAAGTCAGCCCAACGCCAACCTTCGAAACAGAGTTCCAAAGTACGTTCCATCTGCAGGCGCTTGATAAAGGCATCTTTAGAACTCAGGCAGTCTTTCCACTGACTGTCTTTCAACTTGGCCAGACCGGCACGTTCTCTTACCTTATCCACATAAACAGCAGCATCGGCAGGATTAGTACCCGTTTCAACAAGAC
>ENA-OQEB01000812-OQEB01000812.1-human-gut-metagenome-genome-assembly--contig:-NODE-812-length-12229-cov-2.032309_pt1 | contig 12229 bp, 17 predicted proteins | sample MGYA00242787_ERZ504619 | MGnify/ENA primary metagenome ERZ504619 (study PRJEB26092, sample SAMD00036317) | human gut metagenome | host: Homo sapiens | study: EMG produced TPA metagenomics assembly of... | reverse complement strand
TGTATCATACGTTCCAGTGCAAACATACCCATTTCGAGCGTAGTCTCTTTGGTATAAAGCAATGTGTATTCTCCTTTGGCTGCATTAGCAATAGCTTTGAGGGTTGCACTGCTGTAGGCATGTCAACAAACAATATTTCGCAGCCCGGGAGCGATTCCAGAGTGGTATCGGTCGTGATTAACCGGATTTCTTCTATAAGTCCTGTCGCCTGTAGGCTGTTCACTGTTTTTTCTACTTGTTCTTTTCCTGCGTAGGGAAGAAAGCAACTGATTTTATTCATGATATATCTTTTAATTTTTAATTCTCAATTTTTAATTCTCAGAAGTCCCACTTCTCCACTGGTTGCCGTGAACAGCACTTCGTGGCCGTTCAACGGAACTACGGTACTGATAAGTGAATTTCCTATTTTATGTTTCCACAGTACTTTGCCTGTTTTTCCTTCCAGTGCGAAGATAAGTCCTTCTTTGGTACTGCCAAACATGACCCCCTCTTTTTCCACTTGCATGGAGGGGGCATGCTCATAACCGAAACCTATATTGGTTGCCCACAACTCCCGCGGAGTATCTCCTTGAGCTGCATAGCAAACAATGCTGTCGTTCATCGTTTTGCTATAGATACGTTCACCGTCTTCGGAAAGTCCGATGGTCTCGCGCACCATGGACTGGAAGGTGCGCCACACGGTATTGCCCGTATGGATGTCTATGGCGGTCATGGCGCGTTGCGGGTCGGTAATGAATACTTTACCGTCGGCAGCTACCGGCCATACGGCGGCAGGAGAGAAGTGCATGCGGGTCAGTCCGCCCGTCCATTTCCACAACTCACGTCCGTCAGTCTTGTTCAGGGCATACAGTGTATTGTCCCATGCGCCGAAGATGACCTTGTCTTCCGTCACCAACGGCTTGGTTTCGATGTAGCCCTTCACGCCGGTGTAGGCCCAGATTACTTTTCCCGTATGGATGTCTATGGCGCGGAAAGTGGCATCACTGGCACCGATGTAGGCGGTACCGTCTGCGATGGTCACGGCTCCGAGTACCGGTTCGGCAGCTTTTACCGTCCAGAGCAGGTTGCCGTCTTTGGCATTCAATCCGTAGATGTGGCGGTCAGCAGACCCGAATACAACGATACCCTCGCTTACGGCCGGAGTACCGACAATGCGTTTGCCGGATTCAAAGCTCCATAGCTTTTTACCGTTTTTCAGGGCGTAGGCTGTCAGCTGTCCCATATCGTCTCCTACGAACACTTTATCTTTTTCTACGGCGGGAGAGCAGTAAATGCCTGCGCCCGTCTGCACCATCCATTGCTCCTTTACTTTCGGATATTCTTTGTTGACCGAGAAGTTGGGATATTTCTCCGCTTTTCCATTGCAGTCGTAATATTGCCCGGCCAGCGAGAAGGCAGCCCATTGCTTCTTAGGTTCGCTGATACGTTGCGTGTATACACGGATGGAGTCTTTGGTTACTTCGTAAATGCCGTAACCCGGTTTTCCTTCTTTGTCGCGCAGATTACTGCGCATCAGTACGCCCGGAATGCCGTCATAACGTAAATCCCGGTTGCTGTGATAATGCCCGCCAATAAACAGACGCACGTTGTAGGGGCGGACGGCATCCGTCACCTCATACCAATTGTCCACATCACCTTCCATTAGCGGGTAGTGGGTGACAAGTATCACCGGTTTGTCTTTGCCGTTTTTATCCATTTCTTCCGTCATCCAACGGATATCTTGCGGCACTACATGCCCGTAGGCCATACGCATCAGCGGACCGGAGTTGAAGCCGAGGAAAAGGAATCCCTTATGCTCGAACTCGAAGCGTTCGCCGCCAAAGATTTCTCCGAAAGCGGTACAGCCGGAGTCGCTCCATTTCGTTTCATGGTTGCCTAGGACTACGTGTAGGGGACCTTCAGCAAGTCAAGGCACGATTTCACTTTTTCCATGGTAGTACGGTCGCCTTCTTCGGTCAGGTCGCCCGTCACCAGGACAAGTCGATACTGTCGGTGGCATTAATCTGTGCCACGGAACGCAGCAGGTCCTCTGTGGGATTCGGATTGTTCGGGGTCAGATGAATGTCCGTCAGTTGGGCAAAACGGAATGTCCCTTGCTGTGCCTGCATCCCCAGGGGGAGCAGGCAAGCCATCAGGACGATTATTAACAGTCTTCTGTTCATAGATGATGATTGGTTGATATTACTTGTTGTCATTGAAGAATGTCAGTACAGCATTCATGAGTGCCTCTCTTTCAGAATCAGTACGTATGGATTCAAAAGGGAATCCCAATACACAAGTCTTGTAGTCGCCTTGGTAGGCCACACCGGCACTCAGGTTGTTTTCAGAATACCGCATCACGGTGTGTGCATCTTTGGTTGCCGGTTCAATGGCGTCCGGTGATTCCACCACATACGAATCGGCATTCAGCTCATTGTGATAGGTATAGTTTCCTGAAAGGGCGGGGAACGGAGAAGCTACGCTTTTCACCTTACCATTGTAGCCGCTTGTCCCACACGCCACTTATATTTCAGTACTTCCATCGCAAATTTCTTGTCGGCTTCGTCGGCGGTTGCAAGGCGGTTGTCCCATAAATCCGTTCCTACAAAAGCGCCCGAAACAAAGATATTTCCACCTTGCTTACAATAAGCCGCAATAGCCTCCTGCATCGGTTTGCTGAAAGTCTTGAACTCCAACGGTTTTACGCCTCCCCGTCCCATCTTGGTCTGGCATTGCTTCCCAAGTATCAAGTCCACATACCTATACTCCCTCATATCCACCGGAATATTCTTCTCTCCCTTTCCTACGGGGGAGAGACTTTCATTACTAACCGATACAAACGAATATCCCGCTTTCAGGATAGCTGCACCATGTACAGCAGGATAATCGAACGTATTTCCTGCAATCACTTGAGTTTCGTAGTTCCCATAGCTGTCGCCAAAACCGGAGGCGTCGTCGTCCATCCAGGGAATGGAACGGCGGTATTCCTTCATCTTGCCAATGTAGCTGATGTCATGGATATAGGGGACCCCGTGGTCCTGCTCATCCAGAAATCCGGCAAGGAGGGTGTCGGCGGGGGCGGGGGCCGTAAAGTCGGCAGGGGCACTGATACGGTCGAATCCGTTTATCACCAATACGGTACCTTTGGAATTGAACGCCCGTCCGGCGGAAAGAATTTCGGAAGGGAAACTTTCACCGCCCTTGTTGACAGCGGTAACCTTGTAGCTGCATACCATGCCGGCGGGGAGCGTGGTTCGGTAACTGTTGCCGTCCACCAATACTCCGTTGTCGAAATCCCCGTCGCCGATACGGGTATAAACAATGTATTTCTCTGCTACGGCAGTTGGTTCCAACGCATCCGCTACGGGTTGCCAGGTCAGTTCCACTTCGTTCTCGCTGGTCATGCGCAAGGCCATGTGGTCTACCGGTAACGGTTGCACTACATAATCCATGTTGTATTGTGAGCAGAGGAACTGAAGCATACCTTTGTAGATGGCGCGGCTTACGGTGAAACGGAAACGCGGGTCCAGTCCGTAGCGCATGTCTGCAAAGTTTTGATGGGAAAGTAGTTCGAGTAGCATGGTAGGTACGCGGGGTACACGGGCCTCATAGTAGGATTGGTTCCATTTGCCCCGGCGTGTCCATTGGGTTCGTAGAGGTACGCACGTCACGCACGATGTTGGACTGAATCAAGTCTGTCAGGTCGTGGCTCAAGTAGCGGGATGCTCCGTTGGCGAATTTCTCATTGTAGGCGTTGGTATAGTAGATGCCGAGTGTCCCGATGATGGAATCGTTCAGTGTAGTTCCTGCATCGGAGTGGAAGCAAAGGCCATGTTGACAGGGATGTTCAGCCTTTTCCGTCGGGTTCACGGCAGAGCCTCCGGAAAGGTAGTTCACCCAGATACCACGGCATTTATAGTCGTCGGTATAGTCATTCTTGCCGTTGCTTTCTGAATATACGCTGTCCGGTATGCCTGCCATTGCAGCCAGTAGCGGGCGGCTTCGCAGAAACGGGGATAACCGCTGACTTCCTCTTTGAATTGAGAATTGAGAATTGAGAATTGAGAATTGGCTGCGCTGTGTTCGCTTGTGAGGTTGCGGGTATCGGAGCTTTTCAGGTTTTCGGTGGCACCTTCTTTGGAGATGCAGCGAGCTATGTTTCCCATGCCGCCGCCTATCTTCACGGCGTCGGCAGTGATGATTCTTCCTACTTTGGAGGAAAGGTTGCTCAGAACGACTTTGCATTCATTGTTCCGGCCGGCATTGAAGCCGAAGGTGCCGAGGTAAATCCAGGTGCCGCCTCCCATTTGCTGGTTTACCTTGAACTGCGTGGTGCCGCCTTTGTGATAGACGGTGTAAAGGGCATCGTCCGCGCTGTTTGGCAAGGTTTGGTAAGAGACGTATACGGCGTATTGTCCGGTCGAAGGAATTTCGGGAATCCATTCGGCGGTGCTTGCGTTTCCTTTCTTGATGGTTTCTATGGCGCGGTAGGTGCCTTCCTTGAAGGATTCTCAAGTCTATGTATTGGGGGCGCAGGTGGGCGAAGCCTTGTCCTTCTCCCTGACTCCAGAGCTTGTCACCGGAATTTTCTGTATAGACGGAACGGCCGGTCAGGCAACCGTCATTGTCTACGATGACTTCTGCCGTCTGGCAATCGCGTTCGCGGGGAAGCAGCACATTGGCACCGGCATTTTCCAACATCGGTACAAGGAAGGGCAATACGTAGCTCTGGGTGTAGAGGTCTTCCACTGTCTGGAAGATACGCGCACGCTGCCATTCCCAGCGGTCGAGTTTTGATTCGTAGTACCAGCCGTGGCTTTGCCATAGGCGATATGCCGGTTATGCAAGCCGTTGGTGGGGGTGTAGGGGGAGGAAACTTCGGTAACCAGAGGCTTGGAAGCGACGGGGCTGAATGTCTTCGTCTTTTTGTCTTTTTTACTGCGCAGGGCTTGGGGAACCAGTTCTTCGATACTGCGCTTGTTGGTACGGATTTGCAGCTTGTATTTGGCAAACTCCACCGGCAGCAGGGCGCTTACGCCTTGGTAGATTTCGGCCACATTGTCCTCACGGAAAGGAATATAGGCACAGTTCATGTTGGCAAACAGTTGCAGTGTATTTCCTTCCACAGCCACTGAGTCGATGCTGATACGTCCTACGGAAACTTCTTTTCGTGCGGTGGTATCCAAGAATTTCCCGATTGCCTGGCGGACATCCGTCGGAAGTCCTTGCGCGCCTCCCGCGTGGGGGAAGAGGGAGGCGGCAAGCAGACTAAGTAAAAACTGACGTCTTACATTCATAGATGATGTATTAAGTTAATTGTTCTTTTTATCTTTCTTAATCAATAGACAGAGACCGATGAAGGTGAACAGTGCATTGAAAATCAGCAATTCGTAGCTGAATTGATAACCTCCGAACCAGGCTTCGGAATTCTTCTGCAGAATGAAGCAGAGAACCGGGGAGGCGATGGCAACTAACGGGATGTACTTGTCACGCACTTGTTGTTTCATGAAAATGCCGAAAGCAAACAGACCCAGTATAGGACCGTAGGTATAGCTTGCCAGAATATATACAGCGTCGATGACACTGGTGTTGTTGAGAAGATTGAATACGAAAATGGTGATTCCCATGACAACCGCCATGCCGATGTGCACTTTCTTGCGCATCTTCACAACCGTCTCTTCCGACTTGCCTTTCGTTCCCAGAATGTCTACGGTGAAGGAAGTGGTCAGCGCGGTGAGTGCCGACCTGCGGCTGAATAGGCAGAAGAAATCAGCCGATGATGAACAGTATGCCCACAATGGCAGGGAAATAGTTGCCGGTGGCAATCAGCGGGAACAGTTCGTCACTCTTCTCCACCGCAATCTGCTGGTTGGCGGCAAAGATGTAGAGCAGCACGCCCAGCATCAGGAAAAGCAGGATGACGAAGAACTGCGAAATGACACTGGTAATCATGTTCTTCTGTGAGTCCTTGAAGTTCTTGCAGCTCAGGTTGCGCTGCATCATGTCCTGATCCAGCCCGGTCATGGCAATCATGGTGAAGGCACCGGCGAGGAACTGCTTGAAGAAGTACTGCTTGCTGTTCACATCGTCGAAGAAGAAGATGCGGGACATGTCACTGTCGGCAATGGTGCTTACCATACCGGTAAATGACAGATTGAGGTCGGAAGCGATATACCAGATGCAGAGTACGACCGACACCACCAAGCAGAATGTCTTCAGAGAGTCTGTCCAGATAAGAGACTTTACGCCACCCTGGAAAGTGTACAACCAGACCAGTGCCACCGTGATGGCCACGTTCAGTAGGAAAGGCAGTCCGAAAGGTTCGAATACCAGCAGTTGCAACGTCAGGCATACGAGGAACAGACGGACAGCGGCACCGAGCATTTTGGAGATGAAGAAGAACCAGGCACCCGTGCGGTAGGAAGACATGCCGAAACGGTTCTCCAGATATTCGTAGATGGATACCAGGTTCATTTTGTAGAACAGCGGTACCAGCAGATAGGCTATGATGAGCTGTCCGGCAATGAAGCCCAACACCATTTGCAGATAGCCGAAGCTGCTGGCGGCAACCATGCCGGGTACGGATACATAGGTCACACCTGAAATGGCGGAACCGACCATGCGAACGCCACGACATACCAGGATGACTTGCGGTTACCCACAAAGAAGCCGGCGTTGTCTGCCTTCCTTCCTGCAATATAGGATACCGTGAACAGTATCGCGAAGTAGGCGGCTATGGTGATGATTACGGATAGTGGAGTCATGAGGTTATTTACGATTTTATGATTTACGATTTTATGATTTACGATTTACGATTGAAATTACTTCTTTTGATGATATGTACGACTTTGATTATCCTATGTACGCTCTGACGTTCTCTTCCAATTCACGTTCATTTTTTTATCGTAAATCGTAAATCGTCAAATCGTACATCCCTTTATTCTTCGTAGAGCAGGTAGGGCTTGCGCTGTACCTTGAATTTCTCTACGTCGTCTTTCCATCTTGCCTTGATTTCTTCGGCGCTCTTCCCTTCCTTTATCATTTTGCGCACGTAGTCGGTGCCTATCAACAGTTCGAAGAAGGAACGGAAGAAGTGGTCGTCCATGTTCAGATTCCGGTAAGCGTCTATCACGTAACTCAAGTCAATACCGCGTTTCCAGATTTCCTCGTCGCTCATGTTGCTCAGGTTCACGCCGTGGCAAAGCTTGCCCAGCTGGGGCGGATTCTTGGCTCCGGGAACACTGCGCGGGGTGAAGCTGTAGCTGTAGCCCGTCATGTTGGGATGCCCGTAGACCTGGAAGGGGAGGTCGGTTCCTCTTCCCAGACTGACGGAGTGGCTCGAATGCAGGTCGGAGGGTACAGATAGATGGACTTCATGTTCGGCAGATGGGGACGGGAATCGGCAGCTTGTATAGGGTCTGGTGCGTATAGTTCTTGCAGGGAATGACGGTCAGGTCGCAAGTGCGTGACGCCGGCAACCAGCGTTCGCCGTTTACCATCAGGCCCAGTTCGCCCAGCGTCATGCCGTGCACCACGGGAATCGGCAGCCAACCTACACCGGATTTATATTTCATGTCCAGTATCGGGCCGTCCACGTAGTGTCCGTTCGGATTGGGGCGGTCCAGTATCAGCACCTTACGGTTGTATTCTGCACAAGCGTCCATCAGCCGGCACATAGAGGCATAATAAGTATAGAATCTTAGGCCTACATCCTGGATGTCTACCACAAGGATATCAAACTTGCGCATGGATGCTTCGCTTGGTTTTCCGGATTTCCCGTCGTACAGCGAGAGATAGGTACTCCGGTCTTCTTGTCTACCGAGCTGGACACGTGTTCGCCTGCGTCGGCATCTCCTCTGAAACCGTGTTCAGGGGAGAAAATGGCTACTACATTGAACTTGTTTTCCAGCAGAATGTCCAGCAGATGCTTGTCTCCTATCATTCCAGTATGATTGGAGAATATGGCAATTCGTTTATCTTTTAGGATTGGAAAATACTCGGAAGTCTGTTCATCACCTAAAATAACTCGTTCTTCTTGTGCCCGGCACAGTAAAGAATACATAGCACAAAGGCTAAAAGCAGCAGTTTCTTCATAATAGTATTATTAAGGAGGACGTTGTTTGCAACAAAGATACGTTTTATTTTAATATCAAAAACACTTATTTGGGTATTTTTAGTATTATCAATCATAATTTGCAAATAGTCAACTGTTCACCTTATTAATAATGGTTGAACTGCATCAACTGCGTACGGAAATACTTTTTATAAAAGAGTGAGGGCCAAGTTTGCCCTCACTTTGGTACAATCGGTGGGAGTGCCGGCTCATTCTTCTATTCTTACCAGATGATAAAGTGTTCCCCGGTTCGATTTCTTGTTGAGGATGTCCAGCTTGCGGAGCGTGCGCCCGAAAGCTGCTATCCGGTTGATGGCCAACTTATCCCTCGTTTTCTGTTGCAGGTCGTTGAAAATCTGCATGGCTGTGAGCCATTCGCCTTCTTCGCTCTCCTCCGCGCCACGGAAATGGCAAAGGAAAAGTTCTTCCAATGGGTCTACCCGCTCGAATTCCCGGTTGTACTCCTTTACGATTGCTTCGTCAGTGTCGTCCAGCCAGTAGCGTTCACCCTTCATGATGTCGTGCATGGCTTGGGCATAGAGCTGGCGATAATTGATAGTGACGTTTGTCTGGATAGGACCGGTCACTTCGATGCAGATGAAACGGCGACTTCCCGACGGGTCGGTCAGCAGGTCTTTCAGATTGCTGGTCCCGATGAAGGAGGCATAGCGGCGCATTTCCTGAATAGTGGTACCGTAGGGCTTTCGCAGGTTGGCAACCGGTTTTTGCAGGAGGTGCTTCAAGAAGCCTTGCTGATTGGCGTTTATCTGGTCGAATTCGTCGATGTTAATCAGAAAAAAGCGGCCAAGGCTGCGCTCCGCTTCCTGCTTGCTCTTGAAGTCGATACTGTCGGTGTAGCCGAAACGCAGTTCCGGTGGCAATAGGATACGGCAGAAAGTACTTTTGCGGTAACCTTGCGGACCTACGAGCAGGGGCGAGGTATTGTTGCCGTGCTGTTTGTCGATTCCCCGCCAATGTGCCACCATGCCAAGAAACCACCGGTAGAACAGTTCCCTCCAGTGGGGATTGTGGCAGGGCACGAGGTCGGCCAATGCGCGGATGCGGTCTTTGCCGTCCCAGCGTCCGGTGTTATAGAGATATTCTTCGATGGGGTTGTATAGCGGCACGTAGTCCGAAGACAGGAAGCGGGTAATGTCGCGGTCCCACACACGTACTCCCTCTTTCAGTGCCTTCATGGCGATGCTGCTGCGTACGCGCTGGTCGGCAGGCTGGAAGTAGAAGTGGATGGAGTCGCGCTGCCGGTATTCCAAGTCGCCAAGCACGGTGTTGTAGCGGAATTCGTAGCGGCGTTTCATGAACTCCTCCAGCCGGAAAGCAGTTTCCTGGTCTTTGTTCAGGCTGCTGCGGGTGCCGAAGCCTTTCAATTCCCCGTAAAGGTTATGCAGCGTCAGGCGTACAAGGGGTTCGTCTGCCTCCCGGTAGTAGTGCATCAGTGTCTGGCGCACCGCTTCTTCTTCAGGAATGCCGGCTTTGAAGCAATGTTCGGCAAGGCGGGACAGCAGCGGGCGCAGGTCGTCGCCCCGTCGCCAGTTGTCCAAATCGCGGAAGGTACGGTCGAGGGCGGCCTCGAAGAGCAGGTTGCATGTGTCCGCCACTTCGTAGCCGGGAGTCATTCTCAGCAACGGATTGCTTTCCTGCTGTTTCCGTTGGCGGTAGTTGTCTTCCGAGGGCAGGGTGCAGGGCTGTTCCAGCAGAAGGCCACGGCGGTGGGGCTATAATAGGGCTGTTCGTCCACGGTCATCCGGCAGCTTTGTAGGAGTGAAGGAGCCTGGAGGGTGATGGGGAAAGGGAGAAGGGTTGGTAGCACTTCACTGCCAGGCGGTAGGCGTGGGCGTGGAATAAGGCGATATCGTCTTCATTCTTTGGAAGCCTCCGTCGGGCAGGGTGAAGCGTACCCATATTTTGGCGCTTCGTCCGCTGGAGCCACAGAAGGCGGCAAAGGTTTGCGGCAGCAGGGCGGCTTGTTGTTTCACCAGTTCGGCTTCGGCCACCCCGGCCAGATTGTTTACTTCCAGTAGTACCAGCGTTGTAGGTCTTTATCCGGTGTTCTCCTGCTTTGGTGCGGGTCATTTCTACGGCGGGATAGAGACGCGGCAGTCTGTCGATATGCTCATATCGGGCGTTGGTCCCTTTCAAATGCGGATGATGCTACGCAGCTCCGTAATGTATCCGGTCTTGTTCTCTGTTTTCAGCTTTTCCATCAACATGTCCGTTTCTTGTGTGCTGACGGCCTCTTTTCCGCTTTCGCGTTCCTCTCTGATCAGTGTGATTTTCATTCTTTATCGTGTATGTAATATTCTTGTAAAGATACGCCGGGAAAGGGGGGGATACAAGCTTTTCAAGGATTATTTTCCGATTGGCTTCTTTTTGGGGGTGGAATGTCTATATGTTTCTTTTATAAAAGGTGTTCGTTTCTTTGCTTATCCCCATAGTTTTGTCTACTTTTACACCAGAGTTTATGAACAGTCCACTAAAGTGGTCTTTCTTGTTCATATTAGTGAACGGAGCAGCTCACTACAGTGAACGGTTCTGCTCACGGGCTGGGCTGTGATATACCTTGGTACTTCAACAGACTGCGTACGTACTTCGCACGTGTTCCGTGCAGTGCTTTATCGTATAATGTAACCCTTTAACGCAGTTTGAACTATGGCTATTTTGTTTGATTGGTACGAGAATCCGGACTCGTACGACAAATCTCCGGAAGATAAAATCCTTCATCCCCGTCTCCGCCTAAATGGGAGCAGGTCTACCGATGAATTGCGGCGGGACATCCAGGCACGTTGCTCATTGACAGAAACCGATGTGACGGCTGTGCTCGATGCTGTGTCGCACGTCATGGCAGGGAACTTGCCGAAGGAAGGCAGGTGCATCTCGACGGCATCGGCTACTTTCGCGTGTCGCTCACCACGACCGAACGGGTAGTGGCTGCTACCAAGCGTAAGTTGACGAAGGTGAAGATGGCGGGTGTGAAATTTCGTGCCGACCAGAAACTGAAAAATGAAATTGGTACCATCAAGGCAAAGGCTTTGAAGGCAAACGAGCATTCGGCTAAACTGACGGATAAAGAGATAGACCGTCGGCTGACCAACTATTTCGCCACTCGCCCTTTTATGACACGGAATGACTTTCAAAGCGTTTGCGGCATGATGCGTACTACTGCCATGCGGCATATCCGTCGGCTGCGCACCGAAGGAAAGTTGAAGAATGAGGGAACAATGCTGCAACCGATTTATGTACCCGTTTCAGGATATTACGGTAAGAATGAGTGACTTATAACTTTGAACGAAGAAATCTTGTGGTGAGGGCAAATTTTGCCCTCACTTTTTAAATTTGCTCTCACCCACCTCTTGAATGCCGATGAATAGGGCGATGCGTGCGAAAGGTGAGGGTGGTGAGGTGGATGTGTGAAATTTAGTTTAGTTTGATGGGCGGCTGAATATGGGTATTCCCATACGGTGTATATGTTCCAAAAGGTCGGCATTCTTTAATTTGCCATAGATGGAAAGGTCTACGCTGTAAGGCAAAAGCAGGTCGTCTATTTCATCGGAAAGGCTGCTTAAAGTATTATACGTAAGTCTGTCTCCCATCAGCGTGATGTCTATGTCGGAAAAAGGCTTGAAATTTCCTTTGGCTCGTGAGCCGTACAAAACAGCCTGCTCTATTTCTTCATGTTTCCGGAAGAGATTGCATAGCTTTTCCAGTTCATTGTCGGTCAATCCGTACATAGCTCAATCGAATAAGGATGGTGTATTCAAGGATTGCATTTTCTCTTCAGAGACTACATCGTTGTCATGATTGTGCGATGTCAGATTTCGGGCTTCTATAGTCTCCGTCCATTGCTTGTCATCAATCAATCCCATTTCAAGGGCTTTGCGTATGGCATCACGGGAGCTGCGGATGTCGGTATACCCCTGATATTCTGCATAGTCCTTCATCACTTTCCAGGCCAGTTCGTGGGTATATTCAAAACGCTGTATCCATCGTATGTCTTGCTGTACCATGATAGCTGTCTGTTTTTAAGTAAGCAAATATAAGCTTCTTTTGTGTAACGAGCAAATGGATGGGGGCTTTTTCGTGAAAGCTGTCTGGGGCTATTTTGGAGAAAGGCTGTTTTTA
>ENA-OQEB01000811-OQEB01000811.1-human-gut-metagenome-genome-assembly--contig:-NODE-811-length-12258-cov-3.778584_pt1 | contig 12258 bp, 17 predicted proteins | sample MGYA00242787_ERZ504619 | MGnify/ENA primary metagenome ERZ504619 (study PRJEB26092, sample SAMD00036317) | human gut metagenome | host: Homo sapiens | study: EMG produced TPA metagenomics assembly of... | reverse complement strand
CGCAGCTGGGCTGCTGGCTGCCTGCGGCGGCAAGTCCGACAACGGCAGCAGCGCTGCTTCCACCAGCGGTGCCGCAGCCCCCAACACCACCGGCGCCACCCCGCTGAAGGAGTTCATCTCCTTTGAGAGCGGCAACCGGGAGCTGGAAAGCTGGAATATGCTGTACACCCAGAGGCTGAGGACGCCAACGTCATCACCAACCTGTGGGACGGCCTGCTGAGCTTCGACTGCTACGGCAAGGTCGTGCCCGCCATCGCTTCCAGCTGGGAGCACAACGACGATTCCACCGTCTGGACCTTCCACCTGCGCGATGACGTCGATTGGGTCGATGCCAACGGCGAGGTGAAGGATCACCTGACCAGCAAGGATTTCCTGGTCGGCTTCGAGTGGGTCATGAACGCCTACAAGAATGAGGCCAACAACACCTCCATGCCCAACGATACCGTCGTGGGCGCTGCCGATTACTACGAGCAGACCAAGGCAGCCGGCGACGCTGCTGCCGACATGACCTATGAGGACATGCTGCTGCCGGTGTCGGCATCGAGCTCCCGATGACTACACGCTGGTCTTCACCTGCAAGGATCCCTGCCCGTACTTCGACACCGTGGCGGCTTACAACAGCTTCTACCCCGTCGCTCCCGCCCTGCTCGACGAGCTGGGCGTCGAGGGCTTCCGCGGCTGCGACAACACCACCATGTGGTACAACGGCCCGTATGTCGTCGAGGAGTATATCCAGGGCAACACCAAGAGCTATATCCCCAACCCCAGCTACTACGATGCAGCCAACGTCAGCCGCTTTGAGCGCCTGACCATCACCATGATCTCCGACGGCTCCATCAGCCTGCAGCTGTACGAGAACCGTGAGCTGGACGAGGTCGATCTGGGCGAGAGCAGCATCGCCACCATCCAGGCCGATCCTTCCAACGTGTTCAACCAGCAGATGTGCGAGAAACGCCCCAAGAAGTTCAGCTACTGCTTCATCTTCAACTACGACAAGCGCAAGGCCGACGGCACCGCCGATGAGAACTGGAACAAGGCCATCGCCAACAAGGCATTCCGCCAGTGCTTCTCCAAGGGTCTGGAGCTGTCCAAGTTCTACTCTCGCTACAACCCCATCAACCCGCTGAAGTGCGAGAACGACTTCTTTACCATGAGCGGCCTGTGCTACACCACCGACGGCACCGATTACACCAGCCTGGTCGCTCAGGAGCTGGGTCTGGACGGCGAGAAGTATGATGGCAAGACCATGAAGCGTCTGCGCGCCAACAACGGCGACATCACCGACCTGAAGAAGCAGGCCATGGACGAGCTGAGCGCCATCGGCGTCACCTTCCCGGTGCACTGCTCTTACTATATCCTGGCCGGTTCCACCACCGCTCTGGACAGCGCGACCGTCCTGAAGCAGTGCTTCACCGACAGCTTCGGCGATGACTTTATCGTGCTGGACATCGAGACCTTCGTCTCCTCCACCATGAAGGAGGTCGTGGCACCCAAGCTGCAGAGCTTCGTCCACATGGCTGGGGCGCTGACTTCGGCGATCCCATCAACTTCCTGGCCCAGATCATCGTCCACGACGACAACGCTTACTACAGCTGCAACATGACCAACATCGAGGGCATCGCCGAGAACGGTGCCGCCGATTACCAGAAGGATCTGGTGGCTGCCTACGAGCAGTTCACCGACCTGGTCAACGAGGGCCGCGTCATCGTCAACGACACCGATGCACGCTACGCTGCCTTCGCAAAGGCTGAGGCCTACTTCCTGGAGGAGAATCTGATCTTCCCCACCGTCTACGATGTGACCTGGTGCCTGACCCACGCCAACGAGTACAGCAAGATCAACGCCATGTACGGCCCCTGCAACTACAAGGCGGTCAACTGGGAGACCAGCGAAGAGGCTTACACCACTGAGCAGTACGAGGAGTTCGCCGCTGCTTTCGATGCAGCCACTCAGGCCTGATCGATTTTTGAGCGCATTCTAAGTTAAGCACTTTTCCCCCGGCGGGAGCTGTTCGCAAAGCGGATGGCTCCCGCTCTTTTATTATGTAAAGCGTTTCGCACCTGTTCGTTTGTGAAGAACAATTTCGGTTGTTTTGTCTTTCAAAAGCAGTGTTAAACTTTTTGCATCCCTCGTCAGACAAAAACAAATATATTTCATCGTTTTCCACAGTCTGTCTTTCTTTTTTGAAGAAGTTCCTGTCCATGCTCCATTGACAGCTTATTCTTTTAATGGTATAATAACCATCGTGTTAAGGTTTTGCGGGAGGAGCACAGGCACAGACAGAGGGGTCTGTATCTGCGCTCTTTTGTATTCCTCAGCAGTACAGGAGATGCGAAGCTCCCGCAAAGGAGTGGGAAACAAGCAGGACAACGCGCCCTGCACCATGCACCGAAGCACGGAAAAAATTTTAGGGAGGATAACACAATGAACATCAATCACGAGTCTCATGCAATCAGCCGCCGCAGCTTTCTGAAGGCTTCCGGCGTTGTTGGTGCCGCCGGCATCCTGGCAGCCTGCGGCGGCAGCTCCAGCAGCTCCACCGCTGCTTCTTCCGGCGCAACCAGCGCCCCCAACACCACCGGCGCTACCCCGCTGAAGGAGTTCATCTCCTGGGAGAGCACCAACCGTGAGCTGGAGAGCTGGAACATGCTGTACAGCCAGATGGCTTCTGACATGAATGTCACCACCAACCTGTGGGAAGGCCTGCTGAGCTTTGACTGCTACGGCAAGGCTGTGCCTTCCGTGGCCAAGGAGTGGAGCCACAATGAGGACTCTTCCGTTTGGACCTTCAACCTCCGCGACGATGTGGACTGGGTGGATGTCAACGGCGAGGTCAAGGCTCACCTGACCAGCAAGGACTTCCTCGTGGGTCTGGAGTGGGTGCTGAACGCAGCCAAGAACCAGGCCAACAACACCTCCATGCCCAACGAGACCCTGACCGGTGCTGCTGATTATTATCAGAAGACCAGCGATATGGGCGATGCTGCTGCCGACCTGACCTACCAGGATATGCTGGACGCAGGCGTGGGCGTTGAGGCTCCGGATGATTATACCCTGGTCTTCACCTGCAAGGATCCCTGCCCCTACTTCGATACCGTTGCTGCCTACACCAGCTTCTACCCCGTCTCTGAGGATCTGATCAACGAGCTGGGCGTTGAGGGCTTCCGTGCCTGCGATTACACCAACATGTGGTACAATGGTCCCTATGTGGTGGAGGAGTTCATCAGCCAGAACACCAAGAGCTACATCCCCAACCCCAACTACTTTGGTGCAAACGATGTGTCCCGCTTCGACCGCTTCACCGTTACCATGATCAGCGACGGCACCGTTACTTTCCAGCTGTACCAGAACCGTGAGCTGGACGAGATGGATGTGGGTGAGAGCACCCTGACCACCATCCAGGCTGATCCCAACAGCGAGTACAATGCTCAGCTGTGCGAGAAGCGCCCCAAGAAGTTCAGCTACCAGATGCACTTCAACTATCAGAAGAACAACGAGGACGGCACCCCCGACGACAACTGGAACAAGGCGATTGCCAACACTGCTTTCCGTCAGTGCTTCTACAAGGGCCTGGAGATGACCAACTGGTATGCACGTACCAACAAGATCAACCCCCTGAAGTGCGAGAACGATTACTACACCATGCCCGGTGTCTGCTACAACACCCAGGGCCAGGAGTACTCCACCCTGGTTGCCAAGGAGATGGGCTTCGACAAGGAAGCATACGATGGCAAGACCATGATCCGTCTGCGCGCCAACAACGGCGACATCGCTGACCTGAAGAAGCAGGCCATGGACGAGCTGAGCGCCATCGGCGTTACCTTCCCTGTCCACGCTGCTTACTACATCATCGCCGCCAACTCCACCGCTCTGGACAACGCAACCGTGCTGAAGCAGTGCTTCACCGACAGCTTCGGCGATGACTTCATCGTGCTGGACATCAAGACCTTTGTTTCTTCCCTCACTCAGGAAGTCCGCAATCCTCAGCTGCAGAGCTTCGTCATCAACGGCTGGGGCGCTGACTTCGGCGATCCCGTCAACTTCGTTGGTCAGGAGATCCTGCACGACGACAACGCTTACTACAGCTGGTACTACTCCAACATCGCCAAGGTCGTGGAGGCCGGCCCCGCTGACTGGCAGAAGGATCTGGTGGCCTGCTACGAGGAGTTCACCGATCTGGTCAACACCGCAAAGGCCATCGTTGATGATACCGATGCCCGCTACGCTGCCTTCGCAAAGGCTGAGGCCAGCATGCTGAACAACGTTCTGGCCTGCCCCTGCTACTTCGAGGTTGCCTGGACTCTGACCCACGCCAACGAGTACAGCAAGATCAACGCTGTGTATGGTCCCTGCAACTACAAGGCTGTGAACTGGGAGACCAGCGAAGAGGCTTACACCACCGAGCAGTACGAGGAGTTCGCCGCTGCATTCGACGCAGCTACCAAGGCTTAAGTTCCCCGTTTCCCCGCCCGAAGTAGAAATAAAAGTTAAGGGTTCGATAACATGTTAAAATACACGGTTAAGCGGCTGCTCCAGTCGCTTGTCACAATCTTTCTGATCGCAACAGCAGTTTTCCTGATGATGCGCTGCCTGCCGACGGACTACTACTTCACTGAGGAACAGCTCATGAAGTTTACCGATCAGCAGAAGACCGCCGCTCTGGAAGCAGCTGGCCTGACCGACCCCATCCCCACCCAGCTGGTCAAGTTCTATAACAACCTGCTGCATCTGGACTTCGGCACTTCCCGCCGCATCCAGAACGGTGCCCCGGTGGTCAAGGTCATTGGTAAAAAGTTTGGTATCTCCATGCGTCTGGGTCTCACCGCCACCGGCATCTCTCTGGTGATCGGTGTGCTGATGGGCATCCTGCAGGCGGCATTCAAGGACAAGGTATTCGACTGGATCGGCACGGCCTACACCGTGTTCGTCAACGCGGTCCCGTCGCTGGTGTCGTATTCTCTGGTGCTGGTCTTTGGTTCCAAGTACCTGGGATTCCCCACGCTGTATTCCACCCGCAATGTGAGTGCTTCCAGCGTGCTGCCCATCACCTGCCTTTCGCTGGCATCCATTGCAGGCTATGCCCTGTGGACCCGCCGCTACATGGTGGATGAGCTGACCCGTGACTATATCAAGCTGGCCCGTGTCAAGGGCCTGAGCTCCCGCGAGATCATGTTCAAGCATGTTCTGCGCAACGCCATGGTCCCCATGGTGCAGTATATCCCCCAGTCCATCCTGGTGACGGTGGGCGGCTCCCTGCTGATGGAACGGTTCTTCTCCGTTCCCGGCATGGGCCCCCTGCTGACGGATGCCATCCAGCGCTATGACCTGAATGTCGTTCAGACCCTGGTCATCCTCTACGCTGTGCTGGGCATCGTGGGCGTGTTCCTGGGCGATGTGCTGATGATGGTGGTTGACCCCCGTATTACTCTGACCGGAAAGGAGGAGGCTCGCTGATGGCTAAGGCATCGGATTTTGAGGCAAGAAGCCCGAAGAACTGTTCTACTTTGTGGATTATTCCCCGGAAGAAGCTGAACGCATCGGCTACTCCAACTATTCCTACTGGGGTTCTGTCATCCAGAACTTCCTCAAGCAGAAGGTCGCTGTCTTCTGCCTGATCCTGTTCCTGGCGCTGACGGTGTTCTCCTTCATTGCGCTGGGCATCGGCAAGTATCACTACACTACCCTGATCTCTGATTCCAGCAAGGCTTTCATCAAGCCCAACAGTGAGTACTGGTTCGGTACCGACAACCTGGGCCGTGACTACTGGTGCCAGGTGTGGTATGCCACCCAGGTTTCCATCCGTCTGGCTCTGGTGGTCGCCGTGGGCGAGAGCATCGTGGGCGTGATCTTCGGCCTGATCTGGGGCTATGTGCGCAGTCTGGACCGCTTCTTCACGGAGCTGTACAACCTGATCGACAACGTGCCTATATCATCTATATGACCCTGATCGCCTGATGGTGGGCCAGAGCTTCTGGATCATGGCCATCTCCATGATCGCCATCAACTGGCTTTCCATGGCACGCCGTGTCCGCAACATGGTGTTCATGTTCCGTGACCGCGAGTACAACCTCGCGTCCCGCTGCCTGGGCACCCCGCTGTGGCGCGTGCTGACCAAGAACATCCTGCCGTATCTGGTCTCCGTTATCATCCTGCGTATGGCACTGTCCATCCCGGGCACCATCAATCTGGAATCCACGCTGTCCTACCTGGGCCTGGGCCTGGGCATCGACACGCCTTCTCTGGGCCTGATCCTGAGCAAGGTGCGCGGCTTCTTCCTGGATTATCCGTACCTGCTGGTTTTCCCTGCATCCATCGTGTCCATCATTTCCATTTCTTTCTATATCATGGGCAACGCTTTGTCGGATGCGGCTGATCCGCGCAACCACGTTTGATAGATTGGAGAGAGAGACGTAAATGGATAGACAACCGATTATCTCTGCCAAAGACGTGGAGATCACTTTCAGCCTGCGCGGCCGCAAGCTGAACGCCATCCGCAAGTGCTCGCTGGACCTGTACGAAGGCGAGACCCTTGCCATTGTGGGCGAGTCCGGCTCGGGCAAGTCCGTATTCACCAAGACCTTTGTGGGTATGCTGGATGCCAACGGTAAGATCACCGGCGGCTCCATCATGTTTGAAGGCCGCGATATGACCAAGTTCACCGAGAAGGATTGGCTGGGTGTCCGCGGCAAGAAGATCGCCATGGTCATGCAGGACCTATGACCAGCCTGAACCCGCTGAAGAAGATCGGCAAGCAGATCCAGGAGAGCATTGAGCATCACCAGGGTCTGAAGGGTGAGGAAGCCAAAAAGGCTGCCATCGAGATGCTGGGCAAGGTGGGTATCCCCGACCCCGAGCGTCGGTACGAGCAGTACCCCCACGAGTTCTCCGGCGGTATGCGTCAGCGTGTCGTCATTGCCATTGCAGCGGCCTGCCGCCCGCAGATCCTGATCTGCGACGAGCCCACCACTGCACTGGACGTGACCATTCAGGCACAGATCCTGCAGCTGATCCGCGACCTGCAGAAGGAGTTGGGCATGTCCGTTATCTACATCACCCATGACCTGGGCGTTGTGGCAAACGTGGCAGACCGTGTGGCCGTGATGTATGCCGGCCAGATCGTGGAATACGGCACTGTTGAGGAGATCTTCTACGACGCATGGCACCCCTACACCTGGCTCTGCTGCAGGCTCTGCCGCAGCTGGGCACCAAGGGTGAGGCCCTGCCCAGCGTGGATGGTACTCCCCCGAACCTGTTCAATGAGATCAAGGGTGACGCATTTGCGCCCCGCAACAAGCATGCGCTGGCAATCGACTTTGTGCAAGAGCCTCCGTTCTTCCAGGTGTCCGAGACCCACGCCGCAAAGACCTGGTATCTGGACCCGCGCGCTCCCAAGATCGAGCGGCCGCACTCCATCCAGAACCTGCGTGAGAAAATGGGAAAGATGGGAGGCGCCAACTTAAATGGCTGAACGCGAAAAGCTGATTGAGCTGAAAGACCTTCAGATCACCTTTGGCTCCGGTAAGAAGAAATTTGTTGCTGTCGATCATGTCAACTTTGACATCTATAAGGGCGAGACCTTCTCGCTGGTCGGCGAGTCCGGCTCCGGCAAGACCACCATTGGCCGTGCCATCTGCCGCATCAACCCGACCTCCGGCGGCGACATCTTCTTCAAGGGCCAGAAGATCAACGGCAAGATCTCCAAGGAACTGGACAAAGAGGTCATCCGTAAGATCCAGATGATCTTCCAGGACCCCATGGCATCGCTGAACGAGCGCGCAAGGTGGAGTATATCATTGCCGAGGGCCTGCTGAACCATCATCTCTACAAGGACCAGGAAGACCTGCATGAAAAGGTGATGAACGCCCTGCATGAGGTCGGCCTGCTGCCGGAGTTTGCCTCCCGCTTCCCCCACGAGTTCTCGGGCGGCCAGCGCCAGCGCATCGGCATTGCCCGTGCACTGGTCATGGAGCCGGAGTTCATCGTGGCCGATGAGCCATCTCTGCACTGGATGTCTCCATCCGTGCACAGGTGCTGAACCTGCTGAACGAGATGAAGAAGAGCCGCGGCCTGACCTACCTGTTCATTGCACATGACCTGTCGGTGGTCCGGTTCATCTCGGATCGGATCGCCGTTATCAGCAAGGGCCGCATCGTGGAGCTGGCTGAGGCGGAGGAGCTGTTCCTCCATCCGCTGCATCCCTACACCAAAGCCCTGTTGAGCGCGGTTCCCATCCTGACCCCAGCCTGGAAAAGCACAAGAAGCTGCTGGTCTATGACCCCTCGATCCACGATTACAGCGTGGACAAGCCGGTCTGGGAAGAGATCGCAAACGGCCACTTCGTGTATGGCAACCAGCGTGAGCTGGAAGGCTACCGCAAGGAATATGAAAGCCAGCTGTAAGCTGAACCGCTTTCCTGTATTTTAACACAATGACCCCGCCGCGCTGGGAGCTTTCCCGCACGGCGGGGTTTTGTGCTGTCAGGGAGCAAAAAACAGAACCGGACGCTTCAAAAACGTCCGGTTCTGCTTTTTGCGATTGGTTATTGGTTCACGCGATCAGGCCTGAGTGGCTGCGTCAAATGCGGCAGCAAACGCATCGTACTGTTCGGTGGTGTAGGCCTCCTCGCTGGTCTCCCAGTTCACAGCCTTGTAGTTGCAGGGACCATACATTGCGTTGATCTTGCTGTACTCGTTGACGTGGGTCAGGCACCAGGTGATATCGTAGACGGTGGGGAAAATCAGGTTCTCATCCAGGAAGTAAGCCTCGGCCTTGGCAAATGCAGCGTAGCGTGCATCAGTGTCGTCAACGATGGCACGGCCCTCGTTCACCAGATCGGTGAACTTCTCATAGGCAGCCACCAGCTCGGTCTGGTAGCTGGCGGGACCATTGTTCACAATGCCTGCGATGTTGGTCATGTTGCAGCTGTAGTAAGCATTGTCGTCGTGAACGATGATCTGGGTCAGGAAGTTGACGGGATCGCCGAAGTCAGCGCCCCAGCATGTGGGTGAAGCTCTGCAGCTTGGGAGCCACGACTTCCTTCATGGTGGAGGACACGAAGGTGTTGACATCCAGCACGATGAAGTCATCGCCGAAGCTGTCGGTGAAGCACTGCTTCAGGACGGTGGCGTGGTCCAGAGCGGAGGTGGAACCGGCCAGAATGTAGTAGGAGCAGTGGACAGGGAAGGTGACACCAATGGCGCTCAGCTCTTCCATGGCCTGCTTCTTCAGCTCGGTGATGTCGCCGTTGTTGGCGCGCAGACGTTTCATGGTCTTGCCATCGTAAGCCTCGCCGTCCAGACCCATCTCCTTGGCCACCAGGTTGGTGTAGTCGGTGCCATCAGAGGTGTAGCACAGGCCCTTCATGGTGAAGAAATCGTTCTCGCACTTCAGGGGATTGATGGGGTTGTAACGGGCGAAGAACTTGTTCAGCACCATGCCCTTGGAGAAGCACTGACGGAAGGCCTTGTTGGCAATGGCCTTGTTCCAGTTCTCATCGGGGGTGCCATCGGTGTTCTTCTTGTCGTAGTTGAAGATGAAGCAGTAGCTGAACTTCTTGGCACGCTTCTCGCACAGCTGCTGATTGTATTCGTTGGAAGGATCGGACTGAATGGTGGTGATGCTGCTCTCGCCCAGGTCCACCTCGTCCAGCTCGCGGTTCTGATACAGCTGCAGGCTGATGGCACCGTCGCTGATCATGGTGACAGTGAAACGCTCAAAGCGGCTGACGTTGGCAGCATCGTAGTAGTTGGGGTTGGGGATGTAGCTCTTGGTGTTGCCCTGGATGTACTCCTCCACCATATAGGGTCCGTTGTACACATGGTGGTGTTGTCACAGCCACGGAAGCCATCGACACCCAGCTCCTCGATCAGAGCAGGAGCCACGGGGTAGAAGCTGGTGTAGGCAGCAACGGTATCAAAGTAGGGGCAGGCGTTGGGGCAGGTAAACACCAGAGTGTAATCATCCGGAGCTTCGATGCCCACACCGGCAGCCAGCATGTCCTCATAGGTCATGTCAGCGGCAGCGTCACCGGCTTCCTTGGTCAGCTGGTAGTACTCGTAAGCACCCACAATGGTATCGTTGGGCATGGAGGTGTTGTTGGCCTCGTTCTTAATGGCGTTCATCACCCATTCAAAACCAACCAGGAAGTCCTTGCTGGTCAGGTGAGCCTTCACCTCACCGTTGCAATCCACCCAGTCCACGTCGTCCCGCAGGTGGAAGGTCCAGACGGTGGCATCCTCATTGTGCTCCCAGCTGGAAGCGATGGCGGGAACCACCTTGCCGTAGCAGTCAAAGCTCAGCAGGCCGTCCCACAGGTTGGTGACCACGTTGGCATCCTCAGCCTCTGGCTGTACAGCATGTTCCAGCTTTCCAGCTCACGGTTGCCGCTCTCAAAGGAGATGAACTCCTTCAGGGGGGTAGCGCCGGTGGAGTTGGGGGCAGCAGCACCGCTGGCGGCAGCGCCATTGCCGGTGTTGTTGGACTTTTCGCCGCAGGCTGCCAGCAGGCTGGCGGCACCCACAGCACCTGCACCCTTCAGGAAGGTGCGGCGATCAAAATTGAAGCTCATTGGATGATCCTCCCAGATCTTGCGCGGACAGAGCCGCGCGTTTTTCCTTTTCCTAAACGCAGTGAGGCTGTCTGCCTTTCCAAAAAGTGCACAGGAAAGACAAAAGTCGCACCACTGTATATTTTAGCACTTTACTGAAAAGAAGTCAATCCGCCACAGCATAGAATTGGAAACAAAACGGTGACAAACACTTTCGTGGGAAAAGAATATGGAAAAAATTACTATAAAATGGAAAGAACTGTATATCTATGAAGAACAGGCAAAAGAGAGAAACTGTTCACGCTGTGCGCACAAAACAGCTATCTTTTTTCACAAAAACATGATACAATAAAGTGTATCTGTATCAATAAGGAGCGCACCATGAAGAAACTGACCTCGATGTACAAACGCTACATGTTCCACCCCATTTTATATAAGACCGTGACCCGCACCTCCATCGTGGCCGTGCTGATGCTGCTGTGGCAGCGCTATGTCAGCGATGGCACGTTTACCATCTGGGAGGCCCCGGGCTTTCTGTGCGGCGTGGTGCTGCTCATCTGGGCCTGGGTGGACTACCTGCGGCTGGATGGCGTGACCATCCACCATCTGCTGGAGGAATTCAAGGGGATGGGCAAGCGGCAGAAAAAGATCCATTCCACCCGCTCCATCATCGACTATGCGGATGAGAAGATCGTCTCCTTTGAGGAGCTGGAACCCGAGGAGCGCACCTATTGCAGCCTGCTCTCCAATCTGATGCTGGGCCTGCCGCTGGTCGCTGCTGCGCTGATCGCCAGCGCACTGTAAGGGGGCCGCGGCATGGAACAAGAGCACAAGCAGCTGGTCATCGGCATTCTGGCCCATGTGGACAGCGGCAAGACCACCCTTTCCGAGGCCCTGCTCTACGGTACCGGCACCATCCGCAAGCTGGGCCGGGTGGACCATAAGGATGCCTTTCTGGACACCGACGCGCTGGAAAAGGCGCGCGGCATTACCATTTTCTCCAAGCAGGCCCTCTTCACGGCGGGCAATACCGATTTTACCCTGCTGGACACCCCGGGCCATGTGGATTTTTCCACGGAGACCGAGCGGACACTGCAGGTGCTGGATTATGCGGTGCTGGTCATCAGCGGCACCGACGGCGTGCAGAGCCATACCGAGACGCTCTGGCGGCTGCTGCGGCGGTACCGCATCCCCACCTTTGTGTTCGTGAACAAGATGGACCTGCCCGGCCCGGCAGGGAAGCGCTTCTGACCCAGCTGAACCGTCGGCTGGGGGATGGCTTTGTGGATTTTGGGGCAGAGCAGGCCGACCGGGACGAGGCGCTGGCTCTCTGCGATGAGCGGCTGATGGAGACGATGCTGGACCGGGGAAGCCTGACCGATACCGACCTCATCCCCGCCATTGCCCGGCGGCATGTGTTTCCCTGCTGGTTTGGCTCAGCCTGAAGCTGCAGGGTGTGGATGCGCTGGTGGAGGGCCTGGACCGCTATACCCGCCCGGCCCCCGCGCTGGAAGCCTTCGGGGCCAAGGTGTTCAAAGGTGAGCCAGGATGAGCAGGGAAACCGCCTGACCTGCTGCGGGTGACCGGCGGCGCGCTCAAGGTGAAAGCCAGCTCACCGGAGAAGCCGACGGGAGCCATGGCCGAAAAGCCAACCAGCTGCGGCTACTATTCCGGCGCAAAGTTCAACCGCTGGCGGAGTGCAATCGGCCCGG
>ENA-OQEB01000810-OQEB01000810.1-human-gut-metagenome-genome-assembly--contig:-NODE-810-length-12263-cov-1.669825_pt1 | contig 12263 bp, 19 predicted proteins | sample MGYA00242787_ERZ504619 | MGnify/ENA primary metagenome ERZ504619 (study PRJEB26092, sample SAMD00036317) | human gut metagenome | host: Homo sapiens | study: EMG produced TPA metagenomics assembly of... | reverse complement strand
CGATCATTTCCGCAATCTGTCCCATTGTGAAATCCGTATCGATCAGCAAATGCTCTGCCTGGCTCATGCGGCGCTGTTGAATGTACTCTGTGATCGTGCAGCCTTGCAGCTGCTTAAAAGATGTTTTCAGCTTAGTGGTTCCCATACAGGCGATTTTTGCAAGCCGTTCTAATGGAATATCAAAAGCATAGTGGTCATTGAGATAAGCAATCACATTTTTCAGTTGCGCCACATCCTGCTCGGACAAACGTTTCTCTTTACGGGACAGAATTTTTTTCTGTTCTTCCACCACAAGGGATACGGCCTCGGCCACTTTCGCTTCATAAAATAGTCCTGCGGCAATCCCATCCCCACGGTAAACCTTTACCTCATGGAGCAGCTTTGCCATAGCCGGGAAGTCTGTGGTCTGATCAACCTGCCGGAAAGCTGCAAGTGGCTGATATAGTCCCCCGGATATTGTTTTTGCAAATAATCCTCATAGTATGCAGGCATGACTTCGATACCAATAGACCGGATGGGGATTTTTTTATGGATGATTGCCTTGTATGGCTTATAGCCGCCAATAAAGGCTTTGATACATCCGGCAGACATCCGCCGGTAGGGATTTAATTCTTCGCCGGAGATGGATTCATACTGAGTAATACTCAGAGCTTCCGGCAAATGAAATTCCATGAAGAAATCCTCATGGAAATAAAAATCATGGATTTAATGTCGTACAGGTCTTTCTTCGCATATACCAGTAAAAGCCTTCTCCAAATTCAGGCGATAACTGCCAGCATTGTCCGGCAGAATTGAAGTGGTTATTGCTATCTACCGGGATAAAATGGTTATCTGTTAAAAGCGGCTCATAGTAATCCGCAATAATGTTATTGTTCAAATGACGGCCTCCTTTGCAACGATTGGACGGAGTATTGCAATGAAAAGACGAATGTGCCTGTAATGTATTGCAGCCCGCCCGTAAAGTTAGTATGATATAGACCGTGGTTAGTGGCGACTAATCACAATATAACAGATTTCAGACGGTAGGTCAACCGTTCTTGAAAGCAGGAGGAAAAAATATGAGTAATCAAGTAAATGCAAAGGCAGGATTGTCTGTCAAGGACTTAGTAACAACGGGAATTTTTACTGCGCTTCTGTTCGTATTCATCATGGTAGGAGCGTCTTTTTTGCTACCAACGTGCTGACCTTTTTCATGCCCGCCGGGAGCGCTTTGCTTGCAGGACCAATTTATCTGCTGATGATTGCAAAAGTACATAAACGCTGGAGCGTCACGATCATGGGCGTTATCATGGCCATACATCTGGTTTGTCACTGGTATGCACTGGGCGTTTGCGTTGGGCTATCTCATTATGGCTGTCGTAGCTGATTTTGTTGCCGGTACAAAGCAGTACAAAAGCAAGAAGATCAACAGTCTGTCCTATATCCTTTTCTCCCTGGGCGGAACAGGGTCGTACCTTGTTTTCTTCGCTGATCCCCAGGGGTGGGCGCAGACCATGTTGGGAAATGGAACTGAGCAAAGCTATATCGACACCATGCAGACGACCGCAAATGCAGGAATCTTTATCGCAATGTTTGCCGCTCTCCTTGTAACAGCTTCTATCAGTGCATTTGTGGGTTGCAAAATGTTGAAGAAGCAGTTCGAAAAAGCGGGTATTACAGCATGAATGGGTAACACTGTACAGAAAGGGCTTTGGCTTGACCCGCGGGCCAAGCTCTTTCTTATTTGATTGTGTGTACTGAGTTCCATGTTGCACCTCTCTTACCTATCAGTTGCGCTTGTCCTGCTGATTGCTGTATTAGGAGTGCTTTGTGGAAAGTGGAAATATGCCGTAAAAGGGGTATGCTTTTATGCGTTAGTCTGTGTACTGACAGTCTGGATCATGGCAGCTATGACGGGGACGCTGCGAACCATGTTTGTTGCGTTCCTTGGGCTATTTCACAAGGTTTACGCCTGCGGGATGCTGGCAGGGATAGTCTTGTCTACAACAAAGGTCAGCGAATTTTTATCCGCCATGAACCGAATCCATGCCCCGAAAAAATTTGTCATCACATTTGCGGTCATGCTGCGCTATATTCCAACCGTCCAGGAGGACTGGCATTTTATCAAGGACGCCATGCGGATGCGGGATGTATCGCCCTCCCTGGGCGGATTCCTTTCCCATCCGGGAATGACAGTAGAGTGTATCTATGTTCCGTTGCTGATGATGGCCTCCAAGGCAGCGGACGAGCTTTCTATCGCTTCTGTTACCCGCGGGATTGAGAATCCCAATCACCGGACCTGTCTTGTCCAGATAAAATGCGGGATTGCAGACTGGACGGCGTTGTTGATTGCGGTTGCTTTCTTTATTTTGAATTATGTAAGCGGGGAGGTGTGATCGGGTGATTGAGTTTGAAAATGTATCATTTTCTTATGAGGGACAGGAGCATGACAGTCTGCATGGAATCAGCCTGAAAATTGCAGACGGGGAATGTGTCTTGTTCTGTGGCCGCAGCGGGTGCGGAAAAACAACGGTCACAAGGCTGGTAAACGGTTTGATCCCACAATTTTACCAGGGAGAACTTCAGGGGCGCGTGCTAGTGGACGGACAGGAAATCAGTGACCTGCCCATGTATCAGATCGCTGCAAAGGTGGGGTCTGTGTTTCAAAATCCCCGGACACAGTTTTTCAATATGGATACGGACAGTGAGATTGCCTTTGGAATTGAAAATGAAGCCAGGCCGGTAAAGGAACTGGAGGAACGGGTAGAACAGACAACAAAAGATTTGCATATTGAAAAGCTACGGAACCGAAATATTTTTGAACTGTCGGGCGGGGAAAAACAGAAAATCGCGTTTGCGTCGGTCTATGCCATGAACCCGGAAATCTATCTGCTGGACGAACCATCCTCAAATCTGGACATGGCTTCCATCCAGGAATTGAAAGAACATCTGCGGCTGATAAAGAGCCAGGGCAAAACCATTTTGATTGCGGAACACAGGCTCTATTATCTGATGGAGCTGGCAGACCACATTGTTTATCTGGAAGATGGGGAAATAGCAAGGATTTTTACGCCAGAGGAATTTCTCCGTTTGACGGAAAACGAACGGGAACACATGGGGCTGCGGGCAGTTGACCTGACAAGGGTTCTTCCTCCAGCCACCCATCCTACGGTTCTCCCTCCTACATTAGCAATCCGTGATGTTAAGCTGCGTTATAAAAAGAGGACGATTCTACACCAAATTGCTCTTTCTGTCGCAAAGGGAGAAGTCATTGGGGTTGTCGGTCATAATGGAGCCGGAAAAACCACGTTTTCCCGTGCTCTGTGCGGGCTTCATAAAGACTGTGAAGGTGAGTTCCTTTGGAATGGTCAGCCGCTAGAACACAAGTTGAGGCTGAAACGCTCTTATATGGTGATGCAGGATGTGAACTATGAATTGTTTGCAGAAAGTGTGGAGGCAGAATGTTCCTTCGGAATTCGAAACCCGGATCAGGATTTAGTAGAAACAACCATGGCGGAACTGGGGCTTACAACCTACCGGGAACGCCATCCCAACACGCTTTCCGGTGGACAGAAGCAGCGGGTGGCTGTGGCAGTCAGCATGATCTGTGGAAAAGATTTGCTGGTGTTCGACGAGCCCACCAGCGGACTGGACTTTGACAGCATGGCGCAGGTGGCGGGATTGATCAAACGGTTATCCGAACAGGGAAAAATCATTTTTATTGTCACCCATGATTTTGAATTTGTCTGCCGTACCTGCTCACGTGTCTTGCATTTTGATGAAGGGGAAATGCCGGATGACATCCCTGTTGTGATGGATTTCCTCCCAAAGATCCGGGAACTGTTCTCTGTTTCAGGGGGAAAGGAGATGTGAAGTGATGAAACAGAAAAAGGAAAACAGGATTACATTGCTGCTTCAATGGGCTGGTGAGCAGAAAATCTGGCTGCTACTGGCAATTCTGCTGGCTATGGCAAGCGGCCTATGCATCATTGTTCCGTATATTGGGATTTACCGTGTGATGGATGCCGCTTTCCAACATATCTGCACAAACGAGCTTGTCGTACAGACGATCATGATGATTGCCGTTTCTGTGGTTCTGCGCTTTGTTTTATTTGGGTGTTCCGGCGTGGCTGCTCATAAAGGTGCTTACGGCGCTTTGTTCAAGGTACGCTGCATGGTAGCGGAGCATCTGGCAAAAGTTCCTCTTGGTACGCTGAATGAGAGGCGGACCGGGGATATCAAAACAGTACTGAATGAAGATATTGAAAAATTAGAGTTGTTCCTGGCTCATAACCTTCCAGACCTTGTGTGCTATATGGTAGGGCCGGTAGCGATTTTTATCTATTTGATGACAGTAAATATCCCATTGGCACTGGTTTCACTGGTGCCGTTGATTCTGGCCGTTGTGGTAATGGGGGTTATGTTTCGGAATACGGACGATTTGATGGACCGGGCGAACCGATCCATTACAACGCTCAATTCCGTTATGATCGAGTATATCAACGGTATGAAACTGATTAAAGCGTACAACATGGGGAGCAAGTCGTTCCAGAAATTTCCTGCGCGATCCAGGAGGAAAACGCCATGTGGAATGAAACCTCCCGGAGAATGGGGCCTCCTTACGCAACCTTTGTGGTTCTGATCGAATGTGGGATGCTGCTGATGGTTCCCCTGGGCGGGATGTTCTTTCTGAAAGGCTCCCTGGCGGCCAGTGCATTTTTGCTGTTCGTCTATGTCGGCTCCATGTATCTGACGGAGATCCGGCCTTTACAGGAATTGGGGACAAACTTTGCGAATGTCCTGGGCGCCATTACCAAAACGAAAGAAATATTGGACGTTCCTGTTTATGAAGGCGGAAAGGACTTCCCGAAAAACTATGAGATTGAACTTAAGAATGTACGTTTTTCCTACGATGGGAAAACGGATGTCCTGCAAGGCGTCAACCTCAAGATCAGGGATGGGGAACGCATGGCACTTGTTGGACAGTCCGGTGCGGGCAAGAGTACCGTGATTGAACTGATCTCCCGGTTTTATGATGTGCAGGAGGGGAGGTGTTGATTGGCGGGATCAACGTGAATGAACTGAACTACGATACCATTCTGAAGAATATTGCCATTGTATTTCAAAAGACATTCCTTACCCGTGACAGTGTCCTAGAAAACATCCGCATGGGTTCAGACGCCAGCCTGGAGGAAGTACGGGCTGCCGCCAGGGAGGCGCAGATTGATGACTTCATCATGTCACTGCCAGATGGTTATGACACAAAGGTAGGCAGCTTCGGCTCCCGTTTCTCTGGTGGAGAAAAACAGCGGATTGCCATTGCAAGGGCAATCCTGAAAAATGCCCCCATCCTGATTCTGGACGAAGCGACAAGCGCCTCTGACCCGGAAAATCAGATGGAAATTGATAAGGCCATCCAGAACCTCTGTAAAGGCAGGACGGTCATTGTGGTAGCGCACAGGCTGAGTGCCCTAAAAATGTGCGACCGTGTGGCTGTGGTAGAGAACCATACAATTACCAATGTCGGCACCCATGATAAAGTACGGAAAGAGAACGCTTACTATCAGAAAGCATGGGAGGACTACGAAACAGCTCGGGGAATTACTTATCAACTGGAAGGAGGCGGGCAGAATGAATCCGAATAACGTATGGAAGAAGAACAGGGAGTTTTATATTGGCGTTGCCGGGACGGTTCTGGAGGGGTTGCTCTCTGGCAGTTTGTTCATGCTGCTTTATTCCGTCATGCGGTTTTTATGGGATGGTCAGTTTGACATGAATCGTGTACTGGTACTAACGGGTATTATCGCTGTCATCTTCCTGTTCCGCATTTTGATATACAGCTATGGCTATACCAAAGCACAGATCGGCGGTGCCAGAGTCAGTAAAAATATCCGCCTGTTTATGGGCGACCATCTCAAGCGTATCCCGCTTTCCCGGTTTACGAGGGGGCAGACTGGCGATTATATCAATACAATTACCAGTGATGTAAATAATTATGAAAAAATTCTGACGCATAAGATTGGGGACATTGCAAAGAATTTTGCCTTGTCGCTGATGCTGATCGTTTTTGTGATGACGATTTACTTTCCTGCCGGATTGATTCTACTGACTGCTGACTTGCTTTTGATTCCCGGATTATGGCTTTCCTTCCGGCAGGTAGCGAAATATGGAAAAAAGAAGAACGATATTTGTGCGGAGAATGTCAGCAGCATTGTGGAGTATGTATCCGGTATCCAGACTTTCCGGGCCTATGGCGTTGGCGGTCTGAAAAACAAAACCGTGATCCATGCCATGCAGGAGTTTAGCAGGATCAGCTTTGTGTATGAAGCAAAGGTTCTTCCGATTGGTGCAGGATTTGGTATTTTGAGCTGGCTGTCCTGTCCGGTTGTGATCTGGACAGCCTATGGCCCCTGGGCAGCCGGAACTTTAGATACCGTGTCCTATCTTTTGATTTGTATGCTGCCTTTGTTCTGCGCAAAGCTGGCAAATTCCATTTTTGTAGACCTCACCAGCTATAAGAATCTGATGATCTCGAAAAATAAAATCATGGCTGTGATGAAGGAACCGGAAGAAACCGGCAGCATGGAGCCGTTGCAGGCAGCCTCCCATGAGATTGTATTTGACCATGTGGACTTTTCTTATGTTCCCGGGGAACCAGTGTTAAAACAGGCTTCCTTTACTGTGCCGGATCAGAAGCTGACCGCCATTGTGGGGGATTCCGGCTCCGGCAAGTCTACTATCCTGAACCTGATTGCAAAATACTATGAAGTATCTGGCGGCACGATTTCCATAGGGGGCAGACCGATCAATCATGTGGCTGCGGAACGGGTATTAGACCAGATTTCTATGGTGGACCAGGATGTGTTCCTGTTTGATGATACAGTTCGGGAGAATATCCGCCATGCCCGCCCGGATGCTACGGACGCAGAAATTGAAGCGGTCTGCCTGGAGGCAAACTGTGACGGCTTTATCCGCAAGATGGAGAAAGGTTATGATACGCCGATTGGGGAAAATGGTAATCTCCTGTCTGGCGGTGAACGCCAGCGCCTTTCCATAGCACGTGCCATTTGAAAAACAGCCCAATCCTGCTGCTTGACGAGGCAACGGCCTCCCTAGACATTGAGAATGAGCTGGCGGTAAAACAGGCGATTGCAAACCTGCTGAAAGAGAAAAAAACCGTGGTGATGATCGCACATACCCTGTCCATCGTAAAAAATGCCGATCAGATTCTGGTTGTTTCCGATGGTCGGATCACCGAAGCTGGTACGCACAAAGAATTGTTAGCAAAGGACGGAAGGTACGCTGCCATGTGGAATGCAGAACAGCAACTTTCGCATTTTCAATATGAACAGGTTTACAAATCTTGATGCTAAACGGAAATATTCGCTGGAATAAAATAGATGTAATGTAATTAGTGAATTGAATGATAAAAAAACAGAATATAAGGATATCTGGAATATTATATTTAAAAATTGAGTAGGAGCGGTGACTAACCGCCGTTCTCTCAGTGGACAGCCCCCCAATTGGTGAACTGTCCACTTTTTTTTAATAATATTCTCGTTCTTCCCACCAGTCTTTCACTTAACATCGGATTCCAATATAAATCACATTCTCAGGCAGTAACAGTACAATAAGATTTATCGGATATTTCAACAGACGCTTATAACAATCCACTGTATATTTTTAAATCTTCATCCTTAAACACATTAAAGATTACCTTTTTTATTCTGCTGTCTTTGTTAAGATACTGCTTTACAGTGCTCGTTGCAATCTCGCAGCTCGTTGCTGTGGAAAACGGAATACACCTGTAGACAAACAACAGAATGCAATAGATTCCACACCAGTATCAGCTGCAAGCTTTAGGCACTCTGTGTAGCAGCTTGCCAACAGGTCTTCATCTTCTTTTGTGACTTTCCATTGTATAATAGGTCCTACCGTATGAAGAATATATTTTGTCGGAAGATTGTATCCCGATGTTATCTTTGCTTTGCCGGTCTCTTCTTCATGCCCCTGCTTTGCCATAATTTCATGCATTTTCAGACGAAGTTCCATTCCAGCATAAGTATGAATAAAGTTATCAATACAGGCATGCATCGGTGAAAAACAACCAAGCATCTGTGAGTTACACGCATTCACGATCGCATCACATTTCAAAGTGGTAATATCCCCCTGCCAGATATATAATCTCGAATCGGATTTTACAGGTGCAAGCGTGTCAACATCTGTGATTCCACGCTCTATATTTCTTTCTGTAAGATACTCATCCTGTATTTTCAAAAATCATTACTGATTGGTCTTGGCGGTCTGACATTCATAAGTGAGCGGAGCAGATTTTCCTGCCCCTGCTTATCCGTAGGAATGTTCTGTCTGCCAAACGGTATTTCTTCTTTTAAAAGATACTGAATCAGATATTCTCTTCGCTCATCCTGTGTCATAATACCAGCCCCCTTATATCAGTAATTGCCTTTGCCATATCACCGCCAATACCGATTGCACGTTCCCCGAAGCTTTCCGGAACTACCGCTTCATCTATATTTAGGCGTATCAAACTATAAGACGAGTTCTCCCTCACCATCTTTTCAAAAGGGAAACGTATAATAATCGGCGTATTAAATCCAACTCCAAGTTCCAAAAGAACAACCTTTTTATCTTTATTCTGTTCCAGAAAACCCGCATACCTGTCGGCTGCCTCATGCCACGCTTCATCTTCCACAAAATAATTATCACAACGGAGATTCATAGCCATATTGCCGCCACACACCGGACATTTTGGTACAAGTTCTGATGGAATCAGGCAGTCTCTTCTTGCTTTATCCATTTTACGAAACAGGTCTTTTGCATCGTAAGTCTTTGAATGACAGGCTTTCTGGCACTGGATTTTCCCATAATCTCCCTGTGTTGCAAATATTCTTTTTTCATCGAATCCCGCTTTATAAACTGATGATCCACATTGGTTGTAAGTACAAAATATTCTTTATTCTTTACAAGATCATAAAGCTCTGTATAAAGCGGCAATGCCGGAGGATCAAAGCGGTTCATCAATGCATGTTTTGACCAGTATCCCCACTTTGCCTCCTCAGACGGATATGGATAAAATCCGGCTGCATACATATCTGTCATGTAGTACTCACCGTATTTTTTTATAAATTCTGCAAAATTGTCTGTAAACCTTTTACCACCATATTGGATTCCCGCAGCTGTCGATGCCCCGGCTCCTGCCCCGATTATAACACAGTCTGTATTTCTTATATTCTTTGCTGCCCTGTCAATCTGGTCTTCATATGCATCCTTTTGGAATACATAATCCCTTGCCGGAGTACTACATAAAAAGTTTCTCCAGTCAGCATGCCCTTTTCTGATTTTCTTAAAAATCATAATGAACCTCTTTTCTCAATACACTGCTTCGGACAAATTTCTGCACATCTTCCGCAATGCAGACAATGATTCTGGTTGATAGTAACCGGAACTGAAGATATATCAATGCATTTTTGCGGACATACAGAGTAACACAGTTTGCATCCAATACATTCTTTTCCAATAAAATACCCTGTCTGAACTGCCTCGGTTTTTCCAATTGTTATAGTATCCCTCACAATATTTGATGGATTGCTGATATCAAAATACTCTCCCTGTGCCTCATACAGCCGAAACACTTCGATTGCGTCTTTCGTATCTCCCGGATAGATTTTCTTCATATATGGATTTTTTTCAAACATAATATCAAGATTCTTTTTCCCAATGTTCTTTATTTTTCCTCGAAGAGACACCGCAATTTTATCTTTTGTTGCAGATATTGCCACGTACTGCTGCTCCATTAACTGGTCATAAAATGCTTTTCCCTTTGCTGTAAGGAAATACACACCTTCTTCATCATAGTACATCATATCTATGATTCTTGTCTGAGGATGTCCATCTGAACCTATCGTTGCAACTGTTGTTGAATGAATTTCATCCACCAGAAGTTTAAGATAATCCATTTTTGTCATTTCAAAGTCTCTCCTTTCAGTATCGGTGTAAGTTTTTTATATATCATCATGGTAATTGCTCCAATTACCAAGCCTTTTAAGATATTAAACGGCAATGCATTGAATAGCACAACGTCCAGCTTAGTCTTAATAAATGGCAGAAATTCGCCAAATGATGGACTCAAAGGAACCGGAAACTCTAAAAATGCCAACACATATGATATAGCTGCCAGTAGAGCTGTCATTGTTATCGTTCTTGTAGAAACTAAATTTTTTCTTGTTTTAATAGTTGCTGTATTGTTACTCATAAATCTCCTTTTTGTGAGATATGCCTGAATTTAAAACAGCCCGCAGGACGGGATTCCCTGCGGGACTTGTTTTATCATATCTTCTCTCATCCGGACTTTACCGTCGGTTATGGAATTGCACCATATCAGCTTTTGCTCGCAGACTATACTGCCGGTCAGGAATTACACCTTGCCCCGAAGACTGTAATTTTTTCTGTTAATTATCTTTAAAATTCATAAGGTGGATTTCCAGAGAAATCTGCGATTAAACCATGCGGATTTTCAAGATAGAATACCTCAAAAATAGGATTATCTGCTGTCTGGTACTGTCCCTTAACGATAGGATTGTTCATGCATCCTCCTTTACACTCTTGTTGTCCTCAAATACTGCTTTGCCATGAAGGCGAATCCATGCGTATTCAGGGGAAGATACTGATACTTCTACTTCAGGATTTGCTAACATATCCTTGTAAACATCCTTTGTGTTGTTAGTACAGAACCAAAGCTTTCCATCCTGCTCAAAACAGAACATGAATGGACGGCATTTTGCCTTTCCATCTCTTCCGACTGTTGCTAAGTACTGAACTGAATTTTTCTGTAAAAATTCTTACTACTTTCTGCATTTTAAATTACCTCCTCGATATGTTGTAACAATTATTATTACATCTTGTAGCTATACAATATCATCCGTTTAATGTAATGTCAATAGTTACATCAAACTTTTTGTAACTTTTTTTGTTACAACTCCTTTTGAAGATTTTACATTGATTATGAAAAACGAAAAGGCTCCGGAAATTGTGATGATATAATCACGCATCCGAAGCCTTCTGTATGCTACTCTTTCTCTGTATACACTGCAATATCTTTTTTCACATCAGCAAGTGTCATTTCTGAAAGTTTTTCCTCCATTGCCTTCTGTACTTCTAACAGTCTCTTATCAAGAACATGGTGAATATTCTTTCCTACCGGACATTTCTGATTGGGATTCTCATGAAAATGAAACAGTTCTTCATCTGGTGCACATTCCACTGCTTTATACACATCAAGGAATGTAATCTGCTCCAATGGTCTGGTAATTGTCACACCGCCTGTCCCTCTTGCAACTTCAATAAGACCAGCAGCCTTTAATTGTTGCAATATTTTACGAACAATCACCGGATTAGTTCCAATGCTTGCTGCCATAAAATCACTAGTCATCTTCTGATCCGAAAATGTATCTATACAGCAAACATATGGATTGCCATTGTAAATCTGCTTGAAATCTGCATTATAAACACCTCTCTTTGACAGTAATCATATCAAAAAACAGATGTAATTTCAATGGTTACATTGTTGTTGAAAACTTAATATAAATACAATCAATAGTCTGCTTTAGAAAAAAACAATTTTATGTCTATCGACATCTCGCCAAATGGAATTTACCTAACGCAGCGATGCCCCGAACGCCCTTAGTTCTTCTCTCTTTTTCTCGCTCTTGTTTTCAGACCCATGTGCTGTAAACACACCCATGTTTTCAAGTCCAAGATAATCCAGAAAGTCTCCTTTGAACGAGAAAAGAGCACCCTCATACATATTAGCATCTCCGGAGCTAAGTATCATGGCAAACTTTTTTCAAATTCTTCGGTCCTCTCGGATATGCCGCAGAATAAAATCTGTCGATTACACATTTTAGCTGACCGGATATGCCGTGATAATAAATGGGCGATGCAATAACAAGCATTTCTGCTTCTTTCAAAAGATTATATACTTCCTGCATATCATCCTTCTGAATACACTCACCGTGTCCTTTGCTATGACAGTATTCACATGCCAAACACCCACCTATCTTCTTTTTGCATACATCCACCACATCAACGATATGTCCTGCACTCTCAGCTCCTTTCTTAAATGCATTAACCATATCTTTTGTACTTCCCTGTGGATGTGGACTTCCATTTAATACTAATATCTTCATTTCCATCACCTTATCTTTTTATTCTTCAATCTTAGTACCAGTCATGTTTCTCATTTTTTTCCAAAGCCTCAATCTGCT
>ENA-OQEB01000809-OQEB01000809.1-human-gut-metagenome-genome-assembly--contig:-NODE-809-length-12264-cov-2.161572_pt1 | contig 12264 bp, 17 predicted proteins | sample MGYA00242787_ERZ504619 | MGnify/ENA primary metagenome ERZ504619 (study PRJEB26092, sample SAMD00036317) | human gut metagenome | host: Homo sapiens | study: EMG produced TPA metagenomics assembly of... | reverse complement strand
CAGTTGCGCGAACGCCCGTTGCCGGGCGGCCGCCTGCTTCGTCGTGGTCGCCGCCGCCGTTTCCTTTGTAGTCATCGTCGTCCTCCTGTTTGCATGGTAGCCGAAGAATCCGCGGAACGTAATCGACGATTTCCGCCCTGACGTCGTATTGGAGTTGCATGCTGGCTCCTGCTGGCGGGAGCTGTCGGCGGAGCCGACTGAGGGTGGTCTGGGTCTTAGGTGGCGATTGTGCCTTAAGCGCAATCGTTCTCGATGATCGTGCCCGACGTATGATGAATGCACCAAACCGGCACATCGCAACTGATCGGTGACGGCTTGAATGGCATAAGATGGGCGCCATGAAGGATTTTCTGATGCGATGGCTGGTGCTGACGGTTGCGGCCGCGGTGATGGTGGTGCTTCTGCCCGGCATGACCGCGGTGGGGCAGCCTCCGATTTTGGGAATCGCAGTGTTCGCGCTGTTCATGGCGCTGATCAACGCCTCGATCAAGCCGGTGACGCAGCTGATCGCGCTGCCGTTTTCGATTCTCACGTTCGGGCTGCTGTATCTGGTCATCAACTGGCTGTTCATGCGGCTCGCCTCATGGTTGGCAATCAGTCTGTTCGGTGTTGGCGTGCTGGTGCACGGGTTCTGGTGGGCGGTGCTCGGCTCTCTCATCATGTCCATTGTCTCGGGGATCGTCGGCAGCATCGTGCGCGATTGAGCGTCGGCGTACATCCGGCATGATGGTCGGATTTCGGGCCTCGCATGATTGCCTGGCCGCGAGCCGACGGCGTTCGCGGACACTCTGGTTCCGTCGGCCACACACCGTGCTAGGATATGCACCGAAGTCAAGGCGATGATCCGTTATCAGCGGGGAGTCTTCGGAAGAAAAGCTTCATGACGGTCGATCGAACGTCGACGGCACGAAGCTGAGTAGAACCGACGGGATCGGCCCGTCACAGCCGAACACAAGCGGTCGCGAGTTTTCGCCGTCTTAGGATGGCCGGATGCGAGCGACAAGCGAGGTGGTACCGCGGTGGCGGTCGGCAGCTTGAGGCATGCCGCTGATCATCGTCCTCGTAGGCGGGAATGGCCATGACGGCTATTCCGGGCGGAACAAGGGTTCCGGCCGCGAGGACATCGCCGGCGCATATATGCCGCCGGTGTGGCGAACGGCCGTCTCAATCCCTGTTCTTCCCGTGAATGGTTCGCTATAGCCAGCTCCCGTAGGACCAGTGCAATGCGACATCGAGGAGAGCAATGGTGAGCGAAACCACCAATTCCCACGTGTATCCCAAGGCGAACGAGGGCGGCGAGACCGCCAGCGTCGCGCCGAACCCGAGTTTCCCCAACATGGAGGAAACCGTCCTGAAGTATTGGGACAAGGACGACACCTTCAACAAGTCCGTTGAACGCAACCCTTCCGGCGACCATAGCCAGAACGAGTTCGTGTTCTTCGACGGCCCGCCGTTCGCGAACGGCCTGCCGCACTACGGCCACCTGCTGACCGGTTACGCGAAGGACGTGATCCCGCGCTACCAGACCATGAAGGGCCGCAAGGTCAACCGCGTGTTCGGCTGGGACACGCACGGTCTGCCCGCCGAGCTGGAGGCGCAGAAGGAGCTCGGCATCGACTCGGTCGACCAGATCGAGAAGATGGGCATCGACAAGTTCAATGACGCCTGCCGCGCCTCCGTGCTGAAGTACACGCACGAATGGCAGGATTACGTGCATCGTCAGGCCCGCTGGGTCGACTTCGAGCACGGGTACAAGACGCTGAACATCCCGTACATGGAGTCGGTGATGTGGGCGTTCAAGCAGCTGTACGAGAAGGGCCTGGCGTACCAGGGCTACCGCGTGCTGCCGTACTGCCCGAAGGATCAGACGCCGCTTTCGGCGCACGAGCTGCGCATGGACGCCGACGTGTATCAGGATCGTCAGGACACCACCGTGTCGGTGGCCGTGAAGCTGCGCGACGAGGAGGACGCCTACGCGGTCTTCTGGACCACCACGCGTGGACCGTGCCACCAACTTCGCGATCGTCGTCGGCGCTGACATCGACTATGTGAGGTGCGCCCGACGCAGGGCAAGTACGCCGGCAAGAAGTTCTACTTCGGCAAGCCCCTGCTCTCCAAGTACGAGAAGGAGCTCGGCGAGGATTACGAGGTCGTGCGCGAGCTCAAGGGCTCCGAGATGGCCGGTTGGCGTTACTGGCCGGTGTTCCCGTACTTCGCTGGCGACAAAGCCGAGTCTGAGGCAACGTGCCGGGGCCCGAAGGCTACCAAATCTTTACCGCGGACTACGTAGACACCGTCGAGGGTACCGGCCTGGTTCACCAGGCTCCCTATGGTGAGGACGATATGAACACGCTGAACGCGCACGGCATCAAGAGCACTGACGTGCTCGACGCCGGCTGCCGCTTCACCGCGCAGTGCCCCGATTACGAGGCATGTACGTGTTCGACGCGAACAAGCCGATCCTGCGCAACCTGCGCAACGGAGACGGCCCGCTGGCCGAGATCCCGGCCGAGCATCGCGCGATCCTGTTCCAGGAGAAGAGCTATGTGCACTCCTACCCGCACTGCTGGCGTTGCGCCACTCCGCTGATCTACAAGCCGGTGAGCTCCTGGTTCGTGTCGGTGACCAAGATCAAGCCGCGTCTGCTGGAATTGAACCAGCAGATCAACTGGATTCCGGGCAACGTCAAGGACGGCCAGTTCGGCAAGTGGCTCGCCAACGCGCGCGACTGGTCCATCTCCCGCAACCGTTTCTGGGGCTCCCCGATTCCGGTGTGGGTCAGCGACGATCCGAAGCATCCGCGTGTGGACGTCTACGGTTCGCTCGAAGACTCAAGGCCGACTTCGGCGATTACCCGCGCGACAAGGACGGCAACGTCAACATGCACCGTCCGTGGATCGACAACCTGGTTCGCGTCAACCCGGACGACCCGACCGGCAAGAGCCACATGCACCGTATCAGCGACGTGCTCGACTGCTGGTTTGAATCCGGTTCGATGTCGTTCGCGCAGTTCCACTACCCGTTCGAGAACAAGGAGAAGTTCGAGCAGCACTTCCCGGCCGACTACATCGTGGAGTACATCGGCCAGACCCGAGGCTGGTTCTACCTGTTGCACGTGATGGCGACCGCCCTGTTCGACCGGCCGCGTTCAAGAACGTGATCTGCCACGGCATCGTGCTCGGTTCCGACGGCCAGAAGATGTCCAAGCATCTGCGCAACTACCCGGACGTGAACGGCGTGTTCGACAAGTACGGTTCCGACGCCATGCGCTGGTTCCTCATGTCTTCGCCGATCCTGCGAGGCGGCAACCTGATCGTCACCGCGGACGCATCCGCGACACCGTGCGCCAGGTCATGCTGCCGGTGTGGAGCTCCTACTACTTCTTCACCCTGTACGCCAATGCGGCCAACGGCGGGGCCGGCTTCGACGCCCGTCAGCTGCGCGCGGACGAGGTGGCGGGTCTGCCCGAGATGGACCGTTACCTGCTGGCCCGCACCCGCAGGCTCGTAGAGCGTGTAGAGAAGTCGCTCGACGAGTTCGCGATTTCTGACGCGTGCGATGCGGCAAGTGACTTCATCGACGTGCTCACCAACTGGTACATCCGCAACACCCGTGACCGCTTCTGGAAGGAGGACGCAAACGCGTTCAACACGCTGTACACCGTGCTTGAGGTGTTCATGCGCGTTCTCGCGCCGCTCGCCCCGATGGAGTCCGAATCCGTGTGGCGTGGCCTGACCGGCGGCGAATCCGTGCATCTGGCCGATTGGCCGTACGTCGCGGACGAGAAGACCGGTGAGGCGACCGAGCTTGGCCGTGTGCTGGTCGACGACCCGGCACTGGTGGACGCGATGGAGAAGGTGCGCGAGATCGTCTCCGGCACTCTGTCGTTGCGCAAGGCCGCCCAGATCCGTGTGCGCCAGCCGCTCGCCAAGCTCACCGTCGTGGTCGAGGATGTGGACGCCGTCAAGGCGTACGACGAAATTCTCAAGTCAGAGCTTAATATAAAGGATATTGAGTTCTGCACGATGGAGGATGCCGGTTCGCAGGGCTGAAGATCGTGCACGAGCTGAAGGTCAACGCCCGCGCCGCCGGCCCGCGCCTCGGCAAGCAGGTCCAGTTCGCCATCAAGCGTCCAAGACCGGTGCCTGGCACGTCGATGCCGCGACCGGTGCTCCGGTCGTCGAGACGCCGAACGGCGAGGTTGCGCTGGAGGCCGGTGAATACGAGCTAATCAACCGCGTGGAGGAGGAGAACGCCGCCGAGGCCAACGCTTCCGTGTCGGCCGCTCTGCCCACCGGCGGTTTCGTGATCCTCGATACCGTGCTGACCGCCGATCTGGAGGCCGAGCTACGCCCGCGATGTGATTCGCGCCGTGCAGGACGCCCGCAAGGCCGCCGACTTGGACATCGCCGATCGCATCGCCCTGGTGCTGACCGTGCCGTCCGCCAATGTGGCCGATGTTGAGCGGTTCCGCGATCTGATCGCCCATGAGACGCTGGCCACCTCCTTCGCGGTGAAGGAAGGCGCCGAGCTGGGTGTGGAGGTCGCCAAGGCGTGATGCTTTGATGCATTTAGTGCTCGCGGAGATTTTGGGTTGGCCAAGATTTCCGCGAGCACAAGTCATCTGATGGTGCCGTGCTCTGAACCTGTGGGGATGCTCTGGCGAAAGGCCGGGAACCTTCCACCAGACCAAAAGGTTTAAAGGGTGGAGGGCACCGGCCTTCCGACCTTTATTATTGCATGACTGAGTTTGCCCTGCATACGCGGGGATGATCCGTTGATAGGGAGGAATGAAAGTTCTTCTGCTGATGGATGCTCCGCATTGGCGGGGGTATTGAATGAGAGTTGACATATAAAGGTGTTATCTAGTATACTTTATATCAGTAAGTTGATTGGGAGAAATGATTATCTTCCCAGCACTTCTTGTAATATGTGTTAAGGAGGACATATGGCGATAACAGATAATTCTCAATTGTTCCCATTGCCAATTCCTCCGATAGAGCATGAGAGGCATATATATCGACCAGCATTTGATTCCTTCATGTCTCGGTCGGAACGCAGACGACAAACCGGAGATTACCATTCGGCAGTGCCGGCAATGTTAGCCGAATACAAATTCGATATACCCACTGATATCAGCGCGAATATGGAGGAAGCAGCTCATGCGTTAGGCCGATTCGATGCTTATGCAGCAGTAAAATTTGGTACGTCGGGACACGAAATTAGTCCGATGGCATCCATTTTGCTGCGTACGGAATCTACGTCATCTTCTCAAATTGAGAATCTTACAGTTGGAGCAAAGAAGCTTGCATTGCAAGAGCTGGGTGAAGGTGGCAGCGATAATGCGCGTGTAGTGACTGGCAATGTTCGTGCCATGGAGTCCGCGTTGGAGTTCGCGCATGACTTGGATGAACTGCATCTATTGGCGATGCATCATGCGCTACTTGCCGCACAGGAAGGTTGGTCGCAGTACGCAGGTCGGTATCGTGACGGCTTGGTATGGGTTGGTGGTCGGAGCCCCCGTGATGCTACTTATGTTGCTCCTCAGCCCGAGCTGGTCAAACGACATATGGATGACGTATTGGCATTTCTGCAGAGATGATCTGCCGATTATCATGCAATGTGCCATTGCGCATGCGCAATTTGAGACCATCCACCCGTTTGCCGACGGCAACGCAGAGTGGGACGCGCTTTGGTGCATGCGGTGCTGCGTAACAAGGGTCTGATTCACAGCACCACGCCTCCGGTGTCGGCCGGATTATTGACTGATACTCATCGATATTTTGGTGCGCTGCAGACATATCGTACGGGGGATGCGCGCCCGATTGTGGAATGTTTCGCCGATGCCTGCCTCTATGCCGCCTCTACGGGTATCGAACTAGTTGATGCGTTGGATGCACAGTTGACGGATGCTCGGCAAAAGCTAGATGGTCTTCGCAAGGATTCGTCGGCATGGAGGGTTCTGCCGCAACTAATTGAACAGCCGATTATCAATGGCAAGTATCTGCAAGAAACTCTCGGCATGTCGCCTATGACCTCATCTCGCGCACTTAAGGTTCTGGCCGAACGCGGTGTACTGAAGGAAAGTTCAGGAGGACGACGCAGCACTGTATGGAGCATAGGGGCGTCTTGTCTGTGCTGGACGATTATGCAGCACGATTGAGGAGGGAATGATATGGCCACTCATTTTCCGAAGGGCAAGCCGGCGTTGTCGCCGGAGGCTCTATCGATTTGGGCGAAAACGGCATTTTACGGGCGCACGGATGACGACAGCTATCTGCAGTTGTGGCAGCATTTGGAGGACACAGGTGAGGTTGCGCTGCATGTATGGGATGATTTCGTCTCCGATAACATCAAGGAGCTGTTGGCTGAGGATATTGGCGATCGTGAAGTTGCGAAGGAACTATATCAGTTCATTGCTGCGATTCATGATATTGGTAAAGGGGCTCCGTCATTTATCGTGCAGAGTACCAAATTCGCTGACAAGGTGAAGCAGACCAAGCTGTCCATTAAGGCAATCGTCGGCAAAGATCTGATGCGTTCGGAGTATCGGCATGAGCTCGTCGGATATGCAGCTGTGATCGAGTGGTTCTGCAGCCAGGGGTTCCCGGTTGAGCCGGGGACGTTCGCCTACGGTGTCGCATGTGTTGTAGCAGGTCATCATGGTAAGTCCCTGACTGACGATAAACAGGCGCTGGTCGATCCCTTACAACGGGGGAAAAGCTTCCGCGGGAAAACGTTCATGGGAGATAAGGCATGGACGCGGTCCGTGATGAGTTGTTGGATTGGATTGCGGAAACTCTGCATGCTCAGCCGATTCTTTATACGCTACGCAACCGATCCCTGCGCAGACGTACGCAGATACTGCTGACATCGATGGTGGTTATGGCTGATTGGATTGCCAGTGATAGCAGATTATTTCCTCTCAATCAGGGTTCCGTGGACGAACAGATCTTCGATGCAAGGTATCGAGCGGACAAAGCATGGCGTATGTTGCGGATTCCGGAACCATGGAACCGTTCGCAACGGGGGAGTCACCCGATGAGATGTTCGCTGAACGTTTCTCCATCCCCGGCGCGCATATGCGCCGGTGCAGCGCGAAGCGGCTCGTCTGGCCCGAACCATGCAATCACCGGGCCTGATGATCGTCGAAGCCAATATGGGTGAGGGCAAGACCGAGGCGGCGCTGATTGCGGCGGAAATCCTTGCCGCACGATTCCAATGCGGAGGCATCTATTACGCGCTGCCCAGTCAAGCGACCGTCAACGCGATGTTTACTCGGGTGTTGGACTGGGTAGGGCATCTACCGTCCGATGAACAGGGACAGATCGGTTCGTTATTTCTGGCCCACGGCAAGAACAATCTCAACGATGAGTACGAGCACCTGCGCGAACAATGGTTCGACGATGGAGGAGAAGGACTTGACGCCGAAATGGATCTGTCCGAACCATCTGTCGGTTCCGTCGACGCTGAATACGACGGGATCGACCGATATGGGAGGATCATGCATACGACGATCATTCGACCATGCAGGCGGTCGTCAACTCATGGTTGACCGGCTATCGACGCGGTAATTTGTCCGACTTTGTCGTTGGCACCATCGATCAGGTATTGATGGCTGGATTGCGTAGCAAATATGTCGTGCTGCGGCATCTGGCACTTGCCGGCAAGGTCGTGATTCTGGATGAGGTTCACTCCAACACCGCCTACATGAACGTGTATATGGAGACTGTGCTGTCTTGGCTGGTGCCTACGGTGTACCGGCTATCATGCTCAGCGCGACACTGCCGCAGGAGAAACGCCAGGCTTTTCTGGATGCCTACAGGAATGGGGCGTCGGCTGCTTCCAAAGTGGAGGCGGAACCCGTCAGATATTCAAAGTCTGCTCTGTCGCTTCCGGCAAGGATTCCTCTACCGTCGAGAATCCCGCCGATGTCTGCTGGGAATATCGCGCTGCCGCGGCGTATTCCTTTGAGACAGAGGAAGGATGTGGTACGGAACAATGACGAGGTCTCCGTCGAACCGGATATGCGATATCCTCTGATTTCGGTCGTCTCGGCGAGCGAAGCTCCCGTTGCGGTAGCGCCTGAGCCATCCGGTCGTGCCACTGACATCGAGGTGTCGCTGATGGATGATGGTGACGAGGCGCTCGTTTCGTTGCTGAGAAAGAATCTCCAAGATGGCGGATGCGCGGTCGTTATCCGTGACACGGTAAGCCGTGCCCAAGCGACATATCAGATGCTGTGTGAGACGATGGGCGATGATATGGACATCATGCTGGACCATTCCCGGTTTCTAGCCGTCGACCGTGCCCGCATTGATCGGGGACTCATCGACCGATACGGCAGATACGGTTCGGTGGAGGGCCGCTCCGGCATCGTCGTGGCCACACAGGTCGTGGAACAGTCGCTCGATGTGGATTTCGACCTAATGATTACCGACATCGCGCCAATCGACCTAATCCTGCAACGTGCGGGACGTCTCCACCGCCATCATCGTGGAGATGGGGAGAACCTGCGTCCGGAACTGCTACGACAGGCACGACTAGTGATCACCGGGGTCAGCCAGTGGGAGCGCGATGCTCCGCCGCAATTCGCGACCGGCGTGGATAAGGTGTACCAGCCATACCTGCTGATGCGTTCGCTGGCGGTGCTGGATGTAGAACCGGGTGTATCTCGACGACTGAATATCCCGGGTGATATTCCCCGACTGGTGCAGACCGTGTACGGAAAGAAGCTGATATGTCCGGGATCATGGCAGGATAGTGATTATGGGGAGCGTGCCGCGCAGACCAAGTTGGAAGACTCGCGAACTGACAGCGAACATGAGGCCAGACGATTCCGGATTTTCCAGCCGCAGTCACCGCGACATCCCTTCGATATCAACGGTTGGCTCGATGCCACGATGACCGATGCCGACACTCCGGGAGGGGCAGACGAACGCGTCAGCCGTGCCGGGATCCGAGAGGGTGAGGATTCGTTCGAAGTCATCGTTCTGCAGCAACAGGATGGAGAGCTTATGTTGCCGTCTTGGTGTGGGTTCAAAGAATCAGAGCGGATACTTCCATCCGGCTTTGGAGCTCCTACTCGCCAACAGGTGCGTGACATCCTGTCCTGCACAATTTCGCTGAGCAGAACTTCTTTGAAGTATATGGATCTTGATGAAGTCATTAAAGCCTTTGAACGGGCCACGCCAGACCCTTGGTACGACTACATGCAGTTGGATCGCAGTCTTGCCGGTCAGTTGATGATCGCCCTCGACGAAAACGGGATCGCCACTTATCAAATCCCGAAGTCGGATAAAGATGGTACAAAAATAAGTAACAGGACATTGACTGTCCGCTATTCAATGGAGAAGGGATGGCAGGTAGATGCCGACGAGTGATCTTTCATACAACTTGATGGATCGTCCATGGATCCCGGTGACGATGACTGATGGGTCGTTTCAATGCCTGTCCATCGTGGAAGTCCTGGAACGGGCGGATCGCATTCACAGCATAGATGGTGACATCCCGCTTCAGCGTTTTGCTCTGGTCCGTCTGCTGCTAGCAATAATATACGGCACGTTTGGTCACCTTTGTGTGTCTGAACAGTCTGACCAGGATTATGATGACGTCTCACACTGGAAGATGTTGTTTGGGAGTGGTTCGGAAAGACGAGAGGATGTTCTCCCTGCGTTGTTGAACTATTGCAGCTATTACCGGGAACGATTTGACCTGTTCGACAATGCGGCACCTTTCTATCAAGTTTCTGGTCTGCACACCGCGAAGGACGAAGTTTCCGGACTGGAACGTTTGATATTGGACGTACCCAATGGCGAGAAGTTCTTCACCACACGCATTGGCGAAGGTCTTGCCACGATGAGCGCTGCGGAGGCGGCCCGATGGCTGGTGACCTTGCAGCGTTGATGCGTCCGGCATCAAATCGGGTGCAGTGGGCGACCTCGCGTCAAGGGGGGCAAAGGCTATCCTATCGGTGTGGCATGGGCTGGGCATCTGGGTGGGGATCTCGTTGAAGGATCCAACCTGTGGCAGACACTGATACTTAACTACGTCGCGTCGGCGTACTCGGTCTTGACGATGGGTCGGTGTGGAACGGTAACGAGGATGTGCCAATATGGGAGCGTGATCCGTTGACGGCACAGGCTGAGGTGGGACTTGACCAGCCTGCGGAAAAGACAGGCCACACGGTCAGCTTCTTAGGCCCGGCGACGCTGCTGACTTGGCAGTCTCGACGCGTGCTGCTAGCCATGACGGGGAGACAGTCACCGGTGTGTTGATTTGTAATGGTGACCGTTTGAAGCCACAGAATGCACACCAATATGAAACTATGACCTCATGGCGGCGTAGCGACACTCAGGAAAAGGCACTGAAGATGTCGCTGGTATATATGCCTCGTAAACATGATCCATCCCGCGCGCTGTGGCGGGGTCTACCGACGTTGATTGTGGACGAGCATGCAAGGCCGAACATGGTAGTGAACCTCCGAAAGCATTGCGACCACTAACGTTGCGATGGCTGGACAAGGTCAATATTGGCGAATTACCCATCCGGTTGCACGCATTCGGCGTTGAATATGGCAGCAACGAAGCGGTGGTTGACACCACTGTGGACGATGTGCTCGATCTGAACCTGACGGTGCTGTCCTCGCAGCACCCCGAATTGGGCGGAGTCGTCTGCGACGCTGTCGGTATGGTGGATAACGGTGTACAGGAGCTACGGAATCTGGCGGGAAACATAGCCATCGCTGCCGGGTTGCCAGTGGATGGACCGAGAACTCGGGCCGCAGACATCGGGTACACTGCTTTCGATAGCGCATTTCGACGGTGGGTGCGTGGGATTGACTCCGATGCGATGTGGAAGAGGTTCGGCAGAAATGGAGTACGACTGTGCGACGTATCCTGTTCCGTCTCGGGAATCAGCTTGCCGCCCAAGCATCCTCTCGCGCAATCGTCGGTCGTGACATCACTCGCAGAAACCCGAAAACCGGTGCATCGACAACTACGCATTACTGCGTGGCACTTGCCGAAATTTGGTACCGAGGGAGAATCAATAAGCTTATCCCCGAGGTCACCAACGAAGGAGAGAACGAATAATGGAACAGCATATGGAGCAATCCAGGCAAGGCATGCCTCCGACCGTACGACTTACGCCACTCGGCACATGGGTGTCGGGACGAGTACGTCGACTAGCCAATGGCGGCGGTAGCGAGAAAGGATATTTGGACGACGGTGCCTACACGACTGCAGCAATAGCCAAACTTCGGAACAGCGTCGGCCATGAGATCGGCGACAATCCCGATGTGTTCGCGTGGACTTTGCCGGATACGGATGATCGCGCGATCAGAGGATACGATTCCACCGATTCTGGTACACCAACGCCTCAGGAGCATGCCATCTATGCGGCTGTCACGCTATTTGCGCTGCACCAGCAGTCGATTCGTGACCTGTCGATGCACACCGATGCGGGGGTTTCGCTTGGTCTTGCGGTAGGCCGTATGGCATACGGCAATTTCAATGAGAACGGCATCCGTGGCATGTTCGACCGGCTGCAGACCGCCAACAGCTGGAAGGAGCTGACTCGACATGCGCGAGGCTGATTCGACTACTCCGACGCGAGCGCATCGCCATCAATTACGGGATGCTCGCTCAGGACTTGGAAGGACTGCGTTCCGGACGGGCACGGGCCAATGCGGTTCGGCTGCGATGGGGGCGTGACTTTCAGCGAGGCTATGGAGCCGCGAGGGCCAGCGATGATTCGAATAGCTAGTGCAATGCTCTGAGCCCGGGGCCATCCATCCATTGACTCATGACGTCTCCATATTGACGTCCCATACATAAACAATATGACGGCAAGTGCCGTCGTTTCCGGAAAGGAATAAGACATCATGTCAACTATCAACCGCACCATCATCGAAATCCACGCGCTGGAGACCACCGCCGCCGGCAACCTCAACCGTGATGATACAGGCAGCCTAAAACCGTGGAATACGGTGGAACGACCCGAGCTAGGTGTCCAGTCAAGCTTGGAAGCGTCCGACACGCGAACTGTTCAAGGAATTGGTCGATCCAAATGATCTGGGAATACGCACCAAGCGTGTCGTGGAGGAACTGACAGGCCGCATCCTCGAATGCCGCGGAGATCTGAGTGAGGAGCAAGCAACCATGCTCGCCGAAACCGTATTACAAGATGTGCTGGTATCAAGCTGGAAAACCACGTAAGAAGAAAGCTGACAAAATCGATGATGATGATCGATGTCAAGCAGTC
>ENA-OQEB01000808-OQEB01000808.1-human-gut-metagenome-genome-assembly--contig:-NODE-808-length-12267-cov-1.703954_pt1 | contig 12267 bp, 14 predicted proteins | sample MGYA00242787_ERZ504619 | MGnify/ENA primary metagenome ERZ504619 (study PRJEB26092, sample SAMD00036317) | human gut metagenome | host: Homo sapiens | study: EMG produced TPA metagenomics assembly of... | reverse complement strand
ATTTTCGGAAATTTCGACCCAATCTGCATAACGTTTCACACCAACTTCACAATCCGACCCAGCGGCCACTCTAATTTCTGCCTTTTTCAATGCTGCACGGCGTCTGCGTTCCGATCATCGCAAGCGTTACTTCCTAGGTAAAGTTTGCGGATCTGCAAATATCAATTACCGGTAAAGGATTCATGAAAATGCTTGCAAAATATGGAAAAATGAATAGCCATATATTAAAATTAGAAGATAAGCTTCCTATGTAAGATATGCCGGAGGAATCATGAAGGAGCGAAAGAAATGACAGACGCAGAAAGACTAGAAAAATGGTACGAAGAGCAGAATTTTCTACCGGGGGTAAAGAGCATTTTCAAGAACGTTTATGATAATTATTATGTACAAGACCATGAAGAACCAGTTTTCCACGGAATCCCAGCAGTCTACAAGGTTGTAGGAGATAATTTCATATATGTTCACGGAAAAGAAAAAGAGCATGTTTTATGGGTGTATGCAGGTTCACCCGAGCCAGTTAAGCCGGAAGATGTACCAGAGTTCTTAAATTAGACCAGCGAACGAAAGGAGCGGAACGATGGCGAAAGATGGAATAAAAATTCCCTATAAAAAAAGCCCTGCACACGCAGGGCATGGCGGAAGAGATGGGATTGACCCCCGCACGGGAATTACCCGCCTGCTGGTATTCGAAGCCAGTCCCTTCAGCCTCTTGGGTACCTCTCCATATTTCAATCATAGCTTTATAATGTTAGCACAGGCGAAACCCTTTTGCAAGGAGTTTTTGATATAAAACAATGGGACGGCAAAAGTGGGAGAAACCGCGGAAACCTTTTAAAATATGGGCGGGATTTCTTGAAAGTCTTTTGTGAATATTATATAATGAAATGAATATTTATATATAGGAGAGATTCAATGGAAAATTTAGGTCTGAATGAAATACGAGATTTATTCAGAGATTTCTTTGTCAGCAAGGGTCATTACGCCGGAAAGAGTGCTTCTTTGATTCCTCAGAATGACAAGAGTCTTCTGATTATCAACTCGGGAATGGCACCGCTGAAACCGTATTTTGCCGGAGTGGAAACCCCGCCTTCGAAGCGCATGACTACCTGTCAGAAATGCATCCGTACCGGAGACATTGACAACGTCGGAAAGACGGCAAGACACGGTACATTCTTCGAAATGCTGGGCAACTTCAGTTTCGGAGATTACTTTAAAGAGCAGAGTCTCACCTGGGATGGGAATTCATTACGGAGTGGCTCAAGATGCCGAAAGAGCGAGTATGGGCAACCGTATATCAGGACGATGACGAAGCCCACGACATCTGGGTTAAATTGGGCATGCCGGAAGATCACATCGTCCGCCTGGGCAAAGACGACAACTTCTGGGAAATCGGTCTGGGTCCGTGTGGTCCTTGCTCCGAAATCTTTTTTGACAGAGGCGAAAAGTACGGCTGCGGCAAACCGGATTGCAAACCGGGCTGCGACTGCGACCGTTATATTGAATTCTGGAACCACGTATTCTCCCAATTTTCCAAGGAGGAAGACGGAAGCTATTCAGACCTGGCACATAAGAACATTGATACCGGAATGGGACTGGAACGTATGGCCTGCATCATGCAGGGTGTGGACTCCATCTTCGATATCGACACCATCCGCCACATTCTGAATGCGGTCGCTGAGAAGGCCGGAGTGAAGTACGAGCAGGGCAGCGAACAGAATGACATCAGTCTGCGAATCGTTACCGATCACCTGAGATCCATGGTATTCATGATTTCAGACGGTATCCTGCCGAGCAACGAAGGACGCGGTTACGTGCTCCGGAGACTGATTCGCCGTGCGGCAAGAAACGGCATGATTCTCGGAATTAATCAGGATGACTTCCTGGCAGAACTGGCCGATAAGGTCATCGAAGTATCCGGCGGCGCGTATCCGGAACTGGTAGAGAAGCAAGAATACATCAAGAAAATCATCCGGAACGAAGAGTCCCAGTTCTCCAAAACTTTGGCGAACGGCCTCTCCATTCTGAACGACTATATGAGCGATATGGATGCCAAGGGCGAGAAGGTTCTGGCCGGAGAATTGGCATTCAAGCTGTATGATACTTACGGATTCCCGATTGAGCTCACTGAAGAAATCCTGGCAGAGAACGGAAAGACCCCGGATATGGAAGGCTTCCGCCAGAGCATGGCAAACCAGAAGGAAACCGCCAGAGCCGGTCAGAGAGATACCTCGGATGAAGCGTGGAAGGATGCGGGTGCGTACTCCCATCTTCCGGCAACGGAATTTCTGGGTTATACCGAGACCGAAGCAGAGGCAGAGGTTCAGTTCTGCGGTTCCTATGACCGGGAGCGCAAATTCCTGATTTTCAACCGCACACCGTTCTATGCAACCAGCGGCGGCCAGCTCCACGACACGGGAATCGTAACGGCAGGTGAAGCGAAGTATCACATCGTGGATGTGGTAAAAGAAAACGGCATCTTCCTCCACGTTGTGGACGCCGATGACAGCAAAAAAATGGATGCAGTATCCGAAGGCGACCGGGTGACCTTGAAAATCGACTCCGTAAAGCGGAATCGCATCTCCAGAGGGCACAGCGCTACCCACCTGCTGCAACAGGCGCTTCGGGATGTATTGGGCGACCACGTCATGCAGGCCGGATCCTATGTGGATGAAAATTACCTGCGATTTGACTTTAACCACTTCGAGGCAATGACGGGAGAAGAAATCCGAAAGGTAGAAGATATTGTCAATGCACACATCGACGAATTCCTGCCGATTCAGATGCAGGAAATGCCGATTGAAGAAGCGAAAAAGATGGGCGCAATGGCCCTGTTCGGTGAAAAATACGGCGACATCGTTCGGGTAGTCAGCATGGGAGATTACAGCGTAGAATTCTGCGGTGGTACCCATTTGGATAACACCGGAAAGATTGGCGCATTCAAGATTACCGCAGAGTATGGCGTGGCTTCCGGCGTTCGACGGGTGGAAGCCGTCACCGGATCCCAGGTGATTCAGTATCTGGATGCAAAGGCAGCAATTCTGGAAGAAGCTGCGACGGTATTGAAGACCGGCGAAAAGGATCTTCCAAAGAGAGCGGAACAGCTGCTTCAGGACAACCGGGATCTGGAAAAAGAGCTGAAAGCCTTGAAAGCAGATCAGATTGCCGGCTCCGTGGATGCCATCATTGCTTCGGCAAAGGATGTGAACGGCGTCAAATTGATTACGAAGCGTTTTGACGACACCGATGCGGACCAGCTCCGAGAGATGTCCGATGCGATTAAGGAGCACACCGATAACGTTGTAATGGTATTCGCCGCAGTGAACGACGGAAAGATTATTCTGATTGCATCGGTCAGCGAAGACTTGGTATCCAAGGGATATCACGCCGGAAAAATCATTAAGGAAGTGGCAAAAGTTGCCGGCGGCGGTGGCGGCGGCAAGGCCGGAATGGCACAGGCCGGTGCGAAAGATGCTTCAAAATTGGAAGATGCTTTTGCAAAAGCGGAAGAACTCATTGCGGTTCAGTAAGGAGGTATTGCTATGAGTAAAGATACAGTATGTTTTCGAGGGAATACAACGAACAACAGATGACCAACCGTGAGATTCTGGAAACCATCTACAATGCGCTGCAGGAAAGGAATTACAATGCCATCGACCAGATGGTGGGGTATCTCACATCCGGAGACCCTTCCTACATCACCAGCACAACAATGCCAGACATCTCATCCTCAAGGTGGATCGAGACGATCTTCTGGAAGAGATTCTCACCAGCTATCTGGGAGTTGAGAAGAAGTAATGCGAAAACTAGGACTGGATGTAGGAGATAAGACCATCGGCGTTGCCGTAAGCGACGAATTAGATATCACCGCCCAGGGCGTAACTACCATAGACCGTGTCGGCATTCGAAAGGATGCCGGCAAGGTGATGGATTATGTTCGGGAATACGATTGTGATACCGTGGTAATGGGTCTTCCGATTAATCTGGATGGCTCCGACAGCGTACAGACCGAGAAGGTACGTGAATTCCGAACCATGCTGGAGAACAAGATGCGCAGCTCCGGAATGGCTGACGTCAAGGTGGAATGGCAGGATGAGCGTTTTACCACCGTTATTGCCGAACGGGTGCTGATGGAAGCGAATATGAAGCGGAAATCCCGTAAAGAAGTTGTTGATAAGCAAGCTGCTATTATTATTTTACAGAGTTATATGGACAGGGTGAAAAATGGAAAGTAAAGTCAAAAATCATGATCTGAGTTTTCTCTCTTCCAATGATTACTGGGGCAGAGGCATTATGATCGGCACAAGCGGCCGTCGGATTGCTGTTGCCTATTTTATCATGGGAAGAAGTGAAAACAGCCGAAACCGTTACTTCTATCAGGAAGGGGACAAGGTGGCAATTGCACCGTACGATCCGGCAAAGCTGGAGGACCCGACCTTAATCATCTATTATCCGGTAAAGACCGTTGGAAATCAGCTGATTGTTACCAATGGAGATCAGACGGATACCGTAGAAGAACATCTGAATCAGGGAGGTACTTTCGAATCCGCTCTGCGTACTCGGGAGTTTGAGCCGGACGAACCTCATTTTACCCCTAGAATCAGCGGAATCGTGGATATGACGGATGGCACGTTCAAGATGAGCATCCTGAAGAATATCGACGGTATCGGCAAGGAATGCGGCCGTTATTTCTATGAATATGCGCCGGTGGACGGAACCGCTCGTTTCATCCACACCTATGAGGGGAATGCCACTCCGCTGCGACATTCGAGGGAGAACCTTGGAAAGTGGAGATTCCGGAGGATTTGGATGTATTCACCGAAACCATCTGGAAGAACCTCAACGAGGATAACAAGATTTCGCTTTGCACAATGATGATTGATATGGACACCAACGAAAAGGACGTTCGTATTCTGAACAAGAGAATGGGAGACTAGCATGGATAATAAGATGGAATATAAATCGCCGCTTTCTTCAAGATATGCCAGCAAAGAGATGAAGTACATTTTCTCCGAGCAGAAGAAATTCACCACATGGCACGAACTGTGGATTGCCCTGGCAAAGGCAGAGAAAGAGCTGGGACTGAACATCACCCAGGAACAGATTGATGAGATGGTGGAAAATAAGGATATCGTCGACTTTGAGGTGGCGGAAGCCAGAGAAAAGAAGTTCGTCACGATGTTATGAGCCACGTTTATGCATATGGCAAGCGCTGCCGAAGGCAGAGCCGATTATCCATCTGGGTGCAACATCCTGCTACGTTGGCGACAACACCGATATTCTTCTCATGAGAGATGCGCTGAAGCTGATTCTGGAGAAAGCCATTCAGGTGGAACTGAACCTTACTCGTTTTGCCATCGAGTACAAAGATTTGCCATGCCTGGGATATACCCACCTGCAGCCGGCACAGCTGACCACCGTGGGCAAGAGAGCGACCCTGTGGATGTACGAACTGGCAATGGATATCGTCGAGCTGGAGCGTCGTCTGGAAGATCTGCGGATGCTGGGTTCCAAGGGAACCACCGGTACTCAGGCAAGCTTTATGGATCTCTTCGAGAATGATGAGGAGAAAGTAAAGAAACTGGATCAGCTGATTGCGGAAGATTTCGGATTTGCCGGATGCGTTCCGGTTTCCGGTCAGACCTACTCCAGAAAGGTGGATTACAACGTGCTTTCCACACTTTCCGGCATCGCTCAGACTGCATCCAAGTTCTCCAACGATATGAGAATTCTTCAGTCCTTTGGTGAAATGGAGGAACCGTTCGAAGAGCATCAGATTGGTTCTTCGGCAATGCCGTACAAGAGAAACCCGATGCGTTCGGAGAGAATCACTTCTCTGGCGCGTTATGTCATGATTGATTCCCTGAACCCGGCAATCACCGCTGCGACTCAGTGGTTCGAAAGAACGCTGGACGATTCTGCCAACAAGAGAATTTCCGTACCGGAAGCGTTCCTGGCAGTGGACGGTATTCTGAACCTGTTCATCAACATCAGCAGCGACATGGTGGTATATCCGAAGGTTATTGAATCCAGAGTGATGGAGAAGCTGCCGTTTATCGCAACCGAGAACATTATGATGGAAGCCGTAAAGAAGGGTGGAAACCGTCAGGAACTCCACGAGAGAATTCGTGTTCACTCTCACGAAGCGACACTTCGCGTAAAGAGAGACGGACTCAGCAACAACCTCATCGAGCTGATTGCCAACGATCCGGACTTCGACCTTTCCGAAGAGGAAATTCGTGCCAGCCTGAACCCTTCCCTGTACGTGGGAAGATGCCCTTCCCAGGTAACCGAGTTCGTCCAGGATGTAATCGATCCAATCGTTCGCAGACATCCGCATGAAAACATCAGCACGGAAATCAACCTGTAGGAATCATATAACACGGATGGAGGAACACAAGCGATGAAACAAATCGAATTGAAATACGGATGCAATCCGAATCAGAAGCCGGCTTTCGTATCCATGAAGGATGACAGCGAACTTCCTTTTGAGGTTCTCAATGGAAGACCGGGATACATCAATCTGCTGGACGCTTTGAATGGCTGGCAACTGGTAAAAGAAATTCACGAAGCGACTGGCAAAGCGGCCGCTACATCCTTTAAGCATGTCAGCCCAACTTCCGCCGCCATCGGCCGGAAGATGAGCGATCGTCTGAAGAAGGCGTGCTTCGTGGATGACATCGAAGGACTGGATGATTCCGAAATCGCCACTGCGTATGCTCGTGCCAGAGGCACGGATCGCATGAGCTCTTTCGGCGATTTTATCTCCCTCAGCGATGCCTGCGACGCAACCTGTGCGCGGCTCATCAAGAGAGAGGTGTCTGACGGCGTTATCGCTCCGGGATATACGGAAGAAGCGCTGGAGATTCTGAAGCAGAAGAAGAAGGGCAACTACCTGATTCTGCAAATCGATCCGGCTTACGAAGCACCGGAAATGGAAGAGAAGCAGGTATTCGGCGTGACCTTTACACAGAAGCATAACGACTTAAAGATTGAGCCGTCTTGTCTCGAGAACATCGTGACCGAGAACAAGGAGCTGCCGGATGAGGCGAAGGAAGATATGCTGATTGCATTGATTGCACTGAAGTATACTCAGTCCAATTCCGTTGCCTTCGCTTACGACGGTCAGACCATCGGCATCGGTGCGGGACAGCAGTCCAGAGTGCACTGCACCAGACTTGCCGGAAGCAAAGCGGATAACTGGCAGCTGCGCCTCACGGATAAGGTTCTGAATCTCCCGTGGAAAGCCGGAACTCGCCGTCCGAACAAAGATAATTTTATCGATCGATACATCGCAATGGAGGATACGCCGGAAGCAAACGTAGACATCGACTGGACGGAACTCTTCGAGACCAAACCGGAACCGTTTACGCTGGAAGAGAAGCGCCAGCTCCTGGACAAGGTGGACGGTGTGACTTTGGCGTCGGATGCGTTCTTCCCGTTTGCGGATAACATCGACCGGGCGAAGGCCAGCGGTGCCAAATATATTGTACAGCCGGGAGGATCCGACCAGAGACGACCTGGTTCTGGAGGCATGCAACAAATACGGAATGGTTATGTGCTATAACGGATTCCGTCTGTTCCACCATTAATATCGAAGAAAATGAACTAAAAAAGCAGCTCTTTTGCAGCTGCTTTTTCTTAGGGAGAAGAGGAGAATCGCTGATGAACGATTTACAGATTGACTATTTTATGGCAGTGGCAACCAATCTCAGCTTCACGAAAACATCCGAAGAACTTTTCGTGTCTCAACCGGCTATCTCCAAACAGATTTCCCTGATGGAGAAGGAGCTGGGCGTAAAACTCTTCATTCGAAACAACAAGAAGACGACCCTCACGAAAGCAGGCGAACTGTATTACGAATTCTTCCGGGAATATAAAAAGGAACTTCGGGATACCATGTACAAGGCCGCGGCGCTGCAGCAACAGGACCCGGAAGTTATACATGTGGGTTTCATGGAAGGATGGGATTTGGCCGAAATCTGCCGGAGGTGCTGCAACGATTTCACGATAAGTATCCCAATACGAGATTGGCCATTGATTGCTGCGGTGTAAAAGAATTAACAACACTTCTTCTTACCGACAATATACAGGTTGCTCTTACAATGAAGAATTCGCTGACGGATTTTAATGAATTGTATCAAAATACGGTGGCGACAACTCGAAAGCTTCTGATTTATTCTCCGGCGAATGAGCATGCCGGAGCTCCGGACGTGAATCCATCGGATTTTCGCCACGAGAAGTTTTTTGCCCCTTGGGAGATTGTGGGAAAGATGATTACCCGGTTGCTTGCGACCTATTGCGAACCTTACGGATTTACTCCGGAAATTGAATTCGTTCACAACAGCGAATCCGTGATTACTTGCGTTCGTAACAACATGGGGGTGGCCATTGTGGACGATTGGGTGTGGTGCATCCACTCTCCAACCCTCCGATACATTGAATTGGAGGCTGTTGATGAGATATGTGTGACCCGAATGAAAGAAGGCGTGAATGAGCAAACATTGTTCCTCACAGAGCTGCTGGAAGATGTGGTAAGATCTCGTCATTCATAAACAATCGGTTATTCATTACATGAAAAAATAAGCATTATACAAAACGTATTATTGTGGGTAAAATATAACCATAATAATACGTTTTGTTTTTAACAACCATACAAAATATTGGAGGACGAAAAAATGGTACATAAGAGCAAAAAACTAACCGCTGTGTATGCGCTGATTATGGATTTGCCGCTGAGCATCCTCATTACGCTGATTTCTCTCGTGTTGGCAGGAAATCTCGCCGCACCGATGTTCATCCGTATGGCAATCCTCGCCTATGTCATTACTTTCTTTGTGAACTTTCTCCCGGCACCGAAGTGGGGATTTGATTTCGCCATCAAGCATTCGAAACCGGGAACGTTCAAGTTCGGTTTACTGCTGAACCTCGTCGTTGCAGCGGTATTCGTAGTAATTCTGGACCTGATTATGACCGCGGTGGGCGTGCTGGTATTCGGAGGCGGCACCTTCCAGATGTATATCGTTTCCGTTCTGGGAGGATTCGTTCCATGTTATGTTCCGACGCTGATTATCGCAATGCTGTGGAATGGACCGGCCGACAAAATGTCCCGTGCAATCGTGGGTGAACCGATGCCGGAAATCCCGACCAGCTTCTAGTGCAGCTTTAGAATATCATAAAAATATGATACGCTGATTACAGGATGTGCGAGGTGTGCATCCTGTATTGTATATGAAAGAGAAGGATATTTAAAATGAAAATGAATACCTGATTTTTATTCCGGTACGCAGCCTGATCTATGTAGATTTGGCAAAGGAAGATTACAGAATTCACCTGGAAAACTGGCTCTACAGATACCATATTCCGGACAGCATTTCTCAGTTCGGACCTTACGTATCCAAGTATGCGTTCTATCAAGCTCTGCCGGTTCCGGAAGGCGGCGAGCGTTTCGGTACGGTAAGAATGCAGATGACGGAGCATTACTGGCTGGCAAATCCGAACGATATTCACGAATTCGTACACCACAAGGCATTGACCGAGTATTTTCCGCCGGATGTACTGGTATGGCAGAACAACCTCCCGGACCCGGCAGATGGTAACAGCTCCGCAGACGAAATGAACTTCGAAGGAGACGATGCAAGAGCTACTAAGGGAAATGAAACCTGGGCACCGTTCCGTTCATATTTGCCTTTATCCCGGTATGGTGGGAAGAGGACTTCAAGGGGGAAGGCAGAACCGTGGAAGACGGTCCGAGCTACAGATGGCAGTTCATGGTTCGCTATCCGGATGGTGTCTCCATGGAAGAAGGGGATAAATGCTGAAGGAAGAATTCATCCCGGCGTACACCGCTCAGGACGAAGTGACACGCTGCCTCTCCAGCAAATCATCAAGTCCGTCAATGACTGCGAATTCGACCGCGTCGTAGAAATGTGGTTCCCAAGTCCAAGCGCTTGCAGAAGGCCACAAAGGAAGCGGCTCAGAAGGTGGCAAAACCGGATTGGGCGGAGACCGAGGATTTCCCATATCTGAAGAAGTCCTATGGAATCTCCGGAATCTTCCTGTCCGACATCGCTCGTTCCGACAATATGACTCAGCAATATGACTCAGTACCACGGCTACATCACGATGAGATAGTCCGAGGAGTCGTATGAAGAAAAAAGAAATATTAACACTGGCCCTGTTGGTGGCAATTCTGCCGCCGGCCTGGGCCGTGGCTTCTCCTTATTTCGGGGTAAAAGTAGGTCCCATCGCGCTGATAGCGGCCGGAATCTACGGCACGAACGGAAATAGTTTTAAGGATGCCTTCAAAATCGCAGCAGGTTACCTGGCGGGAGACCTTTGGGGGAATCATCAGCTCTCTGATAATGGCTCATACCACCCTAAATGGGGACCTGACTCTGTTTATGACGTTGTTCGTGCTGGGTTTCCTGGTGGTGCTCATTTCCCAGTGGCTGCCGAAGGTTTTCTTTATGCCTTCCTGGCTGGCCGGTTGGGCCATCGCCATGCTTACCTTTAATTTAGACACCTCGACTTCATTGTGGAGTCTTGGACTGCAGGTAGGAATTTCTATGCTGGTGGGCGTATACTACGTGGGTGCCTGATGGATAAGATTCAGCGTGTTATCTGCGGAACGGATGCGCAAAAATAACGATAGTCGACGATATTAGTTTATCATTCACTCCTTAATACATGAAAAACCGAAGACTGCAGCCATTCGCGAGGATGAGCTGCAGTTTTTCGTATGAGAAGCGTTTTTGCACTTTACCGTAAACAATTATCGCTAACTTGAATTCATTTCCTTAGCGCAATTTATTTTGGGTTATAACAACTGTTTTTATATATTTTTTTGTAATATGAACACGATTTTATGGTATAATATTTATTAATTTAAAGGCGGTCTGATGGACCGAAAACAGCGTCGGATGGCCGTAATACACAATCAGGAGGAACAATTCATATGGAAATGACAGGTGCACAAGTCGTGGTAGAATGCCTGCTGGAGCAGGGCGTGGATACCGTGTTCGGGTATCCCGGCGGCACAATTCTGAATATTTACGATGAACTCTACAAATACCAAGACAAGATTACTCACTACCTTACCGCACACGAGCAGGGAGCGGCGCATGCGGCGGACGGCTATGCCCGATCCACCGGGAAAGGTGGGGGTATGTTTGGCCACTTCCGGACCGGGGGCAACCAACCTCACCACCGGAATCGCCACTGCTTATATGGACTCATCGCCGGTTGTTTTTATCTGCTGCAACGTAGGGCAGAAAATGCTGGGCAAGGATGCTTTCCAGGAGGTGGACATCACCGGTATTTCCATGCCGATTACCAAGACAAACTACCTCGTACGGGATGTGGACAAACTGGCGGATACGGTGAGAGAGGCTTTCGGCATTGCCAGAAGCGGCCGGCCGGGACCGGTGCTCATCGATATTACGAAAGACGTTACTGCAGCGAAGGTGGATTATGAGCCGATTCCCCAGGAAAAGCATTCCAGAACCGGTGCCTGGGCAAGCTGATTCGCCGTTCCAGCACCAGCAGTTTGCTGAGACCGGAACCGGATCAGAAGGATATCGACATTCTGGTAGATATGATTAAGGAATCCAAGAAGCCGATGCTAATCTGTGGCGGCGGCGTAACACGAAGCCGGGCTCACGAAGAGTTCCGGGAATTTGCCCGCAAGGTGGATGCGCCGGTGGCCATCACACTGATGGGCGGCGGTGCCATGGACGGCGCGGATCCGCTGGCGACAGGAATGATTGGCATGCACGGATCTCAGGCATCCAACCGCGGAGTAGACGGCTGCGATCTGCTGATTGCTGTCGGCTGCCGCTTCTCGGACCGGGTGGCATTGAAGCCGGATTCTTTTGCCCGTAACGGAAAAATCGTTCATATCGATATCGACCGGGCCGAAATCAACAAGAACGTTCAGACAGACCACCATATCATCGGCGATGCGAAAATCGTGCTGGAAAGACTGAATGAGAAGGTTCCTCAGTACGACCACAGCGAGTGGAAGGAGTACGTGTTCTCGTTCCCGACCGAGACCAAATACGATCTGGACGAGAACGGTGTAATGACGCCAAAGGAGATTCTGGCTACCATCGAAAGCATGGTTCCGAAGGACACGGTGGTTTCCACCGACGTCGGCGAGCACCAGATGTGGGCGATTCAGCACTTCCACTTCAGCTATCCGGGACAGTTGCTGACTTCCGGCGGATATGGCACCATGGGCTTCGGTCTGGGCGCTGCGCTGGGTGCAAA
>ENA-OQEB01000807-OQEB01000807.1-human-gut-metagenome-genome-assembly--contig:-NODE-807-length-12277-cov-1.911687_pt1 | contig 12277 bp, 13 predicted proteins | sample MGYA00242787_ERZ504619 | MGnify/ENA primary metagenome ERZ504619 (study PRJEB26092, sample SAMD00036317) | human gut metagenome | host: Homo sapiens | study: EMG produced TPA metagenomics assembly of... | reverse complement strand
AAAATATATTATCTTGTTTCCTTGAAAATCGGCAGGCAAACTAAAATGACAGTAAGTTTGACTGCATTTTATCTTGTTTTAACTTAATTCAAAATTACTCAACTGAATTTTGAAATCTCAAAAACCCAGTGTTTAAGCCACTTTTAAGGCATTTTAAGTAATTTTGATAAAAAATAAAAGGTGGTTAAAAAACCACCTTTTTTGGTCGAGGTGACCTTTATAAGTGGCTTAAATGCTGACTTAATCGCAATTGACTGCGGTTTTGACGGCGATTTTTTCATTTTCAGGCGATTTGCAGGTTGTTTGATTTCATATATTCGTCAGCAATCGCAAGGTGCTCGTTTTTGAACTTTTCAAAGACAGAGCAGTAAACATTCAGCGTGATGTTTATGTCCGTGTGTCCTAAAAGCTTTTGGAGTACCTTTGCAGGCATTCCGCTTTCAATACACCTCGTTGCGTATGTATGCCTGAGTGAATGTAAATCTACCCTGCCGTACACCGAGCTGTCAAGAATGTCGTAATTCTTAATCACATTTGAGTAAACGTAGTGACTTGGTTTGATGTGACAAGCCTGCCGTTACTCGAAGTAAACAGCAGACCTCTTTTTCTGCCGCCTAAACATTCTTTCAAAAAGTCTGCAACATCATCGCTGATAAAAAGCGTTCTCATACCTGCGGCGGTTTTGGTATCGTTGATTACGGTGTTTCCAAATTCGCCTCTCGATACGGTTTTACTGACATTTATTGTTTTGTCGGTTAGATTGATATCCTCTGCCGTGAGGCACAACACTCGCCGATTCGCATTCCCGTAAACATTGACAAAAGCATTATGTCGCCGTAGTGTATGTCCTCGGTTTTCAGCACATTCAAAAGCCTTATCTGCTCGTCAACCGTCAAGGCTCTGACAGGAATTTGCTTTTTTCTCGATTTTGGGCACTTGATGTCGCTCAAAGGATTGCTCTCAATGAGTTTTTTGCTAATTGCTTTTACAAATACTGCTCCCAAAAGCTGATACATCTTATTTATGCTCGACTGGGAATAATCAAGCTTTACCTTGAAAAAACCGACTATATCGTCCTCGGTGACTTCCGTAAGCTGCTTATCAGAAATATCGGAAAGCATTTTCAGAGTTTCCATTTTGCGGTCATAGGTTGACTGCCTGATTTCATTCAGGGCAAGCTGTTCCTCTATCATCTTTTCGGCAAGCTGATGAATTGTTTTTATCTCAACCTTGTTACGGTTGCGCTTTTCGAGGTTGCCTGAGAGAGCCTGAATTTGCAGCTCACGCATTTTGTCCTTGACGATTTTCTTCGTTTTTCCGTAAACGGTGCGGCGTTCCTTTTCACCGTCGATTGTCAAATAAACCTGACCTGCAAAGCGCTGACGGCTTTCTACAAAATATATTGAGCCGTTGCCGTAGGTTTGTTTTTTCTTTGTGTCTTTAGCGTTTATTGTAATCCGTCCTTTCAAAACCTAAAGACAGCTTATCGTTATCCGACTGTATTTATAATACTCCAAAAGCGATAAGCCGTCAACAGATTTTCGCCTTATTTTATACTCTGCGCTTGCTGCTCCATTCTATAAAAGCCTGCTCACTGACCTTGAAGTTTTTGCCGACTCTCACCAACGGAAAATCAGCCCTCATCATAATGTTTCGGGCAGTCGGCAAACTGCATCCGAGTGCCTCGGCAATCTCTTTTGTGCCTAAAAATTTTATTTTTTCATCCATTTTGATTTCCTCCCTAATTACCGTACAAGCAGTCGGTTTCCATAGTGTCAATTGAGTTGTAGAGAGTCGTAAGCAGATAGGCTCTCATATTTTTGATTTTGCTTTTATTCTTTTCAAGCGAGCTTATTACATATTCGATATGCTCGGCTGTTACCATTGACAGTCGTTTGCGAACAGACTGTATGGGGATTTGCCGTTTGTTAATCCGAACAGTATCACTTGCGTAACAGTAAGTGTCTGTCATAAGTCTGACAATTTCGTCGAGCACACTGCCGTAATCACGCTCCGCCAGTACATCATATTCAATTTGGAATTTTATTTCATTCTCAACCTCGTCATAGTCGATTGATAGATTGGTATTACTCCTATCGGTATTATTAATTTCAGTTTTATTTCCTGCTGATTTTCCGCAGTCAGGTACACTTAATTTTTGCACTCTGCAAAGCGTATTTTCCGCACTCTTGAATGAGGCTTCTTCGCTGTCAATAAAGTTATCAACATAAATAATGTCAGGCTTGCCTTTGCCCTGCCTTAGCCTATGTATAAGCTTGAAACGTTCAAGCTCACGAAAAAGCTTCGTAGCCTTGTCATGACTGCATTTCAGCTTTTGACAGACTTCATTGTTTGTGAAGTACACAATGGCTCTGCCGTTTGAGTCAGTCATACTGTTCTGCTCCGAAAGCATTCTGCGGTCAAGCAACAGCGAGTAGAGCAGCTTTGCACCGCACGACAAGTCTATATATGCATCATCAAAGAGAGCCTTTGGCAGTTTGATAAATTTGGATTTCATATGTTACCTTCCTTTTCTTATTTTTTCCGGGGTTTTAGGGGTATCCACTAACGAGCTTTTACTGTTTTATCCGCTTGTGGATACAAACAGTCTGCTCGCTAAGATTTGTCATAGGTTTCCTTGGTTTACTTTTTTCTTTTCTCTCTTTCGAGTACTGACACATTGAAATAAGCGTTTTTCATTGTTTAGATTCACTTCCTTAGAAAATAATTTGTTAATGAATTTTCTCGAATTTGATAAAGAAAATTAAAAATATATTTCTTTATCCCCTTCACTTGTATGGACAAAATCAGTATTTTTGAGGGGGTGTTTTTTCAAAAATTTCAAAATACCCTCTCACTTATTTGGACAAACATAGGCGTTTTTGTCAGGGTATTTTTGAAAATTTTTTACTTTTGTGTTTTTAAAAAATGAATTTTCCGTTTTCGTTTGATATTCAAATAAATATATCCCTCTACTTATTTTGAGTGGGAGAGCCTGAAATTCAACCCATGTTCTAAAAAATTTATCCCATATAGAAATTGCAGAAAATAAACTTACCCATATTAAAAATTGCAAAAAAATAACACCTGCCTTACAGCAAGTGTTGGGTTAATAGTTTTATGCAGTTTTGCACTATCGGTAAAACATATAATTCTTTGGCTACCCTAAAAACGACATACCGTAATTTGCAGAACAAAAATAAATTATAGATTTTAGTACGTAGCTTTTAAGAAATACAGCTCCGTTTTTAACTAATTATGTTAGTCATATTCCCGTTCTTTTTTTGGTATAAATCGCCAATATTTGTTGATTTATGCATTGAAATATGCTATATTATAATAGTATATTTTCAATAGTTGCATTTGACGAAACAATATGATGTTTAGTAGATTTCGACATTGAATAAGTTGATAAAAAAAGAATTTGCGATTATGTAGGTGTCAGCCGTAATAACATTTTCGCTTGGGCGGAACATTACAAAGCAAAAGCAGTATATAAGAAAATATTATATCTTTTTTATTATTCATGCCAGAGTTTATAGACATCATAATCATGAAATAGATATAAGAATGACAACTGAGAATTGTCAATAACTTGAGCTAACTAATCAGGAGGGTTCTCAACTTTGAATAACACATTAATTAAACAATACATTGATTCTCATCCGATTAAGGTTGTACCTAAACTTGATCTTGCTGCAGAAAAACTTGAATATGACAGAATCGTTCAGTGTCAAAAACGCACAGAAGCTAAGCCTGAAGAACTTTGTCGTGCTTTTTTTATTAACAAAACTAGTTAACGAACTCGGTTATGCTCCCGAAAAAATTGAAATTGAACATGAGTATACTGCCGGTCGTCCTCACACAATAACAAGTCGCATTGATGTAATTGTAAGAGATGCAAATGGTGATGCATTCTTGTTTATTGAAGTTAAAACCAAGAGGAATATGCAACCATAGATAAGGATAGTGTTATTGAAGAACAACTTTTTAAGTTAGCAGGCATGGAGCGAACTGAAGGGCATGATGTTAAATACTTAGTCCTATATACTACTAACGATGCAACAGGCTCGATAACAGATGAATGTATTATCATAGATAATAAAAAACATTCTTCTTTCGCGGATTGGGTGACTTCCCGTGACTATACCAATACTATTCCTGCTCGTTATGGCAAAGCACAAAAGACACCTTATGTGAAATCATCAGTAAAAGACCTCGAAACAGATTTTACCAATGAAATGTTGAATCAGCTGCAGTCTGATTTACACAATGTTTTATGGGGCGGAGGCGGCACAGATGATAATGAAGTGTTTGCATCTTTAACCAATCTAATTCTTGCAAAAATTCAAGATGAAGATGAGAAAGAAGATGGCGATACATATGATTTCCAATCTATGACCTTTGCCAAAGACGGAGATGAAGAATTTGAAACAAATGAACAGCTCTTTGAAAGAATAAATGAACTTTATCGCCGTGCTCTTAAATCTAAATTGTACATACTTGATGAAAACGAACTAAAAAAATCTTATGTAATAGACACAAAGAAGTTTTCTTTATCTAAGCTTAAATATGCAGTACAAAAGTTAGAAGGGCTTTCCTTTGTTGATGGAAAAAACAGCCTTAGCGGTAAGGATATTTTAGGTGATTTCTTCGAAGGAATCATTCGCAATGGTTTCAAGCAAAGCAAAGGACAATTCTTTACACATATTAATATTGTCCGTTTTATGCTTTATGCTTTGCAAACTGATAAATTAGCAATCAAACGCATTAAAGAGGACAAAGAAATCCCATATATGATAGATCCTTCTGCAGGAAGCGGAACTTTTCTTATCGAATATATGAAATTTATTACAGAGAATATGAAATATCGCAATAGAAACGCTAATGGGTATAATGCAGAACTCGGAACAGCCAGAGCTGTAAAAGATAAGGTGCTTTCTGATTGGTTCTATCCGGATCATCGTGAAAACAAATGGGCTCAAACATACATTTATGGCTCAGAAATTAATTTTAATCCTGGAACTGCAACTAAAGTTAATATGATTCTTCACGGAGATGGTTCTACAAATATTTTTGTTAAGGACGGTTTGCTTCCGTTTTCAAAGTACGAAAAAGAAACTGCGCCAAATGCTATGAAAGGTAGTGATGAAGATGCTTTATATCAAAACAGAGAGGTTAATGGACAATTTGATTTAATTCTTACAAACCCTCCTTTTAGCGTTGAGCTTGACAATGATACAAAAAAGACTGTTAAAAAAGATTTTATGTTTGGTGCAAAGAAGAACTCAGAAAACCTTTTCATCGAACGCTGGTATCAATTACTTAGAGAAAACGGCCGTTTAGCTGCGGTTCTTCCTGAAAGTGTGTTTGATACCACAGAAAATAAGTATATCCGTTTGTTCCTATATAAATACTTCAAAATTAAAGCGGTAGTATCATTACCTCAGCTTGCCTTTGAACCATATACTTCCACTAAAACCAGCATTTTGTTTGCTCAGAAAAAGACAAAGGCCGAAGTTAAAGAAATGGAATACACTATGGGAAGAAGCAAGCAGTGATTGGCAAAAATTAAAAGTTAGAGTTGAAAATCTTATTGCTGTCTTTGATGGTAAAAACAAAATCAAACTACCGTCGGTAAAGCTCTTACACCTGATGAAGAGAAAGATATTATTAGAAGAATGCTGAAATCGTATATCACAATTCGCGATGACGGTTTATCAAGTTCTGAATTGATTTCAAAATATTATTCAGAACTTGAAGAACTCTGTAAGTATGACAAAGATACTAAGGATAGTTTTGGGTTTGTTAATACTTGGTGGGTTTTTGGAGAAGTTGCTTCTAAATCTGATTACTCTATCTTTATGGCTGAGGCTGACAACGTGGGATACAAACGTACAAAACGTGGCGAAAAACAAATGCCTAATGAATTATTTAGAACAGATTCCAATGGCAGAATCTTAATTGATGATGGGGTTAATGATACAATACTTGATTATATGCGTGCATTGCATTGGGATTGAGGTAATGAATATGAACATTCAAACAATAGATATTTCAACTATTAGTTCCGAAAAAACGTTACGTCAAGACTATGACTATCATAAATATCAAACCAAACTCAATGGTTTGATATATTCATTTAGCGAATTATTTGAAATTGTACCCAAATCGAAAATAGCACTTAGTCAATTAAATCAACAATTTCGCTATTGTGAAATAAGTGATGTAGACAAGAATGGTGATGTTTTTCCTCAAATATTAAACTTTGAAGAACGAAATTTGCTACAAGAGAACTACTATAAAAAAATAGAAAAAGGAGATATAATATCAGTACAAGAAGACGATATACTAATATCTAAAATACGCCCGAACCTTAAGAAATATGTTCGCATAACAAAAGAAAATGAAGATATTTATTTTACCTCTGCCTTTATTCACTTAAGAGCAAAAATGATGCCTGAGATTCTATATTATTGTTTTCGAAGTAGCTTTTATGATAGTTTAATTGCTATTTCAAGACAAGGAAAGGGTTATCCAACTTTAAATGAAAACGATCTTAAATTGCTTAAATTTGATAAAATAATGATAGATTTACTATTCAAAAATCAAAAATTAATCAAATCTAAAATTGATAGTATTGAAGAAAGAGTTAGAGAATTAAAAAAGCAACTGCTTAATGAATCGATAATTATTGATAATGTATTTTCTCAAAGATTCGTATTTGATTATACTAAATTTTCAAAGTTGAAAAAAATCAAGCAATTTGATTGTAAGCAATCGGATTTTTCCAACAATCCCGACCTTAGATTTAGTGCAAAGTTTCATCGTAATGCAGGCACTTTTGTTATGGAACAACTTAATGCTATTACGGATAAAAAAATTAAACATTTTTTTATCTGAGCCAATTGTCCTTGGTGCTAGTATATCTCCTGAAGATTACTCTGATGAAGGTGATTATTACTACATTTCAATGGCTACTATAAAAGATTGGTATTTCAATTCTGAAGGAGCAAGTATCGTTTCGAAAAAATACTCTAATGCCAAAAGCGAAAAGTCAGTTCAAAAGAATGATATTATTTTAGCAAGATCTGGAGAGGGTACCATAGGTAAAGTCGCTCTGATCAATAGTGATGAGATAAATGGTATCTTCGCGGATTTCACTATGCGGATTAGGCTAAAGGACTATAACCCGGAATTTGCTTATTTTTATTTTCGAACAAGTTACTTTCAGTATCTTGTTGAGATATATAAAAAGGGCCTTGGAAACAACACAAATATTTTTCCAACCGTTGTTCAAGAATTCCCAATGATTGATATCCCAATTGAAGAACAACAATGTATTGTAAATGAAATTAAACTTCAAATTAAGAAGCAAGATAAAATAAAATCAGAAATTTCTGAACTTCGTGCAAAAATCGATGAAATTATTGAGGAAACTATAATACGAGGTGAATAAAATTTTCTCAAAAAAAATATAAAAATGAATGCAAAATACCATACTGAAAAATTCTTTGGAGTATGTCAGCAAACTTTGGTCTATTATCATTTGGGACGATAAAAAGCATGTAAACAGTAGCTGATTCCTGATACGGTTTTAGTACCCTCAAAAATCAATTGGCGTAATTGTTGTATGGTTTAATCCTATTGAAAAGTGTTAGGATGCTTTTTGAAATTTATTAAAGTGATGATACCAGCGACAATTAGTGAACTTGTCGACTTCGGCTTCTTTTGACAGGCTTATCATAAACCTCAAAAAGGTACAAAGCAACGCTGCATATCAGGCTGTAGTAGACGTAGCGGATAAAGAACAGATTGCAAAAATTATAGGCGAAGGTGCAGGCGTTATTGATGAGAAATCTTTGTGCACTTGGGATTCAGAAGATGTTTTAGCTGTCTGCGACTCCTTAGTGAGAGTCCACAAGTCTATTAATAAACTATCACTTGTACCGGAGAGTATCTAAAATATATAATACGGAGGTTTTCAAATGAGTGGTTTGTATCTTAATTATTGTTTTTGTTCTTTAACAGATAGTGATACGGACGTGTTTTCTATCGACTACATTAATCATGAACAACTATCCAGTCTAAGAAAAGAATATAAAGATATCTGCTTTTATAGATCAGGAAACGCAATATATTTTTGGTCTCTTAAAAACTCTGATAATGTTTTAGCAGAAAGTCTTTCTACCGTAAAAGTTAATATTAATCCAACTGAGTATCCTAGCGTAGTAAGCAAAATGTTGGAAAATAGAATCTATGATTTATTCAAGACAACAGAGGCATATGATCTTTACTATGAAAAATATTCTCATAATTTAGTTGCAAAGAAGAAGTCACCGATTTATAAAGATGATGCGCTTTGTGTGTTTCAATGTGCAAAGGTATCCACATATTTCTTTCGACAAGATGACAAAATACACTTTGGTTTTTCTGTAAGTTCAAATTTAGATTACTGCTTTAATTGGACTCAAAGAGATTTTGCTAATCACAATATTGACTGTGGAGGTTTATTTGAGAATAAATCTGGAACAGTTGCTGCAAACACTCGTGCATTAACCAGATACAAAGAGGCTAGAGGTTTATCACATAAATTGGATAAGATTAAATTAGATGCGGAGAACAAAGCCAAACAGTTTTCTTTCACTAAAAAAGTTATTAGTTGGTTACAAAAAGGACTTATAGGCCAATTGTATGGAAATATTAAAATCACAAATTGTGTTAACAATTATTTTCCTTATGATAAGGTGTTTGAAAACGAAATAATTGCAGCCCCTAAAAAATACTATGCAAACGATCAAGTTATTAGTGGTTTGCCAAGCGTAGCGTTAGAAAAAGTAGGTCCTTACACAGCTGTATCTAATGATACAGTGAGAACCATTACATTAGTTGCTTCTAAGGAATACGAGGGGACGCTTAATGTATTCACTAAACAGTTAGCCACGAAAATCAAAAAAATGTTCAGATTAGATTTAAAATATGAATACAGCTGGGTGGAAAAAGAAAGTGTGCAATCTTTCGGAGAAGCAATACTTGATTTAAACGCTAAAAATTCCGATCTTGTTATTCTTGTTATAAAAAAAGATTACCGTTATATGAAACCTGCTTTATCGCCATACTATTACTGTAAAGCTAAACTGATTGGACAAGAAGTTCCTACTCAATGTATATGCATTGAAACATTAAAGCACCCTAATGATTTTATATTAGGAACATATCGTTAAATATTTATGCTAAACTTGGAGGTACTGCTTGGGGAATTGAAAAGAAAGATACTACCAAGCGGGAACTTATTATCGGCATTGGCTCAACTGTGAATTATAATAATCAACAAGTTATCAGTATAGCAAATGTTTTCGACAATTCAGGTGTATATTTAGCAGGAGCGTGTAATCCTATTGTTGAAATAAACAATTATCCTGAGGAATTAGAGAAGCTAATAAGTCAATTGTTTGAGACATTATTGTTGGGAGAATCTGATGTTCATTTAATATTTCACATATACAAATCTGTTGGAAAAAACAGAGAGATTCGTGCTTTAGAAAAAGTTCTTGAACGGTATAAGCACATTAACATCTCGTATGCGTTTGTGCATTTAAACTACGGACATAATTTCAGAGTATACTTTAACGACGGTAAGAATGACTTAAGAAAAGGACAATACATACGAACTTAATGCTTTAGAGAGTACTTAATGATTGTAAATGATAAAAGTCCTATTCCGCTCAAAATATCAATAGATAAACGATCTAGTTTTAAAGATATTTATTATATTTCTCAACAGGTATTCTTCTTTTCACATCTTTCCGAAAGAAGTTTTATGCCTTCAAAAAAGCCCATAACTATTTTGTATCCTTCAATTATGGCCAACTTAATAGAGAAATTAAAAATAGTTAAAAAATGGGATTATGATAAATTAAGAGTAAAAGGGGTGACAGAGAAATTATGGTTTCTGTGATAACTGCGAAAAAAGATGATATATTGCAAACTTGCTCCCTTGACTCAATGTTCTTGCATTACTATTTAGGATATTCTATGGAAATTTCAATGCAGATAATTTTACTGGACAAAATCAAATTGCATTCAAAGGGTATTCTAATATAAAAGAGAGTGAGAATTTGGTTAGAAAAGTAATTAATCGTCCTCCTGTAAAAGGAATCGATTACAGCAACAATATTTATTGCTTCATCGGAATACATTTGGCATCTCCGGAAATTCAAATAAAGGAAATTGACGAGAAGTTTAACTCCTTTTCTCTAAAAAACAAATTTGCACTTAGTCTGATTTTTAAGAATTATGACGACCGATTACGTAATACATATGATGAATTTGAGGATGACCCATATCACTTCTTGTTAAACTTGCTTTTTAAATCTTCCAAACTTTCTAAAGATGACGAGAATAAGGTTTTTGATTTATTAGTAAATAACAACAGTGCTGATGCAATTGATATTGCAATGTATGATAAACTTTCAAGAAAGTTTACGGCATTTAAATATAATAATATGTCATCCGTCGAACTAATAAAAAATATATTTTATAATTTTCAAGATGCTATTAAGCATTTAACAAATAATCGAAGAAAAAATCATACTGTTTTTGAAATTAATGATGAATATGATGTGCAAGATTTATCCTACTTAATTTTGAGAAGTATATTTATAAATCTTGAATTTGAAAATCCACATTTTAAAATCGGCGGCACTAATTCTAAAGTTGACTTGATGATAGAAAATGAAGGTATTGACATTGAATTAAAAATGATCAAGGCAAAAGATAAAGACGAAAAAGACTTTATTAAACAATTGAAAATAGATTTTATCGATTATGCAGCTTGGAATGAACTAAAGGATCTTATTGTTTTTGTTTATGACCCTTTTAATAAAACAACAAATAGAAATAATTTTTATTCTTTGGAAGGGCAGAAAACTATTCGAAATGTTACATACAATGTTCATATAATTGTTTCAAATTAAACATTGTATTCAATGTGCTAAAATGATATAATACTTTCGAAGATATTCAGGGTCTCTGTTTTTCGTTAGCGTTACGCAACGGAGTTTTTAATGTGTGAGGCATATGCTGCGTGATCGCTTTTGCGTTGTCCTCGTATACACGCCTTTATTATTCTGTATATGTCGCAGAAGGTAGAGTTTCCCTGTATATCTTCATCTTTTTGGGGTAGATTATGTTTAAAAGAAGCGATAATGAAATTAAAGAACTATTTAGCATAGCAAAAACACGAACCGATATAGCTGATATGTTAGAGATAGATGAAAAAGTTTGAGATATTTTTTGTTCGTTTTACGACCTGAAAACATGTATAGATCTTTCTTTATTTCTAAAAAGAATGGTGGAACAAGACAAATATTTGCACCATCTAAAAAATTGCGTAATATTCAACGTAAATTAGCATATATACTAAATCTAATGTACAAGCCGAAAATATGTGCATACGGGTTTAATAAAAATAAGACTATACCTTGGAAACGCCTTGCAACACACTAAAAAAGCTGAAATTTTGAATATAGATCTAAAAGACTTTTTTAGTCAGTTTCATTTTGGAAGAGTCGTTGGACTGCTATGTTCCAAGCCATATTCAATAGGCAAAGAAGCTGCAACAACAATAGCTCAAATTGCCTGTTTGAACGGTATTTTACCGCAGGGAGCACCCACCTCCCCGGTTTTAACTAATATGTTATGTGTCCCTTTAGATAATCAATTAATGCAATACGCCAAAAAGTATGGACTTGTCTATACAAGATATGCAGATGATATAACTTTTTCATCATACAATCGGTGCATTAGCGATAATATAATATCAAAGGTTGGAGATAAAATTCTGTTGGATGATTCGTTAAAAAAGGTTCTTGATAAAAACAGTTTAATTGTAAACGATGAAAAAATAACATTTCGAACAAAAAATTTACGACAAGAGGTTACCGGAGTAATAGTAAATAAATTTCCAAACGTTAAAACGCGAGTATTATAAAAACATTAGAGCTCTATTACATAATTGTATTCAGAACGGAATATATATTGAAGCATTGAAGTATATTGATAAAGGATATTGTAAAAACAGGAATATTATTTCATTTAGGAGCGATCCCAAAAAGCAGCCATTAATTGAAGAATGGTACAAATCTGTGTTGATTGGTAAAATTCATTTTATAAAACAAATTAAAGGTGAACATAGTTTTACTTTCTATTCATTAGCTTTAGAAGCTAACAAAGTTTTTTCAAAAAATATATTTGACCTTACTTACTTTAATCAAAT